>ERZ809224.1194-NODE-1194-length-19900-cov-6.891963_pt1 | contig 19900 bp, 17 predicted proteins | sample MGYA00520513_ERZ809224 | MGnify/ENA primary metagenome ERZ809224 (study PRJEB31576, sample SAMEA3212658) | Homo sapiens | biome: human-gut; feature: human gut; material: fecal | place: Sweden | collected 2012 ... | reverse complement strand
GTGTGCTCTTCCGATCTAAGCTGTTGCAGCGGCATCGATATCGTCTGTCATTATTACTCCTGAAAAACTACTTCTTAATTTACCAACTATTGTTGGTGATAATGATGCTGCATTCTGAGAATCTAAGTTTGTATAAGTTATATTTGATACCATTACAGATTCTGCTCCAGCATTTATTCCTTCTTTAAATACTTCTATGTCATTATTTATTTGAGCTACAGTTCTATTATCTACTACTTTTCCTGCATCTGAGTTATTTGCATTTGAACCATATCCAGGGTAATGTTTTAAACTTGATGATATAGTTACTCCATTTACATTTGTAGTTTTTCTAGCTTCTATAACTTTTTTTACACATTGCTTTGTAATATCAGCATTAGAACTATAACTACGTTCACTGCTATACATTGTACCTGAACTTGATACATCTGCATCTGGACCTAGATTTACATTTATACCTTTTTGTAGTAATAATTCGCTTTTTTGTACTTCATCACTATATAATTTATCATAATCCTGAGAATCTCCATATGATTTTGCAGAAGGGTATCCTACTGCAGCTCTAACAATTTGGCCACCTTCATCATCTGTTGCTATAAAAGGTTTTATTTTTGAAGATGAACCTATAGCATTTAAATTTGCATCATAATCTGACCCTCCATGTAAAATAAATCCTCCAGCAAGTGAATCTGAATAATCTTGACCATTATTTAATTGCACACCTACCATAAGCATTTGATATATTTTTTCTTCTAATGTCATATTATTTACAATTTGTCCAACATCTGCTGTACTAGTAGATGGTGCAAAGCTTGTTCCTGCCTCTAAACCAGAATTAGATAAATCTGGATATTGTGTTCTTATTTCGGCTAATATTAGTTTTTTTAAAGTTTCTTTTCTTATTTCATCTGTAATGCCTAGCTCTGAAAGTGCATTACAATTATTTGCTTTTAATGTCTTTAATGCATTATCAACAGCTTTATCTAATGAGACTTCATTTCCCTCACTATCTGTAAATGCATATTTGTATCCTCCTGAACCATCAGATACGATAGTAATGTTATTCATAACTGTAGATGATACAACATATGGTACGTTAGAATTATCTCCTTCTTCATATTTTCCCCTATTTGTCATAGAACCTGTTATTATTAAAAATAAGATTATTATAAGAAGAAATGGCATGCTTCCCATAAGTATATATCTAAATACTTTTTTCTTTACTATTTTTAGCAGAGCATCTCTTATTAATTTTCCTTTATCTGGTACTTTAACATTACTCGGCATATTAGGAATTTTAGGTATTTTTCCTCCAGCAACACTCTTTTTGACACTATCTTCTATTTGTTTACCCTGTTTTACTAATTTTTTACCTTGTTTGTCAATTTTTTTACCTGCTTTATTAATTTCGTGACCAGCCTTTTTTATTCCTTTACCAGCCTTATCAACACCTTTTCCAGCTGCAGATATTCCAGTACCTATTGCTTTTAATGGTGCGCCAACTGCTGCACCAATTCCAGTAGCAGTTAAGGCATCTCCTGCAGCTTGTATTCCTTTTCCTGCTGCATCTATTCCTTTTCCTGCTGCTTGAACACCCATACCAGTTGCCATTGTTGCTTTACCAGCTGCTTTCATTCCTTTTCCTGTGGCTTGCATAGCTCTACCAGCCATTTTAGGACCTCTACCAGCTATTTTGCCTGCTTTCTCACCTAATGTTTTAGCTGATTTTATTTTTTTCTTTTTATTTTCTTTATCTTTACCAAGTAAATTTTTTGCAAATTTACTTGCTTGATTTGCTCCTTTTGCAGCGATGTCTTTCCCTTGTTGCATTTGAGATTCCATATCGTCAGGTCTCATTTGATTATTTTCTTCATCCATACGTTATATCACCTCCTTTGCTTCAGTTATTATTAGTTGATTTCTACATTTACCTTTATATTATTTGGATATGTACTCATCTTTCTTTCATATAATGTTTGTTGTGAATTTCCATTTATAATATTTTGTGTTTTAGAACTATCATAGTATAGTTTATTGATTATCTTTATATTATTAAATACTATATTGCTAGTTGTGTTCTTTCCATCATATTTTCTATTAAATTTTAAATTTATATTTTTTTCTTGCTCTGATATAATTTTAAAATCTTCTTCAATATACTCATCTATATTTAAGTTTATATTGTTTCCATTTTTATCTTGAATAAATAAATCACTATTTATAATTTCATTTAAATAAATATCTGCTTTAGTTAAATTTTTTACATTTATAGCATAAATTTCATAATCAGCATATATGTATTTTTCTTTAATATTAATACTTATATACTCATTCTTCTGTGTTTTATTTATTTTCTCTTTTTTAGCAAAACTTGAAATACTTAATTTATAATTGTTATCTACTGTTATATAATCTATAACTGTTTCTTCATTTTTATCTGCAGAACCTGTTGTTATTGAATCTTCTGATAAACCAACTCTGTAAATATTGTTAGTGTATGTTGAAATTACAGCTTCTTTTTTGGTATCAAAAAAAGTATTATAATAATTTTTAAGAAATTCATTTTTACTTGGATATAAATATTCTTTACAATCATCAGTTAGCATATTATATGCAGATTCAATTTTTCCTTCATTACAAAACTTAATAAAAACTCGTATTGCTTCTTGATTACTATCTATAGATTCTACCATTTCAATTTCGTTTTGTACGGAGTTATTTGTAGTATTAATATTAGATGTATTTGCTTGATGTTGATCACTTTGACCATTTTCAACAATAGTAGTAGCGTTATTTACACTACTACTATTGTTATTTTCTTTTACTAAATTAGTCGCTGTCTTAATAAATAGCAAGAATAAAGCTATTGCTATAATTATAAACCATATTATATTTTTATTTTGATTATAAAATCTATTTATAAATATTAGAATATTTCTCATACTTTACCTTGTCCTTTACTTTGAAGTCTTCTTGCTTTTTTGTTGAAACCTCAGAGCTCTTTGGTAGTCTTCTTCGGCTTTTTGCTCTGCTAATTCTCGTTTCTTTTGCTCTCTAAGTTTTTGCTCTGCTTCGGCTGTATCATATTTTGCTTTTTGTGCATCTTTAACTTCTTTTTCCAATGCATCTACTTCTGCTTTTTTCTTTCTTTCAAGCTTTTTCGCCCTATCAATATTTCCAGCTTCTTTTGCAGTTACAATCTCCTTATCATATTTACTCTCTGCCTCTTCGCGTTTCTTCTCTGCTTGTTTTACTTTTTCTTGTTTATCTAATTTTGCTTGCTGCTGTACTTCATTTTGGGTAACTTTTACATCAGAATCTTTTATTTCTGCCATACGCTCATTTGCTTGGAATTTCAAGTATGACTCATGATCTGATTTTGTTTTTAAATCTTTCCATGATTTAGAATCACTTTCTGCCTGTTTAATCTGCTCTTCAGAATATCCATTAGCATCAGCGTCCATAATAGCTTTTAATTTATCTTCATCTCCATTAAAATCGATAATCGGCGCATATTTTTCAATAATAGCTTCTTCATCTGTAGTCAAATCATTATTAAATTCGTCTTTTGCTTGTTCTGCACGTAATTTACCTGCATATTCTTCGTCAGTTTCTGCTCTTAAAGCTTTAGTATCGTTAACCAAACTACTTATTTTATTGCCTCCCCAGTCTGCAAAATTTTTACCATTTTTCCAGCCAGCTGCTGTTCCTATTGCAATACCTTTTGTCAAATTATTAACATCACCCGTCGCTATAGCAGTTGCAGCACCCGCTAATAAACCTGCACTTCCTAAAGCTGCTGTCGATCCTACTCGTGTGGCTAATCTCACACCTTTTCCTAATCCATTTTTTAATGCTGCTGCTACAAATTTTCCTTTTTTACCTTTCATTCCATTATATTTCCCGCCAGTTAACGCTCGGGCAATTTTTTTCTTACCTGTTCCAAATGCTGCCTTACCTGTATTTTTTATTGCATTTTTTGCTTTACTAAATTTACCTCCTGGAAGCGCACCTGGTAATTGTCCATCTCCAGTTCCATCTCCAGTTCCATTTCCATTCGTTGATGTTTTTGTATCTGGTTTGTCTTTTTTAGGGTCCCTTTTCTTTATTTTTATTTTATTACCTTTGCCTCCATCTGCACCATTAGAATTCTTTCCACCTCCAGGAGCACCAGGAGGTCCTAATCCTGTTAATTTGCCTAGTCCATGCATTGCCATTCCTGCACCAAGTGCACTTCCCAATGGTCCACCTCCACCAGATGATGCTTTATCAAATCCGAATATCTTCTTAAAGTATTTTTCAGCTACTATCATAAATGCATATACAGCTAACGCATATAAAATATTTTTAGCAAATAAATCCATTGCTGCTGTAACAAATATTGTATATATCAATAAATGTAATGGTTGTATTAATACATTAAATATATAATCTTTTAACCATGTATTAAAAGCTTGTGCTTTACCATCTCCTACTTTATCTATTGGATACATAAAAGCAACTAATGGCGCTATCATCGTTAAAAATGCAAGTTGCAATAATCTTTTAAAATATACCACTGAAAACATTACTGTTTCTACTACTAAGGCAATATATAATATTCCATAACCCATTTTTGCCATAAGGTCAGAATCATCCGTGTCTGCAACTGTAGCTCCTCCATGATTATTTGTATACATTGTAACAAATGATTGGCTATAAGAGCTAATTGTTCTTACATATTCCATTAAATTTGCTCTATATACGCATATATGATATTTATCATTTTCATCACCATCTATATATGCATTTATTTTTACAAGCCCATTATCACCCCAATCTGTATGCGTATCTAATTGTATTGTTGCATTGGTTTTATCAAAATCAAATCCTTTTTCTGGAACAGAGCTCTCTGCACCATCTTTATGCCAGAATAGTATTCCTGTATCTTGCCATTTTCCATTTTCACTATCAGATGCATTTCCTGGTATATCTAAATGTAAATCTATAAAAGTTTTATCATCATAATCATCGAAAAACTCGTACCATTCTTCACCCCAACCATTATAATCTCCTAATCTTCCAAAACATATATAATAATTAGCACTTTCATTATTTTGTAACATATCCACAATAACATCATTGACATTCATAATAAAACTCATAATATAATGCATTAAGAATAATAAAGATATACCAACCAACCAATCTACTAACATATTTTTGTACTTAGCTTGTTCTGATGATACCGAAGATACTATTATTCTTATTCCCATATATAATAAAACAAGCATCATAAGCACTACACATAAATTTCTTAAATATTTATATACATTACTTATTACTGGTCTTAAAATTTCATTAGATTTTAATGCATATGAGTCATTGTCCGCATTGATTCCATCACTTGTATTAAAAAAATTAGCATAAAATATTGGTAGATTTCTAAAAGAATGTTCATTTCCTGATGAATCCTTATATTCTCTAACTTCTCCACAAGTAAAAATATCATAAGGAGTTACATGAAAATTATATATATATCCATCGTCATCTCTTCCCCATGGACCTCCATGAACTCCTTTCAATCCTACAGATGCCATAGTATCAATAGCACCACTAGGAGATCTATCAGCTAGCCACCAATTTGCTATGAACATCACTCCATCGGGAATTTTTAATATTAAATCTACAAAATCTTCAAATATACCAGCCTTAGCTTTCACAGGCATAGCAAACACAAGTGTCACCACACACATTATAGAAATTAATATTCTTTTAAATTTCTCAACAACTTTTCCTTTTCTCATAATTTTCTCCTTTAACTATATCGTGTCTTTTTAATAAATTTGATTATAATTATAGTTACTACCTTAAGTAAAACCAAAATTTTACTATATAAAATTCTCGTTTTACTTAAGGTGAAGTTAAACTTTATACTTATATAAAGTTCAGCTTCTACCTTAATTTTACAATGTTTGCTAGACTTTGTCAATTATTATGTTACTTTGTCATAATAAAAGTATATATATGTCTTTTTTTGACTAATCACCATATTGTTGCTTTATTACTTTATTCAAGTTCGTTTCCATAAATTCAAACTCTTTTGCAGTTGGTCTTATTGATATAAGGGCTGAATCTGCTCCTACTTTTAGCAATCCTTGTCCTCTTTGGCAAGTAGTTAAAAATCCTGCTTCACCATCACTTAATTTAAATACTTCTTTTACATACTCAATTTCAGATTTATCTTGAGCTAAGAATAATTTTGTATCTGATGATGTTAATACTGCTTGAACTTCTGATTTTTCATAAAAGTCTTGGAATCTTTGTGAAATTATTGCTAAAGATACATTTCTTTTTCTTGCACGTCTTGCCATAGTATTTAAAAAGTCTACAGCTTCCGGATATGGCAATAACATCCAAGCTTCATCCACAAGCACACGTTTTCTTCTGGCTTTTTTTCTATCTTCACTGTTTTTCTTAACATACTTTTCCCATATCCAAGATAAAAGTATTTGTTGTGCAAGTGGTCTTGCAAAACGCTCTTCTAATTGTGATATATCTAAGTTTATAAAAGGTGATTCTTCTAATATATCTACTGTAGATTGTCCATCAAAATATGCCATTTGTCCGCCATATTCTCTTATGTATTGTTTCATAACTTTTATTAAATAGCTATAATGAAATTGATAATCAGAGTTTGTATTATTTGCTGCTTTTTCTTGTATTTGTCTGTACCATGATCCAATTGTTGGTAATTCTTTTTTTTCTTTTATTATTTTTCCATTTACAATTGTTGCAGACTCGCTTATATATAAACTTGCTGGATCACTTGTAATTCCTAATCTTGCATATTCATCTGCTACAGATTCTGCTATTATTTGCTTTGTAAGTTCGTTTACATCTGGGCTTTTGGTACTACCTTTTGCCATTGTTACTAATGCTTGTGTAACATCTTCTACCTTACTTTCTACATTTAAAACTTCTCTTTCTCTTCCTGTTATTTCATCTTTTATTGTTTCTACTTCTATATCGAATAAATTTATTATTGTATCAGAATTTGGGCTTATAACAACATTTGTTCCACCTAAACTATCTGCCACAATAGAATATTCACCTTCTGCATCTAGTGCTAAACTTTCAATTCCCATAAGTACGGCTGATCTAGAAATTAATGTTTTCATAGTAACAGATTTACCAGCTCCAGACTTTGCAAATATAACCATGTTGTAATTTGTTAATGACTCATGAAAATTATCGAATAAAACTGGCACACCAGTTTGCAAATTATATCCTAGTGGAATACCTGTAGAATGTCCTATTTCTGATGAAGTAAATGGAAATACTGTTCCCATTGAACCTCTATCAAATAGGTGTTTTTCTCCGGTTTTTTCTTTCATTAGTGGCAAATTAGATTGAAAAGCTTCTTCTTGTGTTGCCCATGCAGATTTTATATCAACTAAGTTTTTTGCCATTTCGGTTGAAAGTAATCTTGTATATGTATCTAGTGTTTTTAAATCATACGCATATAAAGTTGCAATTATTGTTGCTTGATACATTTTGTTAAATCCTGCTGCAATTTCATCTCTAAGCTCTTCTGTTTCCATTCTTTTTTGCGCTAGTAATCTAGCTCTGTTTATGTTTCCTCTGTCTTCTGCCATTATTCTTTCTGTTTCTAGTTCGTTTATTGTTCTATTTAAATCATTTTGTGATGTAGATTCTAATATAGGATTAATATAAACAGATGTATTTATATCACCAAACATATACATTCCTCTAAATAGCTCTGGAAATGTACACATACGAGGTAGGTTTGCAACAAAAAAACTTCTTGCAAATCTATTAGTGCTAGAAATTATTTCTAGATGGTCTAAACTTGATGCATCTATTCCAGTTGGGGCAATCATTTCTTTTATGTTTTTTCTTCTAATTATTCTTTTGCCTATTTCTTTTTCTACTTGTGCATTTTCATTTTTTTTGTCACTAATCTTCTTTATTGCCATTTTTTTGCGCCTCCCTTTCCTTTAATAATTTTCTTTTTCTTAGTATTGCTCTTCTTCTTTTCTTTTCTTCTTCTGTTAGCTCTCTTTTCATTTTTTTAGGTTTCTCTTTTATTAAATCTAAATTATCTTCATTATTTTGTTTTGCTTGTTCTTTTTCAGCATCTTCCTTTGCTTTTTTTCGTTTTTGCTTTTCTTCTGTCATGTTACGAACTTCTTGCTTTGCTTCATTTACCATATATGATCCTATAGCACCTTTTTCATTATCTAATATTTCCTCTGCTGTAGCATCTATATATTCTTGCATTCTTCTTTCTCTTTCTTCTATTCTTCTCATTCTTTCTTTTGTTCTGTTAGATACTATTTTATATGCATCTAATGCTTTTTCATTGGCTTTTTTCAATATCTCTTCATCTAATGCTTGAATCCTTTTTTCTAAAACATTTTCTGATACAGAGTAGAAAGATTGAAAACCAGATTGATTCATATATTCTTCAAAATCATATATATCATGTTGTTCTCTATTATATGCTACAAATAATAGTTCTACTAATTCATAAGATGTCATTATGTGTCCTCTTACTTCACATTCTGTTAATGCACTAACTAATGATTGTGCTCTTGTATATAGTTCTGAAAAAGCCATACTGCTAATTTCTCTTTTGTCATAATCACCTGCAGATGTAATTTCATCTGTATAATATGGAACAACTATATAATATTCTTTTGTTGTTAAATCACTATCTTCGCTCATTTGTTCAGTATTTTCAATTATATCTTTTCCATATTCATATAAGTTTCTTTTTTTGGTAACTTCTTTTATTTCTTTTAATAATTCATCTCTAGTAGCATTACCTAATCTTTGCATATCTTCATATTTTGCTTCTTCTGCTCTCATATCATTTTCTATCATTTTTAAACGTTCTCTATACCTCATTGTGCTCTGGGCTAGATTAACTTTTCTTGTTTGTATATAAATTTGTATTTCAAATTTTAAAGTATTTAAAAACTCTAAAAAGCCTTGCTCTATACTTGTTTTTTCAACATTTGATAATAAATCATAGTTCACACCTTTACATTCTATTACCATTAAATATCTTTGACCATTATCTTGAACTATCATATTATCTTCTATGTTATCAAATTCCATAAATTTGAATATAGATTTTTTTGCTTTTTTCTCATCAATTTCGCTATTTACATCAGCTGGTTCTTCTTCTGATTTTTTTTGCATTTTTTCTTTGAAATACATATATGCTAAAACTCCAAGCAAAATAAATATTATCAATACTATTCCTATAAAAATTAGTCGTATAAATTCGTCGTTCATCTAATGTACCCCCTTCTATTTTGAAGATTTTTTTCCATATATTCTGCTTTTAATTTAGCTTCTTTTTCTTCTTTTTCTTTACGCTCTTTTTCTTCCTTCATTATTTCTTCTCTTACTAGCTCTTTAGTGTCGTATACGTAATATTTATCTTTTTTAAAGCGAAATTTTATTGATTCTATTAGAACTTTATCTAGTTTTATTCCTGCTGCTTTTTTTGTTATTTCAAACCTATCATTATGAGGAACTTTAAATGTTCCTAATGCAAATCCTATTAGTGCAAAAATAATAATAAGCACAATACCAATGATTGAAAGTACCCCTGCTATAGAAGGTATTGCTTTTCCAAAAAGTCCCAATATCCATTTAAATAAAGCTCCAAGTAGTATACCTCCTACTGTATATATTAATGCTTTAGTAGAAAATATGTAAAATAACCTACCTTCACCTTTTGTATTTCTTGGAATATTATATGTTCCCATATTCCATCATTCCTTTCACCTAATATTAGATTATAAATATACTTTATTTTATAAGAAATAAAAAATCAAATCTTGCTTAAACACATAACTGACTTATATGCTTACGCAAAATTTGATTATTACATAATATTACATTTTTTTTACATTTTATTTACATTTTTGTAATAATTCTTGCATAATTTGCCTTAGTTGCTATTATTCCCTAGAATAATTTGCAATTGTTTTTGTGTTTAAATTTAATTTATATTTAAACTTAAATAAATTGTTTAATATAAACAATTTATAATATACTTTTTGTTATTTACATAACATATATTTAAGAATAGAAAAAAGCATGATGCAAATCATACTTTTTTCTTTTGTTTTTACTATTATTAAATTTTATTGAATTATCCCATTCCAAATAGTACTTTAACAATTGTTGTAGCAAATACTAAAATTAATACACCTACTACTAATGGAATTAAAGATTTTTTGTATTCTGCTTTTTCTTGAGTACTTCCTACTATAAATTTTAAACCTGTAACCATAAGTACAACTACAGCAACAACTATAGAAATACCCCAAATCCAGTTAACAATGTTTCCACCTATTGTAGCAGCTTCACCAATATCTCCACCTGTAGCATTATTAACTTTAGCAAGTGTGTTTTCTGGATCAGCTTTTGCTGCAAATGATACTGTTTGAGTCATCCCAAATAATAAAGCAAATGATATTAATGCTACTAATATAAGTTTTAAAGTCTTTTTCATATTTTACCTCCTTATTTTATTTAATATATAAATATTTCTTTAAGAAATAATAATAACTAATTATTAAAATGCTGAGTCTAACATATTCAATACTAGCCTCCATATTCCAAAAGCACCAAATGCTACTACACATCCTACAGCAAAAGGAATAAGTTTTTCTTTTATTTTTGCTTGACCACTAGCTCCTGCTGTTATAAATTGAATTCCCATTACCATTCCGCATATTACAGCAGCTGCTACTGCTATACCTAGCATAATCCAATATAATGTATTTATTGCATCTTCTTCGTTGTCTTTATCAAATACTACAGATCCACTTGCATCTTCTAAGAATTTGTCTCCTCCACTAAATATGTCTGTTAGAGTCAGTGCTTTAGATGTTGTTGGTATAAACAACATAAATAGGATAGACATTAATAAAACTATACTTATGTATTTTTTCATATTATATGCCGCCTCCCTTCTTAGAATAAGCCTGCAAATTTAGCTAGTGTAGAAATTATTGTTATTAAAAATGATATTATAAATATACCTGTAGCTATTGGTACTAAATGTTGTTTGTATTCTGCTTTTTCTTGTGCACTTGCTCCAATAAATTTTAGCCCAACTATTGATAATGTTATTACAGATACAATTATTGAAATTGCATATAATATATTAAAAATTGGACCTACATGTTTAGCTACTGCATCTGAATCAATATCACCTGAATTATTTGGATCGTAGTTGAATGGATCTATTCCAGCATCTGCACTAGGCGTTGTACTTGCTGTTTGATCTGCATATGATATATTAGGCTTCATTATGCATGAAAAAGTACTAATTATTAATATAATTAAAAATACTATTTTTAACCTTTTCATACTAACTCCCCCTTTTTCTTCCAAATTAGTCAAATGTCGATTTATATCATTTTATAGTTTTATTTTACTACAATAAACAATTTAAGTCAACATTTCTTTTGCAATTTGGTTTATGTCCTTTCCGTCAGCAGATACTCCACATTTTTCTTTTGCAAGTTTCATAACATTTCCCATGTCTTTCATTGATGTTGCACCTGTTTGTTCTATTATCTCTTTTACTATTTTTTCTATTTCTGCTTTTTCCATTTTTTTTGGTAAATATTCTTTTAATACATCTATTTCTTCTTTTATTTGTAAAATTAAATCTTCTCTATTAGCTTTTTTATATTCTTCTAATGAGTCTTCTCTTTTTTTGCATTCTTTTGCTATTATTTCCATTATTTGATTATCATTTAGCTCTATATTGTTATCTTTTTCTTTTTGTAATATTGCAGCTCGTACCATTTGAACTACATTTTTTCTATTAATGTTTTTTTCTTTCATTGAGATTTTTAAATCTTCTAATAACTTTTCTTTTAACATATTTATTTTCCTTTCTTTTTGTTTTTATATTTTATGTATATATTAATTTTTATATCACAAAAAGAGGCAAAACACTATGTGCCTACCTCTTTATTTAAATATAAACATAAATTATATTAAAACTTTCTTTTTCTTGCAGCCTCTGATTTCTTTTTTCTTCTTACACTTGGTTTTTCATAGTGTTCTCTTTTACGAACTTCTTGTAATACACCGTTTCTAGCACATTGTCTTTTAAAACTTTTTAATGCGCTTTCTAAATCTCCATTTTTAACTTTAGTCTCTGACATAATATTCCCCTCCTTCCGGCATTGCAATAAGTCTTGCTTGGGATGTACATTCTCTATTTGTGTACGTGTAATATTATATCCTAGTTTATTTGGTATTGTCAATACATCTTTTATATTTTTTATATTTTTAGGAACGTGTTGGTTATTTACTCTTCATATAGCATTCCTTTTTTTAGGTTAGTACTATCTTTACCTAAAACATCAACTAATTTATATGCAAACGCCATTGTTGTTGCTGGACCTCTGCTAGTTATTAAATTTCCATCTTGCACTACTATTTCATTTTTGTAATTAGCGTCTTTTAGCATTTCTTCATAATCTTTTCCTGGATATGATGTTATGTTTTTTCCTTTTATTAAATCAATCTTGCTTAATACTGCTGCTGGTGAAGCACATATAGCCGCTACATATTTTTTATCATTTTCCAGAAATAATCTTATTGTGCATAATACTTTTTCACTATTAGATAAGTTTTCTGCTCCTAATACTCCACCTGGAAGTACTATCATATCATAATTTAGTATCTCTTCATTTATGTTTTTATCTGACTTAATGATAATATCATGTGCACCTTTTATTTCTTTTTTGTCACTTATACTTACGCAATCACAGTTTATAGCTGCTCTTCTTAAAATGTCTACTACTGTAAGAGCTTCTATTTCTTCAAAACCTTCTGCTAGCAAAACAGCAACTTTTTTCATATTAAACCACACCTTTCTTTTATCTGCATTTTTGCACATTTTTAACGTCCCCAATGTGCATTTTAACTACAATATTTCTTTTACATCTATCCAACTTTTATCTTTCATGTCATCTTTATATTCATCTGCAAATGAGATAAAAATATCATCTTCTATATCTCTTATAAATCCCCATTTTAGATTATATTTTTCTGCATATGATTTTAGTGATTCATATTTGTTTTCTATTTTTATATCTATGTTCTTTGAGTTTCCGTAAGCATCTTCGCCACCTTTTGTTTCTATTATCCAAGTGTTTCCTTTAGTATCTCCTACTATATAGTCTGGATAAAAAGTCCATGCTTTATTTAATTTATCCAGGTATATTATTGAGAAAAATTCATTTGATGATTCTCCGTTTTTGTACCAAAATTTTATTTTACTTGATTGTTCACAATATTTTTCAAATTTTTCTTCTGATTGTGATTTTAGTGTTGTCGATGGATATCCGTAGTATACGTTTTTGCTCATTTCTTCTAATGACTTATCTTTTTTGTTATATTTTACTATTATTCTTTCTGGGAATCTAAATTCTTCTACTTTTTTAAATTCTTTTTGTAATTTTACTCTTTGTTCCCTTTTTTGTATAACTGCATCTAAAATATCGTATTCTAATTTTCTTTCATTATTTATTATAAATGAATAAAATTCTTTTTTTGATAATTTTAATATTTTTTGAGGAAATGGTGCATTCCCTAAAAACAATCGTTGTAGAATTGGTGATAAATATTGATATACCATTCCTATTTTTGATGCTATTACATTTATTGAATGACGTAAATCTAATCCGTTTTTATATGTATCTACTGTACTTTGTATTTGTATTTTTTCACTATTTATGAAGTTCTTTTTATTTAATTCTATTGCATTTCCTTGTACTACTTCATTAGTTATATTTTGGTTAAAATTGTAACCTACTTTTGCTAATTTTTCTTTATTTTCTTCTGGATTTTCTAAGTTATATTGTTTGCAATAGTATTCATATATGGCATAAAAAGCTTCTCTTGGTGCAAAGTTATCTGCTTCTGTGTTTTTTACTTCTTTATATAATTTAAAGTTTCTGTATTCATCTCTTACAAATAAACTTTTTACATTACTTGCATGTCTTCCTAGTTCGTGTTTTACAGTTTCTGTGTATTCATCATCAAATGTATATAAATAACAATTATCTAAAAGTTCATTTCCGTAGTGGATTCCTTCTGGCATTCTACGGATTCTTCCTAATGTTTGTATTTCAAAATCTTCATGCATATTTTCTCTTATTTTTACTAGTACTTTTGCTCTTGGACAATCCCAACCAGTTGATATTGCTTGTTTCATTATTAAAAAACATTGTTTAGCATCATTATTGCTTATGTTTTCTATATTTTCTTTTCTGTCTGCTAGCCAAATTGCAAGTAATCCATTTTCATAAGTAAATCCTTGTTTATTTAAGTATTTTTCTATTTTTTGTATTAAATCTTCACTCATACTTGGTAATTGAATAATTACTAATGGATTATAATTTATTCCATTTTCTGTGCATGCATTTCGTATTGCTCTTCTTTTTTCTATTGCTAATTTTAGTAAGTATTCTATTTCGTCATCTAACAAAATATTGTTTTCTATTCCTTGATTAATATATAGTGATTTTGTTATTAAACCTGAGTTTATAACTTCCATTTCGTCTATTTTTATGTTATATGCTTCATCGTTTCTTTTTGTTGTTGCAGAAACTCTTACTATTTGTTCTGGGCCGAAATAACTGTGTTATATTTTCTGCCTTTTCTGTTTTATTTCTGTGCTCTTCGTCTATTATTATTATAAATTTTATTCCATCATTTTTTGCATTTTCTATTTGGTCATATAAGTTACTTTTTTCTAGCTCTCTTAATGCTGTGTTTCCTTTTTTGGTTACGTTTTCCCAGTTTATAAATGCTGTGTCTTGCTTTTCAAAACCATTTGTTAATATATCATTTAGTGTTTTTGTTTCTCTATTTTTTAATAGATTGTCCATTTTCTTTTTGCTTTGTTCTTCTAGCTCTCCTGATCCTGGTGTTAGCCATATAAATACATAATCTTTGTTTTCTAATAAAAATCTATCTATGTATTCTAATAAAATTATTGTTTTTCCACTTCCTGTTGGCGCTTGTAATAATATTTCTTTTTTTTCTCCGAATACTGTTTGTTCTAGTAATTCTTCTACACATTTTTCTTGAAATTCTTTTAATTTGATTCCTAGCATTGTTCAACCTCCTTCTTTTTTTGAACTTTGAACTTTAAAGCCATTCCTTAAAGTTCATCCAAAGTTCAGCAGATGTTTAAGGGTATCCCAAATTCCCAATTCTGGGAAATCAGAACCGTCCCCTTTTCCCTTTTTCCTCTTTTACTTTACCATTGTTCAATTTCCATTATTTCTTTTTCAAAATAGTATTCTGGGATATAGCCAAATTTAATGTTATTCTTTTCAAATTTTTGAATTTGCTCTTCTGTTATTAGAGCATTATTATCTAAATATATTATTTTACATTTTTTTACTTGATCATCATTATTTGCAAATTTATCTACATCTTCATCTGAAAATAATATTTGAATACTTCCATCTGAAACATCTATACCATGTTCTAATTGTACCATTTCCCTAGTATATTTTGATAGCTCATTCACTATATAGTATCCTTCATCTTCCCTATTGTATCTGTCTATGTATTTTAGTATGTAATATTTTAAGTTACTTTCTATTCCTTGTACATTGTATCCTTTTTGATCTTGATATCCATTTATTATTCTTTTTATTCGTTCATATGTTATTTCTTTACAAATATTATTTTCGTTACTATTGCATAATATAAACGATGCATCTGTTCCTCTAAATTCTTCTAATACTGCTTGTCCTACTGTTCCTGATCCCGCAAAAAAGTCTAATATAATTGGATTTTTTACTTTTGGAGATATTGCCATTTTTATTATTTCTTTATATAAGCTTACTGGTTTTGGTGTGTTGAATATTTTTTTGTCTGGCAATATTGATAAAAATTCCTTTTTGCCATTTGTTGATGTATCATATGTATCTGCATCAAACCAACTGTTTCGTATTTCTCCTTTCATTTTTACTTCATTATAAAATACTTTTAATTGTGGTTTTGATGTTCCATTTTTTCCAAATATAATTCTTTTATCTTCTAATAATTGTTTATACTTTTCTGGCTCAGTTCTCCAGCATCTTCCTTTTGGTGGTAAATATTTTACTCCTGTTATTGGATTTTCTATTTCATATGTTAAATTTGGTCTTACATTCGGTGCATCAAAAGGGTCCGCTTTCCATATTCCCCTAGGATCATTGTCTGGATTTGAGTATTTACTTGAATCTGTTTCTTTTGGCTGAATTACAAAATCGTTTAGTTCATACCAAATATCTTTATTGCTAGATTTTAATCTACGATTTGTTATTCTTCTTTTTTTTGCATATGCTATTATATATTCATGATTTATACTTATATCTGTATCATTTTGTATTGATGTTCTGTTATGCCATGGGAAACAAGAAATAAAGTTCTCTTCTCCAAATATATCATCACATAATAATTTTAGCTGTGCAAATTCATTGTCATCTATATTTATAAATATTACACCATTATCTTTTAATAGTTTTTTTGCTATTATTAGTCTTTTATGCATAAAAGAAATCCATTTACTATGTTTAAATGAATCTGTTTTATCTATATAATTGTCGTCATATACAAAGTCATTTAGCCCTCTATTGTATGGGGGATCTATTATTATTAAATCTATTTTGTTTTTGTGCGTTTTTTCTAGTAAATATAAACTGTGAAGATTGTCTCCTTCTATAATAAAATTGGTTGATTTTGATTTATCTTTTTTTATTTCTAATGTTTTATCTTCTTCAAATACAGGAATTTTATTTTCTATTTCTTTGTCTATTTTTTCTTCGTGATTTTCCCATACTAGACCATATTTTTTTCTTTTTAATTCATTTTCTATTTCATTTAATGTTGTTACAAGAGCTGTATCTTCTTGTAATTTTTCTCTCATTATTTGTATATTTTTTATTATTTTTTCTCGTTTTTCTCTTGATAAGTTCGTGCTCATTTTTTTCCTCCGAATACTTTGAATTTAACATCTTTTACGAAGATTATCGTATCACAAATTTTATCTTTTAACAAGGATTTTTTTAGGGATTTTCGGGAACGGAGATTTTGTGAAAGGAAGATTTTCTGAAGTAAAAATTTTTAGAATGGAAACTTTTTGAAATGCTCTTCCTTATATAGCAATTTTGGGAAATAAATTAAATTAGTTGATTTTTATTATAGGGACTATCCCTTTTTCCAAAAAATAGGAAAAGAGAACCGTCCCTTTTTCCCTCATTTTTACAAAAGGACTGTTCTCTTTTCTAATTTTTAAATTAATACTAATTCTGTTCCATTTCTTATGCTAGTTTCTCTAACAGTTAAATTAACATCATAAGGTTCAGCTGTTGCTCTATCATATAAGGTTGGTAATTTTTTTGGTTTATAGTAACCTCTACTAAAATCATCTATGACTTTTACTAACAATTTTATTACATTGCATATTCTTTTATTTAGAGGAATCCAAATATCAAATTGCTTTTCAATCATTGGAACATATAATTTAACTAATATTTTATTCATTTTCATCCTCCTTTTCCTCTATGCCTAATAGTTTTACAAATGTTGTATTACCTTGTTTTATTACGTAACCAAAACTATTACCACAATTACTTATTATTTCTCGTCTATTTATTTCTGCGCTTATAACATATTGGTTGTCAACACCATTTCCTATCCATATTCCAGTATCATTAGCAACATAATTTTTGTACCAATTATCAAATTGATGATTTTTTAACCTTGTAGCACTTTCTACAATAATAAAACTACAATTTTTTGTTTTTTCTGCATTTTGTATAAGGCTTTCAAATTCATCTTTTCCTTGGCCTAAAAATCCTATAAATTTTTCTATATCTACAATTACACATAATAAAAACTTTTTATCTTCTTTAGTATTTGAATTATTTCTTAGTTTTTCAATAATTGCATTATAGTTGTTCGCGAATTTTGCTAAATCATTATCTTTGTCAAAAATAGTTATATCTACATTTTTTAACATTCCTATTTCTTCTAATAGATGAGGTAAAAATTGTATTGAATCATCTATATCTTTTGATGTAATAATATTTACTAAATTCTTTTTAAAATCATATGTACAAATATTAAGACTTTTTTTGATTATACCAATTGGTACACTTGATATGCTCTTTAAAGCTTTTTTAACATTTTCAGGTTTTACTACATTTGGTAATGTTGGTATTGGCTTTGCGTAAATTTTATTTATTTTACTTAATTTTTCATTTATTGCATTTATATATTCGTTTTGGTGCTCTGGCTTACAAATTTTAGCAGTTTGGAATTCATAAATTTTACCGTTATCCAAAGGTACCAATCCTCTTCCAAACATATGTGAAGGTCTCTTTTTACCTAGTTTATCGAAAATATATAAATAATCATCTTCATTATTTAATTGTAATGCTAATTTTTGCTTAAAATTTTGGACTAGGCGATATCTTAAATCACGATATGAGTTAGCAGTAACAATAAATACAATACCACACTTAGTACAATCTCTTGTTAATATTTGCAATTCGTCTTCATAGTTATTATAATTTTCAGAAAATGCTCCATAATTATTTAAAACGATTACAATCATAGGCATTGTTTTACCACTTGTATTTATATACAAGTTATAATCTCCATTATATTCTGATAATATTTTTTTTCTGTTGTCTATTTCTTTTCTTATCATTTCGAATAATCTCATTACTTTTTCGTTATCATTTACTAAAACAATGTCACCTACATGTGGTGTTTTTGTATATACTTTTAATATTTCACTTCCAAAATCTAATAAATATAATTGCGCTTCTGTAGTTGTGTGTGTTGTAATTATGTCATATACCATTGTAGTTAACAATGTTTCTTTTCCACTGTCAGCACTACCGTAAATAATAGTATTTCCACCTTGTGACAAATTCATTGTAAGAATACCTTGTTTTTGATTTGAAGGATCATCATATTCACCAATTACTGGATTTATTATATTTTCCTCTGTCTTAATATTATATTTATTTTTTAATTTTTTTATAAAAATTGTTTGAGGTATGCTATCTAGCCATAACTGTTCTTCTTTTATATCTTTATCCTTTGCTAATTGACAAACATACTCAACAATGTTGGTTAATTGATCTCCTTCACTTTTTATATTTTTCTTTTTCACAGTATTATTTATTTTTTTAATAGCTGTTCCTAAATTAGAAATAAATTCGATAGAAGTATCTATTTCTTTTTTTGTTACATCAGATGGGAAATATTGTGCACCAGCCCATGCTGATTGCCCTAAAGTGAAATATTCATCATTTCCTACATTCATATAAAATTGACCAGCTTTTTTTAGTTTAGCGGCATCTGGTTTTTTTATTACATCCACACTGTCAGATCTATCTTGCACCTTTAAACAGATACCAAATTTACTATTACTACGAATTTGCTCATTTACAATTCCGGCAGGTTTTTGCGTAGCTAAAATAAGGTGTACTCCTAAACTACGTCCGATTCTGGCAACACTGATTAATTCGTCCATAAATTCAGGTTGTTGTTGCTTTAGCTCTGCAAACTCATCACAAATAATGAATAAGTGTGGAATTGGTTTATTAACAATACCTTCATGATACAGTTTTTGATATTTATATATATCTATTGTACTTTCTTCTGTTAAATCTCTAGCTTTATTAAAACTAATTTGTCTTTTTCTTAATTCGCTCTGAATAGAATCTAATGATCTTTGAAGTCCAACTGTATCAATGTTGGTAATTGTTCCTACCAAATGTGGTAATTTAATATAGCTAGAGATTTAACAGAAGAAAGTACAATAGATATA
>ERZ809224.1189-NODE-1189-length-19970-cov-8.848155_pt1 | contig 19970 bp, 21 predicted proteins | sample MGYA00520513_ERZ809224 | MGnify/ENA primary metagenome ERZ809224 (study PRJEB31576, sample SAMEA3212658) | Homo sapiens | biome: human-gut; feature: human gut; material: fecal | place: Sweden | collected 2012 ... | reverse complement strand
TGCCCTGATCGTCGGAAAACATCCTTCCAATATCAAAGAGAGCATTTTACTGGTTTGCGGAGAAGACCATGACCCGCATATTTTCGACGGAATTATTAAATCCTACCAGCTTATTGCGGCCAACCGTCAATGGAAAGAAGCAGGTATTATCGCTGTAACCGGTGTAAGGAACCCCGGCGATATCCTACAAACGGACGCCGTAAAAAAAGCGGAGGAACTGGGGAGGAACCTTTGATGAAAACAAAAGCGGACCTCCACATCCATTCGCTTTTCAGCAGCGACGGGGAATGGACAACTCCGGCGATAATGGAAGCTTGTGAATCGGCCGGAGTAACAGTGTTTTCCATTACCGACCACAATACGGTAAAAGGTGCTGCCGAATTATATGATTCCCCGGCTGAAGACCTTATCTTTATTCCCGGCATAGAAATCGATTGTATTTACAGGGATATCGACTTTCATTTACTAGGCTATCACATTAATTGTCACAGCACTGATTTTATAACGCTGGAAAATGAAATCAACAAAAAAGTAATCTCTTCTTTTTCGGAAACCATACATAAGCTCCACCATTTGGATTTACCGGTAGATGCCGGTGAAGTATTGCAGAAGGCTAACGGCAAATTGCCCACCGGGGAACTGATCGCGGAGGTCATGCTTGGCAATCCCGATTATGATGATATAAAAGCCCTGGATCCCTATCGCACGGGAGGTTCAAGAAGCGATATGCCGTATCTCAATTTTTATTTGGATTTTTGCACACAGGGTAAACCGGCTTATGTGAGGATTGAATTAATGGATTTCAATACGGCGCGTGATCTTATCGAAGATAACGGCGGAATCCCGGTAGTGGCACATCCGGGACTCAATTTTAAGGGAAAAGAAGAATGGGTGGAAGCATTACTGCAAAAAGGAGCACGGGGAATTGAAGTGTTCAACAATTACCATGATGAAAGGCAAATGGATTTTTTTGCACAAATAGCTAAACGTGAAAATCGCTTCATAACCTGCGGAAGCGATTTTCACGGAAAAATAAAACCGGGCATTAACATTGGAGAATATCATGGAATATCTTCTTACGAACCTTACCTGGAAGAGAGTCTGCAACGGTTGACATACCGGAAATAAACCGGGCTGAACTATCCTCAGCCAACAATTGTTATTGCACCAGTAACAATAATTTTAAACCGGTATTGCCATGAATAGCTCCCGAAATCCATACGAAATATTTAAACAGGAAGCACCTGAAGTGTTCGACGGTTACAACGCTCTTGTCCAGTCGCTGGTTGATGCTCCCGGATTGGATCAGAAAACCAAACAATTGATCTATCTGGGCATGAAAGCTGCGCAGGGAGATGATACCGCGATCCTATTTCATGTACCTATGGCCAAAGAAGCGGGAGCTACCCGTGATGAAATCAAAGAAACCATCCTGTTAACATTAACCGTCACCGGTTTAAAAGGGGTTAACTGTTGCCTTGCCAAAGCGCTCGAGATATACGATATCAATTAAAACAACCAGTCTAATCCAAATACATTATATTCGGAATGGCAGGATCTGATCATTCCCGATGATGAATTATTTTTAATTCTTTTATTTCACAAAAATAGAAAAGTGTCTTAACCGGACCTTTTAACGTTGTATTTATTTCCATAACGAAACCTTTTTACGTAAACGGGATAATATTCCCTGTTATAAAAAACCACACTTCCCGCATGATCAATCACAAATTTATAGTAGATTTGCACGGCATTTTTGAGTAAAGTTAATTCTAATAATAATTAAATACAAAGAAAGATGGAGAACGAAAAAAAATTCACCCCTTTCGTGCCGGCAGAAACAAGCATGAAAGAGTTTACAGTAAGGGCGCTGCTTATCGGTTTGATTCTGGCCGTAGTTCTGGGCGCTGCCAATGCTTATCTGGGTCTGAAAGCCGGTATGACTATCGCGGCTACTTATCCTGCCGCCGTGATAGGAATGGCAATCCTGCGTTTCTTCAAGGGATCGATCCTGGAAGAAAATTTCACCCGTACGGTTGGTTCCATCGGGGAATCGGTAGCGGCAGGTGCCATATTCACCCTTCCCGCGTTTTATATTGCAGGAGTCTGGAGCGGGGAAGAATTCAGTTCGATAAGCAGTTACATCACCGCTTCCCTGATCCTGATCACCGGTGGTACATTAGGCGTCCTTTTCGTTGCATTATTACGCAGGGTAATGGTGGAAGATAAAGACCTGCCTTTCCCCGAAAGCGTAGCTGCCGCGGAAATCCATAAAACAGGACAAAGCGGTTCGGGCGGTTCCAAATATTTGTTCTCCGCAATGATCGTCGGCGCGGTTGTGAAAATAGCCGGGGATTTAAGACTTTTCGCCACGGAGTGGACTACCTTTTTCAAAGTAAAAGCCGCTACATTTGCCAACGGTAAAGCCCTGGAAGGCGGATTCTTCGCCGGCGGTCCGGCCATTAGTCCCGCTTACCTGGGTGTGGGCTACATTATAGGGCCGAGACTTTCCGCCTTAAATTTCAGCGGTTCTATTTTAGCATGGGGACTTTTGGTTCCGATGTTGCTGATGATGCTGGGTAGTTCTTTCGTGGAATCTCTTCCGGTGAATGAAGGACTTGACGTAGCCACTTCCACCGATGCGTGGATGAATGCCGCCAATATTGTATGGCGGGAAGTTGTGCGTATCATTGCGATCGGCGGAATGCTGGTAGCCGCTTGTTACACTTTATACAGAATGCGTAACAGCCTCGGAACCGGATTGAAGCGGTCGGTGAAAGACTTGAAGAAAGCGACTCAGGGTAGCGGCGAAAAAGTCGAACGTACTGAAAAAGATTTGAAATCTTCCTGGATATTGATCGGAATATGCCTTGCGGCCGTGCTTACTTTTATCATTACCTATTTCATATTCAAAACGACCATTCTGGTGGCGATTATCGCTTCTACCGTCATGATCGTACTGGCGTTCTTTTTCGCGGCCGTATCCGGATATTTGGTCGGGATCATAGGATCGAGCAACAACCCGATAAGCGGACTGACACTTACGGCGCTGGTGGTAACCGCATTGATCCTGGTAGCCTGTGGCGTGGATTCAGAAAACGGCGGAGTAGCAGCCGTACTGGGCGTGGCAGCGATCGTTTGTGTAGCGGCTGCCGTAGGCGGCGAGATGTTTCAGGACCTTAAAGCCGGTCATATCCTCGGCGGTACACCATGGAAAATGCAGGTGGGCGATATTATCGGCGTAGTGGTTTCTGGTTTCGTGATGTTCGGTGTACTTATTATCCTTAACCAGGGAGATATCAATATGGGAATTCAACAGGGATACGAAGGCGGATTCGGCAGCAAAAACCTGTCGGCGCCGCAAGCCGGACTTATGGCGACCCTGTCTCAGGGTATTGTCGGAGGACAAATGGCCTGGGGTCTTATTATTGCGGGTATGATTATCGGCTTCGCTTTTATCCTCATGGGTATTAAAAGCCCTATGTTGATCTTCGTAGGAATGTATCTTCCCTTCGGTACCGTATTTGCTATTTTCACCGGAGGACTTATCAAAGGTATTCTCGACCTTTACGTGGCCCGCAGGAAATATAATGAAGGACAAATCGCCACCGTGGAAAATACCGGTGTACTACTCGCGTCCGGCATGATCGCGGGCGAAGCGCTCATGGGACTGGTAGTCGCCATCTTCGCCATGTTTAATATTTTCTTCTCGGATTTACTTCCGATCAGCAATCCGGTATACCTCATCGGAATACTCGTCATTCTTGTAATCGGGTACTTCCTGGTAAGCCTGCCTTTGAAAAAAGCGAATTCTATGAAAAATTAACAGATGAAGAAAAAAGAAAAAGTAAATCTTTTTGATCTGGTACCTTATATCAGTGAACATATCTCAACGGAAAAAGAGGGAGAGCTGTCGGTGATAGCTTTCCCCCGTTTCCGCAGTAAGTTTATGCTTAAGTATTTCGTACCGAAAAGAAAATCTCCTGTGATTCGGATCCGGTTTGAGGAACACGGAACAGCCGTATGGGACCTGGTTGACGGCAAACGTAATATTCAAAATATCGTGGAAGCCCTGGCCGATCACTTTAACCGGGAAGAAAACTATGAATATCGTATCGTTACTTTTTTTAACCAGCTATACCGGCAGGGATTTATCAAATATAAACCTGCGGCTACCTCATCTTAATCGATATTTGATCTCCTGGGATTCATTAGAATCATCATACGGATTATTGCGAATAAGTCATTCATTCTTATGAAAAAATACCTGTTACTCTTTATCGCAATCCTTTTCGAGACCATCGCCACATCTGCACTTAAGAGTACGGAACAATTTACCAGACCTATTCCTACCATCATCACGATTATCGGTTATGCCGCTGCTTTTTATTTTCTCAGTCTTACGTTAAAATCCATCCCGATAGGAATTGCTTACGCGATATGGTCGGGAGCCGGCATTATACTGATCACCGTAGCCGGCATTTTCCTTTACAAACAAATTCCTGATATTCCGGCTATTATAGGCTTATCGCTCATCATCGCCGGTGTTATCATAATCAATCTTTTTTCCAAAACTTCCGTCCATTAACCGGTCGCTTCGATGAATTCAGCCGACCTGCTTTAAGTTACCGAAACTGTCGAAAACCACTGTTCAAAAAGAACTCAGCCATCATCGTGAAACTATATACAGCTTTTAAATGATACTGGTTCATGCGAGCTATCCACCGAATGACTGGCTCCTGAGTTAACAGCTTTACCAAGATAAAGACCGGAATAATTCTTAAAACCAAAATAAAATCACTATACTACAAATAATTACTGGTTTTTCTTCCGTTGCTTAAAATATTTCTTCGGCTCAATTGTCTTCAATAATAGAAGTTATTTTTATAATAATAAATATGAAGGAATACGGACTTTTGCAGATTAATAATCATTAAAAACAAATATCAATGAAAAGAAAAGGCGGATTAAAAATGTTTTTCATGGGAGCCATTGTTCTGGCAGGTTTCAGTGCAGCGGTTATGGTACTTTGGAATCTTCTGATACCGGGCATATTCGGACTGGCTGCGATTAATTTCTGGCAGGCTTCAGGACTTTTTATACTTGCCCGTATATTATTCGGTGGTTTTGGATTCGGAATGAAAGGACGAATGATGGCTGCCCATCATAAAAATCCGATCCATGACAAATGGATGAAAATGACACCGGAACAACGGAGGGAGTTTATCAATAAAAGAAAAGAATACGCTTCCGGACATCCGTTCGGAGGCAGCGAGTTCTTTGCACGGGGTGGCTTTGGCGGTATGAGCGATGAACCAAAAAAGGATAATGAATAAAAAAACGAGCCATGAGGAACTTGAAAACCTCATTGCAGAATATCAACCCCGTCTTAAATCTTTTATCCGTAAGCGGGTTTCCAATAATGAAGATGCGGAAGATATTTTACAGGATGTTTTATATCAACTGGTAAAAACAGTCGAAAACACTCTTAATCCTATCGAACAGGTTTCGGCGTGGCTGTATCGGGTGGCCCACAATACCATTATTAATAAAGGCAAAAAGAAACATGAGGAAGAATTGCCTTCTTACAAATATAATGGCGACGATGCCGATTCTTTATGGAATGATTTCTCCGAAGTATTATTCAGCGATGATACCACTCCTGAAACCGAATACATCCGTTCTTTGGTATGGGAAGAACTTGAAATGGCTCTATCCGCATTGCCTTCCGAACAACGCGAAGCTTTTGAATTGATGGAAATGGACGGACTTCCGGCTAAAGAAATAGCTGAAATGACAGGCATTCCCGTGAACACTCTCCTTTCAAGGAAACATTACGCGGTAAAACATCTCCGCAAACGATTGGAACAACTATATAAAGATCTTTTAAATTACTGATTTTTTCGGTCATAACATGCCTATCAGCCAGGATATAAATTCATTTTACTGCCCTACATGGTGATTTATTTTTGGCATCTCACATTGCAATCATATAAAAAATAATGATGCCGGAACCGGAACCCTTTTCCGTATATATTGTTAAAAACGGAACTTAACTATAACCGGATTTAATGAAATTATCAGACGAACGAGTCTATACAGAATTAAATGTGAACAATTCACTACCACCATAATTTTAACAAATATTTAATTCCGCTAAACAATGGATATAAGGGATTGTTTTATTGCATGGGGATAATTAATTACGTAGTTAAAATAAGATCCATGCCACGCAATCTTACATTCAGGATAAAGAAAAAAGAGTATTTAGTGACGCCGCAACGGGTAAACCGCAAAAAATTATACGGATGGACCGAAATTGTAGCGCTTGACGAGGATGGAAGACCTTGCCGGTTAGTAAGTACGGATGATACGGGCTCCCTGATCATCGCCGGAGGAGGCACGGCCATCGGTATACTCTCTCCACGGGGAGAATGGGTGGAACGGTCATCATTAAAAGTCGTGAACGAAGACGGCACTCCGGCAGAACTGATCACTTCCAGTTACAATACGACGATCACCCTAACCCATACCGTCACGGAAGAGGAATTCCTGGATTACAGTATTACGGATTATTATCAACTGGACAATATTCCGGAAGAGATGCCGGCCCTGATCGGGGATAAAATATACATATTTGATTATACTTATCTCGACAGTTATGTAACCACTCCCGCATTCATACTGGCTTCCGAAGGCACTCTCTTTATGATGCTGGGGTACAAAAATAAATTTGAAATGTTATGCCTGGGTGATTGCGGTATTATTGATGAAGATACCGATGATTATATCGAAATAGGTGATGACGATATTGATTTCACCATGTTTTAAGAGAAAAGAGAATGAAAGCTATCCATATTGCCAATGCCAAAAAAAGGGATGCGGAAGTCGCCGTGGAACAACTGGTCAGAAAAAGTCCGGTAAAGAGTATATTGCCCACAGGAGAAGATAAGATCAATGTGAAATTATTGAAAAACACCATCCATTATGATTACAATGCGTTGCTGGATACGTATGACGGAAATCCTGTTTCACTGGAAAAAGCTTTATTGGATTCCGACCCGGAAGTGGATATGGAGAATGTAGGTAAAAAATTACGGAGGACTCACAAATTATATATCGACCAGGATAACAACATCGCTTACCGTCTGAATCTTTACCAGGTGGTATACAATCCCGACGGGGAAGAGATAGAACGGCATGACATCAATAAACTTCCGGCCAATGTCAATACCGAGATTCCCATCAGATGGACAGGCAAACGGTTCTCGAAATCGGAAGCAATACGCCGTTTTGTTTTTTACAGGAAATACCAGATCCGGCATATTAACGGCGTAACCTTTGACTTTCTTTACAATATGGCCAAAGAACTGGACGAGAGTAATTCCATGGTACTCATGGGAAGCGGCCCTAAAGGCACGGATCCTATTTTACTGACCAGAGGTGGCCAGCCCTATCGTGGTTTTCTTGAAGGCAGAGCTGAAAAAGACCGCTACATATTGATTCTTCATTTATCGGACATTGAATTAAAAGCGCTTTCATAATGATACTCTACGACGACAGGTTTAAAAAAATGAATGGTTACGAAGAAGGAAAGATCGATGCTATCGACACTGAGACTTCTACGAAAGCCCTCACCTATAAGAAAAATTTCCTCAAACAATTTATTGCCCTTAGTCCGCAACAGATTGACCATAGACTGGGCGACAGCCGTTATTACGTTACCCGTAAATATGACGGGGAATTTGCTACTATCGTATATGAGAACGGGAAAGCGATTACCATTAACCGTTCCGGACGGATAAGACGCGGTATTCCCTGTATTGAAGAGACCGTAAGGTTATTGAAGAAAGCCGGAGTTAAAGAGGCGGTGATACCCGCTGAGATTTATGTGGATGACAGTGATAAACGAACCCGTACGCACGATCTGATCCATGCATTGTCGAAAAAAGGAGATGTCAGTATTTTAAACCTGGCCGCTTTCGATATACTGGAGCTCAACAATGAACCTTATAAAGCTGAAAATTATATCGAAACCTGGGAGCAGCTCAGGAATTGGTTTGGGAAGGGAAAACAGGTTAAAGCGGTGGAGATGGAAGTGGCGAACTCTAATGAACAAGTGAAAGATATCTACCGGAACTGGATCGACGAAGGAACCGCGGAAGGACTGGTGGTGAGAAGCGATCTCCCTTTTGTTTTTAAAATTAAACCCAGGCATTATGTCGACGGAGTGGTTGTCGGTTTTACGGAAGGTACCGGAGATCAGACCGGGCAAACCCGGACATTCCTGATCGCCATGATGCCGGAGGAAGGTCTTTACCAGATCGTGGTACATGTGGGAGGCGGGATGAAAGAAGAGCTCAAAAATAAAATGATGCAACATTTTACCGAAAGGATTATCGGATCGGATTTTATTGAAACGGATTCCAACCATGTGGCTTTTCGCATGGTTGAACCCGATACGGTGATGGAGTTCAGCATAAGGGATGTGATTTATGAAACCGCCAACGGTCCGGTTTTAAATACGGTGCTGAGAATGGAAAACGGAAGATATACGCTGGATAAAACCGTTACCGGGCTTACATTCATCGCCCCGGTATTCGAACGGTTCCGTGAAGATAAAAAAGCCAATGCCACCGATACGCGCCTCACTCAGATTGAAGATTTCGCCTCTTTCGAACCGGAAGAAATAGTGGAAAATCCCCCGTCCGAAATGAAAGAAAGCGTATTACTTCTCCGCGATGTTTACACCAAACAACTTGGGGAAAAATCCATGTTGCAGAAATACCTCATCTGGAAAACCAATAAAGAAGAGAGCGGGGACTTCCCCTCTTATGTCCTGCATTATACCAATTACAGTTCTCAACGGCAGGAACCCCTGCAACGTGAGATCCGTATATCGGACGACCATGACCAGATTATGGAACTTTACCGGAGTTATCTGGATGAGAATATCAAGAAAGGCTGGAAAAATGTGGAAACCCGGACATTCGGATAATTACAGGAAAACTATGGTTATAGCTATCGATTTCGACGGGGTTTGCGTATCCAATGAATTTCCCAAAGTGGGAAAAGAGATCGGTGCCGCGTCCGTATTACTGCAATTAACGGAAGAAGGACATCAATTAATCTTGTTGACCAACCGCGACGGGGCAACCCTGAAAGATGCCGAAAACTGGTTCAGGGCATACGGCATCCCTTTATATGCCGTTAACCGGAATCCGCAACAATGGAGATTTTCCAAAAGTCCCAAAATCTACGCCGATCTCTATATCGATGACCGGGGACTGGGTTGCCCTTTAAGAAGTGATCCCTCCGTAAGTAAAAAACCCTTTGTAGATTGGGAAGCTGCCAAAAAATTACTTGATAAATTAAAAAAATAGCCATTATTCCCCGCAGAATACCTTAATTTTGCAGTATACACTTAATAATGATGACAGATGGGCCAAAAACTTCCTCTTGATTTTTTCCGCCGGGATGTACTGGAAGTAGCACCGGATCTTTTGGGAAAATACCTGGTAAGGAAAATGGATAACGGAGACATCATACGTCTCATGATTACGGATGTGGAAGCATACCGCGGCGAAGAAGATAAGGCTTGCCATGCTTCGCGGGGCAAAACACCGAGGACGGAAACGCTTTATCTCGAAGGAGGACATATTTATGTTTATCTGATCTATGGCCTCCATTGGCTACTTAATATCGTAACCGGCGGTAAAGAACAACCGCAAGGCGTGATGATCAGGGCAGTGGAGGGAATTTACGGTCCCGGGCGGGTAGGCCGTTCTTTGCAACTGGATATATCATTACGGGGACAACTGATCACAGGCGAACATCTATGGATTGAAGACAGCGATATACATCCTCCATATAAAACCGCTCCCCGGGTCGGGATCGATTACGCGGAAGAGTGGAAGGATAAACCCTGGCGGTTTATTATGGCAGATTCGCCGTTATCGACTTAAAACCTTTTGGTATAAATGTGACAATAAGGTGTTGTACCTTTTTTACTATAATAATCCTGATGGTAATCCTCTGCCGGATAAAAAGTAGTTGCCGGTGTGACCTTAGTGGCGATCTTATAACCTTTTCCTTCTAATATACTGATCAATTTTCCGGCTTCTTCTTTCTGTTCCGGTGTGGTATAGAAAATTTCCGAACGATACTGGTCACCCACATCCGGCCCCTGTCGGTTTACCTGTGTAGGATCATGGATTTCAAAAAATTGCCTGGCTAAAATTTCGAAAGAAACTTTAGAGGGATCGAAAAGAATCCGCAAAGCCTCCGCATGACCGGTAGTATGGGAACAAACGTCCTCATAAGTCGGATTTTCAGTCGTGCCTCCGATATAACCCACCTCGGTAGATATGACGCCGGGTGTATTCAACATCAGATATTCCACACCCCAGAAGCAACCGCCTGCGAAAATAGCAGTTTCAGTCTCCGGGTTCTCCGTAGTTTCCTTAGCTTCCAGCACAAATTCCAGCGATACTGAATTAACACAATGGCGGGTATTCTTATCTGTAAACCGTTCACCTTCGAAAACATGACCAAGGTGTCCGCCGCATTTGGCACAAGTAATCTCAGTACGTCTTCCGTCGGCATCGACGGTCCGTTTTACCGCTCCGTCAATCTCATCATCGAAACTGGGCCAACCACATCCTGAACTGAATTTATCTTCGGAACGGTAAAGCGGTTCACCGCATTGCTTACAGGTATAAGTCCCTTTCTCTTTAAAGTCATTATATTCACCGGTAAACGGAGCTTCCGTCCCTTTATCTCGGATAACGTGTTTTTCAAAATCAGACAACTCTTTTTTCATGGTTTGCGCATTTACGAAAACAAACGACAATAATAAATATGGCAAAAATAGCCATTTCAACGGTATCTTATTCATTTTAAATATTTTTAATAATAAAACGATAAGATAAGACCGATAGTATTAACAGGTATATATTTAAAAAGTTTAGTGATCATGCCGGGTTAATTAGTAATCACCACAACCTTTTAGAAATAGTGAATAATTATAGATCATGTTTTTCGTTGAACTCAAAATTATTACTTATTTTTGTCCGAAAAATAATCAAACAATGAAAGTGATATTCTCCTGTGTTACGATCGCCTTTTTCCTGATGGCATGTAACCCGAAAAATAATGATATTCCTAACGAACTCCCGGTAGAAGATGCCGCCAGTGAAACCTGGAACGGTTTCCGTAAAATAGAGCCTGTTGAAATCCGGAATCCAATCCAATTGATTGGAAAAGAATGGATGCTCATCACCTCAGGCAATGACTCCTCTTTCAATACCATGACGGCCAGTTGGGGAGGGATCGGAGAAATATGGTACAAACCGGTGACTTTCATTACGGTAAGGGATACCCGCTATACCTATGAGTTTTTGGAAAAGAATGAATACTACACGCTCACCTTCTTCGACGAAAGCTATAAGAATATATTGAATATGCTCGGGACCAAATCTGGACGGGATACGGATAAAATTAAAGAATCCGGCCTTACTTCCGTTTCTACGCCCACAGGCTCGGTAAGTTTTACGGAAGCGCAGATGATCATTGAATGCAGGAAACTCTATGCTGACCCTATCAATAAAGAAAATATCCTGGATAATACGATCGTGGAAAAGACCTACGGTTCCGAAACGTCACAACACACCTTATTTATCGGTGAAATAGTAAATGTCTGGGTGAAATAGTATTATTGATCTTTATATACCGCATACTTCTTTCCCTAATGCGAATAATATTCGCATCCCTTTGGATTTCCCTTATCAGGAAACGACTAAACCTTTAATCTATTGAAGCGTTATTTTTAAATAAAATAACAAAAAATTAATATTTTAAAGATGAAAACAATACTAAACCGGTATGCGGGCATTTTGGTATGCACGATAATGGCAATTTTCTTTTTTTCTTGTAAAACCATTCCGGATGGTGCGGTAGCCGTAAAGTCTTTTGACAGCGAAAAATATTTAGGGAAATGGTATGAAATAGCCCGACTGGATTTTAAACAGGAGCGGAATTTAAATAATACCACTGCCGAATACTCCCTTAATGACGACGGAACCATCAAAGTGGTAAACCGGGGTTATAATTATGTAAAAAATGAAAATACGGAAGCGGAAGGAAAAGCCAAATTCGTGGATAGTCCCAACGAAGGAAAATTAAAAGTGTCGTTTTTCGGTCCGTTTTACTCCGGTTATAATGTTATCGCTATTGATCCTGAATACAGGTATGCGATGGTGGCAGGTAAAAACCTCGATTATCTATGGCTGTTGTCGCGCGAAAAAACAATGCCGGTAGAATTCCAGCAATCCTATCTCAGGCAGGCGAGAAATATAGGTTATAAAACGGAAGATTTGATTTGGGTTGAACATAAATAACGGGAACATGAACAGGTATCTTATCATGAAAGTCCTGAAAAAAACAGGATTATATTTACTGGGAGTTGTGGTTCTACTATGGACGTATTGGTTCAACAACAGGGAAAACACAACATCATCCCATTCACAGGGAACCACTATCGAAGGGGATTCGCCCGAAAACGCTTCAGGAAGTTTATAGTAGTTATGGAAAAATCGCTTTACCGGGCACAAACCCGGTATCTGTTTCATACTCCGGTAAAAATCAAAATCCCGATAGAATACGGTGATGTAATTCTGGACCGCCTTTTTGAAATCCCGGAACAAATCGACGCACGGCTTAATTCTTATACACGCGGTTCGGAAATTGACCTGATTAACCGTAATGCGGGAAAATATACCGAAATAAGCGATGCAACAATCCGGCTCTTAAAAAAAGTAATCTCATTCTCGGAATACTTTGAAGGGAAATATGATGTCACCATCATGCCGTTGTTACGGTTATGGGGATTTTACAGAAAGAATACTTGGAGTCCTCCTTCCGTGAAAGAGATTGAAAATATACGTTCTCTTGTTGATTATAAAAAAATCGAGATAAAAGGTAATTACATTAGAATCGACAAAGGACAGGAAATCGTGACGGGCTCATTCCTTAAAGCTTACGCGGTAGACAAGATAGTGGAAAAAATGAAAGAACTGGGTATCGACGACGCTATTGTGAATGCCGGAGGAAGTACGATCGCTGCCCTGAATAATACTAAACATCCCTGTTGGCACATCCGCTTAAAAAATATTGGTTACGATGAAGAAGCCCCGATGATTAAGCTGAGTAACCAATGCTATACGACTTCTTCACAAAACGAAACCTTCATATCGATCAGGGGGAAACGTTACGGCCATATCCTGAATCCTCTTTCCGGATATCCTTCGGCCAATCGGGAAACCGGTATGTTAACGGAAGACTGTCTGACCGGCGATATTCTATCTACTGCTTTTTTCAACGAAACCGTAGACACATTTCACCGGAAAATGAGTCTTTTATCAAAAAATCACTTTGTGGAAGGATTTCTCATCGACCGGTATGGGCAGACGATATGTTCCGAAAGATTTGCCAACCCATATATCCTTAATCTTAAATCCGAAATCTTATGATGATACATATTCCTTCCATGAAAGAAAAGACTAAGGGGAAAAAAATCGGGCAGCTACCCGATCCGTCTTTATTTTATATGCCATTGCAGGAAAAATTCGGAAGCGCTCCCCTACCCGTTGTTCAGGTAGGCGAAAAAGTTCAAAGATACCAGATAATAGGTCGTTCTGAGAAAGGCTCTCCCGCCATCATGCACTCGCCGGTTTCAGGTGTGGTGAAGGAGATCTCCGAATATCCACAGATTGACGGTTCCATGTCGAACACCATCGTCATAGAGAATGATTTCTTAAATGCGGAGACCAGGGAAGAAGCTAAAGACCCGGCGGAGTATCATACAGGAGAACTGCTTGACATTATCCGTAACGCGGGTATCGTAGGTGCGGGGGGCGCTGAATTTCCGACATCCGTAAAATTCGACCTTAAAGGTAAGATTATCAATACTTTTATTATCAACGGCGCTGAATGTGAGCCTTATATGACGGCAGATTATGCGGTAATGGCTCAAAAAACCCGGGAATTGCTGGATGGGATTCTGATCGTAAACCGTATATTACAGGCTTCGAGAACCGTATTGGCTTTCGAATCCCAAAACAGGGAACTAAAGGGAATATTCGAACCTTTCCTCCAACAGGAGAAATACCGGATGATTGAAATACAACTTCTTCCTGACGCTTATCCGCAGGGCGGTGAATTACAATTGATCAAAACCGTGACGGGCATGGAGATTTCCAAAAAAATACTTCCGGCCGAAGCCGGTGTTATCGTAAGTAATGTCGGAACAGTCTTTGCCGTATATGAAGCTGTTTTTTTCCGCAAACCCTTTGTAGAAAGAGTGATGACGGTAACCGGAGAAGCTTCCGGGGAATCCGGCAATTACCTCATCAAAATAGGGACTCCCCTTTCCCATATCCTGCAATCGACCGGCATGCCGCCTTCCGGTAGCCTTTGTATTGTGGGCGGACCGATGATGGGCAAATACGCGATGTCACTTTCCGCGCCCGTAACCAAAGGCTCCGGCGGTATCTTACTATTAAAACCCGGAAATTTCAGGCGTCTTCCCTGTATTTGGTGCGGCTACTGCGTCGACGTTTGTCCGATGCATCTGATGCCGATGAAATACGAAGAACTTTTCAGGAAACAACGGTATAAAGAACTTCCGGAATTCAGCCTCAATGATTGCATCGAATGCGGCGCCTGCGAATATATCTGTCCCAGTAAAGTACCGCTGGTCGAAAGTATTAAAAAAGGAAAAAGTAAACTTAAAGAAATCGAAAATGCAAATCGCGAAAAAACTATATAATCCTTTTGTCCGGACGCATGACAGCACAACACAAGTCATGACGGATGTGATCCTGGCACTGGTACCGTGTATAATCATGGCCTGCCTCGCTTATGGTTCCAAACCTCTCGTCGTGATTCTCGTGGCGGTTGGCAGCGCGGTGCTTACCGAATTTCTTTTCTCTTTCCTTTTTTCAAAACAAAAACAAACCATTTCGGACGGATCGGCTATTGTGACAGCCATTCTGCTTTCATTTACCGTAGGCACCTTCACTCCTTTATACCTGGTCGCATTCGGTTCTTGTATGGCCGTACTTTTCGGTAAATTATTATGGGGAGGATTGGGAAAGAACCGCTTTAATCCGGCTCTTGCGGGAAGAGAATTCATGACGGTCTTTTTTCCGGTCATAATGGGATCCGGTGTTATCTGGCATGATCAATCCGTATTGCAAATGCGGGAAGTTACTGTTTTCGGAAATCAATTTCTCGATTCCCTTATATACAGACCCTCCGGTGCTATCGGGGAATATTCCGTATTATTTCTGGTATTGGGAGGATTGTTTTTATTATTCCGCCGCAGGATATCATGGCATATTCCATTCGGCATGACTGCCGCCTTTGCCTTATTATTACTGATGTTTTCCGGATATAAACTTTCCTTCTCTTTGGGAGGCATTTTTCTCGGCGCCATCTACATGGCTACCGATATGCCGACCAGCACCTCCACCCCGACCGGAAAACTTTACTATGGCATCATGATAGGAATATTATGCGTAGTCTTTCTTTTAGGTGAGGTAGTGCATGGGTATTTCTCTTATTCGATTTTACTGATGAACGGTTTCGTGCAACCGCTCAATAAGGTTTTCATGCCCAAAGTATGGGGTAAACCCCGTTCACTCTGGCCTGATTTCCTAAAGGCAGCTTTGTTGACCGTTGTGATTTTCCTATTAGCCCTCGCCATTATTTATCTCCATCATCACGAAGCGATCATCTATCTGGTTTACCTCTTCATGGCATATAGTATTTTCCATTTCATACGGTTAAGGCAGAAAGAAAAACGGCTGGTTGATACGGCTTCCTAAAGATCTTCCCGTATGATAATATCAAACTGGCGTAACAAACCCGATAGTTGCAGATTACTGAAAACAGCTTTTTTAATATAATTAGCGGTAGGATCGATCATAAAATTGTAATTCGTGGAAAAATCCACTCCGCTTAAATTGGTTCCTCCGAAAACGGTGCCTTCGAAATCACAATTTTCTATTGTAGCTTCGGAAAGGTCGGCTCCGGTAAAATTGGCTTCATGGATCTTACATTTCAGAAAACTGCTCTTGTATAGCTTTTTTCTCTCGAAACCGGTATAATCCATGATACAGTTTTCAAAATGGACATTAAAACAGAAATCGGCCGTCTCAAAAAAATTGATCCCCGACAACTTACAATCCTGAAAACGGACATTCTGCATCCTGGTATTGTTTACGGAAACGTTACTCAGGTTGCAACCGGCGAAAAGACAATCAATAAAATTAGCTTCGGAGAGATGATCGAAAATACAGTTCCGGAATTCAACGCTTTCAAAATCGATATCCTGAAGGTCCATTCCGGAAAAATCCCGTTGCTCTTCTATTTGATAGGAACGTAATTTCGGTTTCGGTTTTCTCATACTGTCTGATTTTAGATTGCCAGCAAAAATATATAAATCATTGCAATGATGGTCATCATAATAAAAAACATCTTTATGGGGATCTCATTTTTGTAGTAAAAAAGATCAGTACATCCACCTATATCCGGGAATTAAATTGATAAAGAGCGGTATTCCTTATAAAAATAAAAAAAATTAATTTTATTTTTCTATATCCCGATTCTTTTATATCTTTGCGACTTCCTTTAATTTGAGGATAAAAATCATTTAACTAACAATCAAACCATTAACACAATGAAAAGGGAAATTTTAATCATTACGGCGGCTTTCGCCATCGTACTGATTTCCTGTAACGGAGGGAAAAAGGAAACTACATCCCAATTAACTTCCGGTATTAATCCTGAGAACCTGGATTTATCGGCCAATCCTGCGACGGATTTTTACCAGTACGCGGGCGGTGGCTGGATGAAAAATCATCCGCTTACCGGCGAATATTCAAGATACGGCGCCTTCGACCAGTTGGCGGAACAGAACCAGGAACAATTAAAAGAACTGGTAACCGGCATCGCGGCGGAAAAGCATGAGCAGGGTACCATAGCACAAAAAATCGGTGATTTCTATAACCTGGGCATGGATACGGTAGCCATCGAAAAAGAAGGCGCTCAGCCGATCCAGCCGGAACTGCAGTCTATTGTAGCTTTAAAAGATAAAAAAGAATTGACCGGCCTGTTGGTGAACATGGGCCTCAGCGGCAGATATCCGTTCTTCTATTTATTCGGAGAAGCCGACCCTAAAGACAGTAAAATGACGATCGCCTGGTTTTTCCAGGGCGGACTAGGGATTGGCGACAGGGATTATTACCTGGAAAGCGGAATGAAAAACTATCAGGATGAGTACGTGAAACTGCTTACCAAGATGTATACCATTTCCGGTTATTCAAAATTGGCGGGATTTGAAGGAAAAGAAGAGGAGATGGCCCGCAAGATACTGAACTTCGAAACCGAACTGGCCAAAATATGCCTCGATAAAAATGATTTACGTGACCCGAACCTCACCTATAATATCAAAACCATTGAGGAATTCCAACAGATGCTTCCTATCCTGGACGTAAAAACTTATATGAACGGAATGGGCCTCGGTAATCTTCAAACGGTGAATCTGGCTACATTAAGTTATTTTGAAAAACTCAACGGCATCCTAAATAAAACCGATCTCAACACCTTACAGGCTTACTTAGCCTGGGAAGTGATCAATTCGGCCGCTTCTTACCTGAGCAACGATTTTGTGAATGCCAACTTCGATTTTTACGGCAAAGTCCTTTCGGGAAGAGAAGAGCAAAGACCTCGTTGGAAAAGGGTTCTGAATACCGTGGAAGGCGCATTGGGAGAAGCTGTAGGCGAAATGTACGTGGAAAAATATTTTCCGGCGGAATCCAAAGAGAGAATGCTTAAACTGGTACATAACCTGCAGGATGCTTTAGGCGAACGTATCCAACAAAATACCTGGATGACCGATGCGACAAAAAAACAAGCCATGGAAAAATTGAATACTTTCCACGTGAAGATAGGTTACCCGGATGAATGGAGAGATTATAGCGGACTGGATATCCATAATGACAGCTATTATGCAAATGTGATGAGAGCCAGCAAATTTAATACGCAATATGATCTGTCGAAGATCGGCAAACCGGTTGATCCGGACGAGTGGTTCATGACCCCGCAGACAGTTAACGCTTACTACAATCCTACGACCAATGAAATTTGTTTCCCTGCAGGTATCTTACAGCCTCCTTTCTTTGACCGTAATGCTGACGATGCTATTAATTATGGCGCTATCGGCGTGGTGATCGGACACGAAATGACCCATGGCTTTGATGACCAGGGACGCCAATATGATAAGGACGGGAACCTCAATGACTGGTGGACCGCCGAAGATTCCAAAGCTTTCGACCAGCGTAAACAGGTCCTGATCGATTATTTTAATAATATCGAAGTATTAAACGTTGACGGACAACCTCTATATGCGGACGGTAATTTTACACTCGGTGAAAATATCGCGGATAATGGCGGACTGAATGTTTCCTACGTGGCATTACAAAAAGCTAAAGCCAACGGAGAAGTGCAGGGTGAGATGGATGGTTTCTCACCGGAACAGCGTTTCTTCCTTGCTTATGCTCTGGTTTGGGCAGGTAATATCCGGGATGCCGAAATTGTACGCCGTACAAAAGAAGACCCGCATTCATTGGGCAAATGGCGTGTTAACGGTACACTTCCCCATATCACTCCTTTTATTGAAGCTTTCAATATTAAGGAAGGTGATCCTATGTACCTTGCACCTGAAAGAAGAACCGAAATCTGGTAATTGAAATATACCGAAGGGAAGCGTAGAGTAGTTTTTCATTTACTTTACGCTTCTCTTTCATTTATGGATAAATAAATCAACAATACAGAAAATAAATAGAGATTAAATATATTGCTTATGTCAAAACTCGCTGTGATAGCTTTCGGAGGAAATGCTTTATTAAGGGCCGGACAAAAAGGAACTTTTGAAGAACAGGTACAAAACGTAACGGATACCTGCCAGTCGCTCCTCAATTTGATCAAGGATAACTACAACCTGGTGATCGGACATGGTAACGGTCCGCAGGTAGGTAATGTGATGCTGCAGCATGAGGCAGGAAGACAGATATTCAATATAGAACGCCAGCCTCTTGATTTTTGCGTCGCAGAAACCCAGGGTTCGATCGGGTACCTGATCGAGTTGGGATTACGGAATGTTCTTACCCGGGAGAAAATCGACAGGAAAGTGGTATCCCTTATAACCCAGGTTATAGTGGACAGGAACGATCCGATGTTCGACAATCCTACCAAACCAGTTGGTCCGTATTACACAGAAGAAGAGGCGGAAGAGCTCCACAAGAAAACCGGCGCCGTTTATAAAGCCGATCCCAAGGGAAACGGCTGGAGGAAAGTAGTGGCATCTCCAAAACCCATAGAGGTAGAAAATATTTCACTGGTAAAACAACTTTCTAAGGAAGGTTACGTTGTTGTAACGGTAGGTGGAGGTGGAATCCCTGTAATCAGGGAAGAGAACGGACTGATTGATGGAATTGAAGCCGTGATCGATAAAGACCTGGCTTCAGCGCTGACGGCCGTTGAAATAGGGGCGGATGAATTTTATATACTGACGGATGTTCCCAAGGTTTATATCAATTTCAAGAAGCCCGGTGAGAAACCTTTGGATGTGATTACCGTAGAAGAAGCGAAGAAATATATGGCAGAGGGTCATTTCACGGAAGGTTCCATGGCACCTAAAGTGCGTGCGGCCATCTATTTCGTAGAAAACGGCGGAGAAGAATGTATCATCACGGAAGCGCACCAGTTAGGTAAACCGGGATGCGGAACCCGTATTGTTAAATAAGATAAATCAGGATAAAAAATAGATATTCACTTAAAAAATGTAGTTATGGCTTTCAATTTAAGAAACAGGAATTTTTTAAAATTATTGGACTTTACACCGGAAG
>ERZ809224.1185-NODE-1185-length-20032-cov-12.976473_pt1 | contig 20032 bp, 17 predicted proteins | sample MGYA00520513_ERZ809224 | MGnify/ENA primary metagenome ERZ809224 (study PRJEB31576, sample SAMEA3212658) | Homo sapiens | biome: human-gut; feature: human gut; material: fecal | place: Sweden | collected 2012 ... | reverse complement strand
GTTACCGGTGGCGTCGTATGTGCCGCCGATGTGTGATTTAGATTACTATAGCATTACCTATAATTTGGTTATATTTTGTAATCTCCCATATATTTGAAGATGTATCATTTTTTTTAAAATTAGGCCAGAGTACCTTATACCTTTGCGGCAGCGAATACATAATCAAAACACTTATACCTTGCTTGATAGAAACAGTTGGGCTAAGTCTCACCATAAGCAATCCTCTTTCAGCTTACCTGTATACTTTATTTTTACTGATTATAGCGTACAAATTTCTTGTTCCTGTTGAAAAAAATATACTACATAAATTGCAGGCCTTATTTTAAAAAAATAATTACTCATTCACTTTTAAAGGGATCTCTATAGGTACCAAATATCCTGTAGCAATCCCTTCAATTATCATTTATTCCTTATATAAACAAAACCATATTTTATTTAAAATCCAATCATAAATCCTCTTTATCCACATTTTTGAAAAAAACCAAGGAATAAAAATGCTAAAAGCCGTAATCCCCAAAAGGTTCACACACATATTTGACGTCAACGGCAAAATTTTCGCTATAACCAGATATAGTGATGGTGCACAAATTGATGACCCCACATAAACAATAATAGAATTTTCCCCTATTGGTGTCAGCTTGCACCTGTTCTGAGGCATCAAATTAACCACTGCTATAATCATACAAATTGCAATAAAATAAAATAGCATTCTATATACAATTCCCTGAAAACTACTTAATCCCACACTCTCGTACGTAAATCTAACATTTCTAAAACAGTATGGCAGAAATATCGATGGGATAATTCCTAACCCCATAACAATAATCCCCACCCACTTTGGAAGATGACGAATTCTCTGTATATGCTCTTCTGTGCATTTCGCACCTAATACAAAAAAAATCATCAATGAGAATGTTGCTCCTACACCTACATGAAACTCTCTATTTTGTGTTATACTAATCAACAAACCACTTAGAATTGCAAAAACCTCTGGGTATCTCAATTTATTAATATCTTTCCAAAAATTTTTCCAGAAAAATACACACAATAAATAATACAGCGGACTTGTCGGAAGCAAAAAAGACGGTTTAAACACATCCGCATTATAGCTAACTGCGCCAATAAAAATAAATACTTCTGCAATAATAATATATGCTGCCTGCAATAAAATATATGGAATTAAAACATTTTTTACAGCCTTTTCCCTAATTGCATCAGCATTTTTCGAAAAGAAACCTGTAACAAAAGCAAACATCGGCATATGAAAAAGATAAATGTACTGCATCATATATCTAAAAAGACTGTCTGGATTCGTAATAAAAGGATCCAAAGTATGCCCCGCTACCACCAGTATCAACATTACTGCCTTTATATTATCAAACAAACTATTCCTCGTCCGTACTCCTGTCATTTTTTCCTCCATATAAAACGACCCTAATAACTAAAAATTTATAAAACTATCCACTGTTTTCTGCAGACCCTCGTGGAGAGTGACAAACGGCTTCCAACCTAAAGCCTCCAATTTGGCTGTATCTAGTCCAACCCTTTGAAAACTACAATAATTGCTAGTATCGTTCTCTATCTGGTATACAACCTTTAACCCTTTTTCTCGTCTCATATCAACTAAAATCTTGGCCACATCTCTAATTTTCATAGGTTCTGTTTCATTAGCTATGTTATACACTTCAAATCCTGTATCTTTCAGCATTGTCAAAAAAATTGCCCTCACAGCATCACTCAAATAACAAAATGCTCTTTCAGCAGAGCCATCACTTTTTAATACAATATCTCTTTCATTTACAATATCAGATATAAAATCAGACATCACCCGTCCATCATGGTCAATATCCATTCCCGGACCATATACATGGGCAATACGCAACAAAGTACTATTTATTCCTTGAGAAATGTAATAGCTTTTAAAAATCTGTTCTGCCATTCTCTTACTCTCCGGATAGCAGGAGCGATTCTCTAAAGGATCGGTTACACCCATCATACCCTCTGTTATCCAAGACGCATTTTCAACCTTACCATAAACCTCTCTTGTTGACGGATATACGACTCTAATAGTCCCCCTTTTCTTAGCTAATTCCAAAATATTAAATGTCCCCTCCACATTGGCCTTAATGATACCCAAAGGGTCATTCTTAATCATTTTAGGGCTGGCACCCCCAGCAGCATGAAAAATATAATCTATTCTGCCTTCATAATCAATCGTTTCACACACATCCTGTATTATCAATTGGAAATATCGGCTTTCCAAAAAGCCTTTAAAACCTTCTCTTGCTCTGTCTCCATTCCGTACAAGAGCTATGACTTTTATATGCATGTCGCTATACTGATTCAAATACATTAGGGTACAAGTAAAATAATAAGCTATCATCCCCATAGCCCCTGTCACAAGCACCGTTTTTCCTCGCAGTTCTTCAAATGAAATATGAGAGTCCGCCACAATATCAGATAAATCTTTTTGTACAATAGCTTTATTATATAACATACATTCTTTCCCTCTAAATCATAAATTGTGTATCTTCTTTTGCATCAATTAAGGCTCTCATCATAAAGAAGTCCTCTGGCGTTGTAATTTTAATATTTTCATTTGGTCCATCTACTAAATATAAATGTTTCCCGTAATATTTCATCATGGTACATGAATCAATAAAATTATCAAATCCATCCTTCAATGCTTGCTCATGTATCTCCACAATATCCTTCAGCCAAAAACTTTGAGGCGCTTTTGCAATTCGAGAGTGTGCACGAGAGGGTATATAATTAATTGAACTATCCTCATTAACAATCATAAGTGTTTCCTTAACCGGGGTACTTGTTATTGCAGAACCAAATGCTTCCACACTTTTAATATTATCACTTATTACCTTTTCGTTAATAAGCGGTCTCACGCCATCATGAATGAGTACCACCGCTCTACCGTCCCCGGCCAAAGTTTTCGCAGCTTTCAAACCATTATAAATTGACAATTGGCCCGTCAGTCCTCCCGGAACTATTAACTTCACTTTACTCAAATGATAATGCTTTACCATGTCCCATAATGTTGGAATCCATTCTTCTATACAAGCAACTACAATATAATCAATTTGCTCATGTCTTTCAAACAATTCCAATGTATGTATAATAATAGGTTTACCATGCATTTTAAGAAATTGCTTCGGAATATCATGGCTTTTCATTCTGGTACCTACTCCACCAGCAAATATTACTGCAATATTCATTTCTTCTCATCTCCCAAATCAAATATACATGGAGGGTGGTTATGTCTCTTATCTTCTGGAGGCAGTTCCATATAATTTCCAAATCGCCTTTTCAAATATCTTTCCACATGGCATCCTACTTTTATTTCACCATCCTCAAAAGGAACCGTTCTCGTAGGAAATGTATCCTTATACCGAATAATACTCGTAAATGGTGTTGGATCAAAATAATAAGCAATCCGTTTTGTTTGTATATGATTATATCGAGTTAATTCTTTTTTTATCATTTTATATAACCATTTATTGGATATATGCAATATATTCAACGCCCGATGTACAATCCAGGTAATTACATATACTAGTTTAGCTTTCCACCCGCCAAAATACAAAACTGGTTTATCTACAACCTTCAGAATCATTAATTTATTTAAAAACCAAACTTTTCGCCCTTGGCGCTTCATTTTCCGATTATCATCTGGAACATTATCAAAACAATATATATCTAAAAAAACCCCTAAATTTAAATCAAGACTTTTAAAGCACTCTTCTTTGAATTTAGTTCCTTTATACATCCATCGTGTACTCATTAATGGATACTTATCATTGGTTTCCGCATTCATAATTTCATATTTATCTGAATACTCCTTTTGGGCATACTTCAGAAAACGTTCATAATCCTTACGTACCAGATTCACATCAATATCATCATCCCAAGGAATAAATCCTTTATGCCGCACAGCGCCAATTGCTGTTCCTCCCCCAGCAAAATAATCTATATTATGTCTTTCGCACAATTCCTGAAAATCTCTCAGGATTTCCAACTCCATTTGCTGTAATCTTTTTAAAGTTACCTGATCATACTCTTGATAAAGCATAAAAATATCTCTCTTTCTATTGCCTATAATTTATTATACTTTCCCCAATAAGAATAAAATCCGTATCGAAATCTCATCGAACCATGAGTCCCGATACCGGCCCTTATACATCATTTTTCGTAACCGCCCTTTTTTCCCTAAATATAACTTATATATCCTTCGCTCTCTAGGTTCTAAATCCGTTTTAAAACATTGATAGAACACCTTCATCTTTTCATATATTTCATTTCTATGTGACTCTATCAAAAAAGTTTTTACCCTCCAAAAAAAGTGGGTAATGTAGGTTCCACCAACCAATTCGTGCCGAGAAGCATTATTGCCATGCCGACGATAATCGACACATACCATATCATCCCAAATAATATTGCCGTTACATTTACAATACATATAAATAATCTCATCATGTGAACAAATCGAAAACGCTTTACTTTCTTTTACTTTCTCCAATGCTATCTTATTAAAAACCTGTGAAAATCCAAATTCATTGCGGTCCCCTAAAGTAATATACTTTTCTAAAGAATGATATTTTAAATGGGCATCATTAGAATGTTCGTGATGTAAGTTCTCATCACACCAGAAAAAATTACACATATATAATAAAGGTTTCTTCATATTTTCCCCAGACATACACCCCACTGCTCTACTAATCTTTTCAGTATACCAATAGTCATCCTGATCACAGAAAGCGAAAAAATCTGCCGAATTGCAGTGGTTCATCAGCCATTGAAAACTACGTTTATAACCTACATTATTCCCCTTATAAAGAAATATCTTTTCCGGAAATTTATTTTTATATTTTTGCAGTATATCCCATGTGGCATCAGAAGAACCATCGTCTCGAATATGTATTTCTAAATCTTCATAATCCTGCATCAGCAAGCTATCTATTTGTTCACATATATATTTTTCACCATTATATGTTGACATCAAAATGTTTACTTTTTTACTCATATTTCTACTCCCCGTATGATTTATCCTCTACTTTTCCTCTTTTTGAATGACACAATCATTCCGCCCAAAAAGCCATGCAGCAAACTTCCGCCAACAACACAGAGTCCTACTACATATAAAAAGCCTCCCATATACCATTTGAATGTATGACTACATATTAAAAACCAGGCTATTGCAAATGTCAAATATATAAACTCATTCTTATTCACCCTTAAAAAAGCAAAATGTTTCATGGCATAATAAAACCAAATAACAAATGATGCTGTTGTCGCCAAGGCAATTGCCTGCATCGTATTAACTGTAACTACAGCAATCATGTTTAAAGTTGCTGCTACAATCAACATAGCCACTACCTGTTTGACATATAATTTTTCCTTTTTCTCAACCTTATACAAATTCACAAACAAAGCATTAATTATTATTATATACGGGAAGGTTGAAAATGTAATCGCAATAATGTCCAAGGCCGGTATATATTTAGGTAATATATATGAAATAATTGGAACCAAAACAAAATAACCGGTACTTATAGCTGTCCCAAGTATAATCAATAACGTCTTTATATCCGTTACCTTTTCTTGTGCCGGTCGTTGGGCAAGAAAATTATAAAAAGTTACAGTTATTGCACTTATAAGTACATTTACCATATTGATTAGTGAAACCGCAAATGAATAATACGCAAACTGGGTGTCCTGCATCGTTCCTTTTACAAACCACTGATCTATTGCATAAAACATCTGCACTGCAAGATTGCCCATTAGAATAAAGATGCCCACTTTAACATTATTAAATAAAGATTTACTGTAAAGTGCCCGCACTTTTCCAACCTGACATCTAAAGTCAATTTCACCAACAAAAGTAGCAAGCAGATAGGCCACAACTATAGCTAAACAATACGGCCATGGCTGTTCGCATTTAAATACTATAGCTAAAGCTGCATTCAAAATCAGATATACAATCGTATATACATAAGACACTTTAGAATATTTATTAAATTGACCTGTAGCCTGAAAAAACATTCGGTGAAATGAATAGCAATTTATTGGCAACAAACCTACTCCAACCAGAACCCATAATAATTGTTTAAAGCAGATTCCAGCAATTACGCACCCCAGCACCAACACCAACTGTTCGCAGAAAAACACTCGATGCTCTGCTTTTAGTTCTTCTTTACATACATCCTTTTCACCTAGCCCACCGTACTTTATATACATGCCGTCAATAAACCCCATATGGGTTAAGCCTACATAAGTATTAATTAGCATATATGTCCTCAAGACAGCATAATCATCAATTGATAAAGCTGCCGGAACAAAAAAATTCACGACCACGCTCGATATTAATTGAAAAAAATTTGCACAAAAAACTCTAATAATGTTTTTACCAATATTCATCTTTTATAACATTACCCTTTTCCATTTTTCTCTTGACACTTTCTGCCTGTCCGATTTTCGTATTCAAGTAGCGCCAATTCCTGCGTCAATTTCTTAATTCTTTTTGTACACCGGGTCAAAGCCATAGTAAGTGAAAACATTAACAGTATAACAAAACAAAATCCTACAAAGAAAATCATATTTGCTTCTGTCTTAATGCCAACCAAACCAGATATGATAGAAAGCATTTCAGGAAAAAGACCTACAATTCCCAACGCCAACAACATCAGCAACCAAGGCAGCGCATAACGAATGATGATCTTGTTTTTCAGCAAACAACGGATTACATAAATAATCATTACCAAAATTAATATTTCCAAAGAAATTTGAAAACTCAAAGTCATATCTATTCACTCACCTTTCTTCCCATGGCCACCAATAATATAGCAATTGTAACCTTAATCATATAATACGTTGATTTTCTTATTGTTGAAATAGACGAAACACCACCCTGCCTTTCTCGCATTATGACTGGGATTTCTTTAACCTTTAATCCTTTTTTTAATAGTCGAATTGTGGTTTCCGGTTCCGGATAATCTTTTGGATAATCATTTGCAAAAGACTCAATTGCCTTTTTCCCGATCAATCTTAATCCCGATGTGGGATCGGCAATATAAGTTCCAGATAAAAGTTTAATCAATATAGAAAAATATTTTATACCAATTCGTCTTAATCCTGTTGACTGAAATCCCTCTTTCTCAATAAATCGCGACCCTATAACCATGTCACAATGCTCTTCTTCCATCACATGTACCATCTTTTTTAAGAAATCCACCCTGTGTTGCCCGTCCCCATCTACTTGGACAGCACAATCATAACCATAGCGCTGCGCATATTTATACCCAGTCTGCACAGCACCCCCTATCCCTAAATTCATTGGTAGATTGATAACATTAAAGTGATTCTCTTCACAAATCTCCTTCGTCCGATCCGTAGAACAGTCATTAACAATAACATAATCAAATTCAGGGGCATGATTTATAATCTCAGACACCGTACCAAATATACTAGCCTCCTCGTTATATGCGGGTATAATAATCAATTTTTTCATAAGTACATTTCCTCTTCGAATGCATTTCTTCTATTACCGTAAATATTCTAACATTTCAGCCTGTTTTTTACAATGATAATAACCTATTTTTTTCTGGTTTTATATGCCATCATGAGTAAAAAGCTGCTACTTTAAATGTAACAGCTTTTTATATTAATGGCAGCCTCTCTCCTTACATAAATATCTTACTGTTGGATCCGTTGGATCCCATGTATGCCAAGATGGAATCGGCGAAAAAGCAGGTTTAGCGATTGGCCCTTCAGACTCCCATGGTGTTATATAAATTTCTGTTCCCAAGTCACAATTGTCATATAACCATTTTGCATCTCCTGCCTGTAACCGTATACAGCCTAACGACTGAGTAGTCCCTAGATAATTATACATCAAATCCGTATATAATGTTGTTGGGTCAGCAATTCGGTATGGCACCGAGTGGAATAAATAGTCGCCCGATATCTGCGTACACCATTGAGCCTTTGATCCCCCTACCATCGTCAGCCACCGAAATTTCATTGGGGAATAATAAGTTCCTGTTGGTGTATTATTTCCACAGGAGGTAATCATCGCTTTCACTGGGACTGTATAATTGCCATACTCGTCTTTTGCGAAAACAATCAAATAATTAGACCACTTATATACTTTAATTAAGTATGGACCTGTTACTAATCTGGATACATCAGTATCTATCTGACCATTCATATTAATATATCTCTTATATCCATTAATCCATTGCCATGTTCCTTCAAACCGTTTTGTCAATGTATAATTATCCGGTTTCCCCAAATATGTATTTACTCCATTTATTTTTGCATATATATGTGTTATATATTCACCTAAAGACTTATGATTTTTTGTGTTTACAACAGCCGTCCAACTTCCATCTGAGTTATGTGTACCACGATACCATACAATATCATCCTGTCCTTTATCAGCGCTCCAAGTAGGGAAAGATACTTCTGTAACCGTACGATCATCAATTCCTGAAATTGTAATCCGACATTCTCTTCCATCATTAATAGCCTTGCTGATAACAATTGGTGCCGTCACTTCTAATGAAGTATTCCGAATATATATCAATAATCCGGCAGTATCCTGCACATATGAATCAATAATATACTTTCCGGAATGATATTTATGATTTTTTACATTAACCGTTGCCTTATAACTGCCATCGCTCTGCCTGATTCCCTGATACCAATAAATATCACTGTGATCAGACGAAACCCATACTGGAATTTTTACGCTTTTGATCGTATTTGGTGCATTCTGGACATACACATATACATCAAAAGTTCCTTTGTTCATCTGATAATTACTAACAACAACCCGATCTTTCGGCAATGTATCTACATCAAATACCAGACTCTTGACAAAACGCTTCTTCCCATAAGAATCTTGAACATAAAGATCCGCATAATACTTTCCTGTATCCTTATGCTTATAATGTTCCACCCATGCTTCATAATTGCCTTGTACCAAATCCATATCATACCAATAAAGATCATCCTGACCGTTCTTGGCACTCCATACTGCAACTTTTACCCTATCAGCGACTCCATGCGTTGCAAGAGCTGTTGCCCTGATTCGAGTCATATCCTTTGCAGATGTTGGGACATTTTCAAATTTTGATACGGTAATTTTAATTGTTTGAGTAGCTCCTTGCAAACAATATTTTGCACCATTCTTCATAATTATATATGCATCTGCATAATAATCTCCTATGCTATATTTATGATTTTTTAAATTTGTATTAACAGTATATGTACCTGCGCTATCTTTTTGAGCCACATACCACTTTAAATCATCTTGCCAATCTTCTTTGCTCCACACAGCAACCTCTATTTTATCAATAAGTTCCTGATTCTTAATGTCCTTTAATGCAATAGATATATTTCCCTTTCCATCCTCAGACATTGTCATCGTCCCTTTGGCAACTTTTGCAATCACGCATAAATTACTTTTTATAAAATGTTTCTTCCCATTTTTATCAATCGCATAAGCATCCACATAATGGATTCCCGTACTTTTGTGATTTTTAAGATTAATATCGCATGTCCATAAATCCCCTGATTTCTTTGCCGTATACCATTTTAGATCATCCTGACCATTCTCGGCGCTCCACACTGCAAATCTAATCTCCTTAGATATGGCATGATCTTCCAATCCATATAATGCAGCTTCAACTATCGTGTTTTCTTTATTGACCCTCAATTCCAATTTGTCAGAAGATATATTTATTTTGCAGTTATCCCCCTGAAGGTAGTAACGCGCACCATTTTTCATAGTAACATAAACATCTATATAATATAATCCTAAACTATATTTATGATTTTTTAAATTTGTATCAACCGTATATGTACCTGCACTGTCTTTTTGAGCCGTATACCACTTTAAATCATCTTGCCAATCTATATCACTCCATACGGCAACTTCTATTTTATCAATAGTTTCTGCATTTTTAATATCCGAAAGCGCAATACTGATATTTCCCTTACCATCTTCAGATGTTCTCATTATCCCTTTCGGAATCTTATTAATTGTACATAAATTACTTTTTACAAAATGTTTTTTTCCATTTTTGTCAAACACATAAGCATCTACATAATAAACTCCGATACTCTTATGATTTTTCAAATCAATATCGCATATCCACTTATTTCCTGATTGTTTGGCTATATACCATTTTAAATCATCCTGCCCATTCTCAGCACTCCATACTGCAAACTGAATTTCCTTGGCTATTGAGTAATCTTTCAAACCATATAACCCTGCCTCAATCACTGTATTTTCTTTACTTAATTTCAATTCTAATTCTGTTGCAGATAAATCCAGAGTATATGTAGCTCCCTGCAGATAGTAACATGCACCATTCTTAGCTGTTACATAAACATCAACACAATATAATCCCGTATCATACTGATGATTTACTAGATTTGCGACGGTTACATATTCCTCGCTTCCTATTTTTTCAGTTTCATACCAATAAACAGCATTCTCATCCTGGGCCGGCCATACTTTCATCTCTATTCTTTCAACACTTTGTTCAAGGTCAATACCCACCAAACTAATCCTTGCCTGACCATTTTCTTCCACCTGAATGTTCAATGTTCCCGGCTGTACCTTCTCAACTGACATTTTCTGGCTTTTTAATATATATCTTCTTCCATTATCTGATTTAAAATAAATGTCAATATAATATATTCCTACACTTTTATGCTGATTTAAATCAACTGAACAAATATAGGATTCGTCCACCTTTGATAATGGATACCATCTTAAATCGTCCTGCCAGTCTTCATCGCTCCACACTGCTGCCTCAAGAATTCCTGATTGTCCCTGAGTTTCCAAACCTTCCAAACGTATTTCAAACTTTGTTTCTTCTACATTCTTCTCAATTTCTATTTTCTTTGCCCCAATTTTAGCTTGTACCGTACGACTGTCTAGCTGATATTCTGTACCGTCATTCAATATTGCATAGGTTTCCAAACAATAACTACCTATACTATATTCATAATCACTGATATCAACAATTGTATGGTAATTTCCATTCTGATTATTTACAGTCCCATACCATTTGCCATCACTTTTATCTGCTGCCGTCCACACAAAAATTTTTACACCTTTCACTTCACTTTGTGGTTCAATCCCTGTGAGATTTACTTCAATATTTCCATTTCCTATTACATCCACATTAAATGTTCCAAATGTAATTTCTGTTGACACAGTCTGCATATCTTCATTATTTGTATTCGAAATTACAGATTCATTTAACTCTGTCTCCAGTATTGGCTTATCATTCTCATCAACCTCTGATTCATTAATTACAGTTTCAGTTTCTAATGCATATGCACTTACAACCTGTCCCAGCATCATAGAAACGATGAGTAATTGTGCAGCTATCTTCTTAATGCTTTTTTTCATATTTGCCTCCATGTTCTGTTAAATAACATTATACTTTTCTGCTGAAGAATATAATTTTGTCAATATCCTTGCTATCGGTTTTGGCCAAAATTTTTGGAACATTACAAAATCCTCTTCCTGACGTTTATTCTCACCCAATATTATTGACGTTTCCGATTCTTCATGAATTCGATGCAGTACTAGAACACAATCATTATAGACAAACTCTCCTTTTAACCGTGATAACTTTTCCCACGCTTCCCAGTCTTCACTTGCTCGAAAGCCATGAGAAAAAACCTGCTCTGGCAAATCTGCATTGTTTTTTACAAATGTCACTGATGGACAACATATAGAATCCCCCATTGCCAGTATACTTCGCCGAATAAATATATATTTTTGCAGCTGTTTCAACTTCAAAGGTAATAACATAAAACGCTTTATTTTAAGCATCCTACTTGTTTGAGAGATTTTTCCATTTCTCACTTCCCCGTAATTTGTAAAATAAATTATCGGCTTGTGTGCCTCTGAAATAGCTTTCAGCATTTCTTCTGTATAATGCTTACCATACAAATCATCCTGGTGGGCTAATGTCACCAAGTCTGTATGACAACAACTGTAAGCAAAATTCCAATCCAGCGTTATCCCTTTTTCCCCTGTATTCACAAAAACGGGAATATCATACTTATCTGCCAATTTATATATCCATTCATTAGGCGTAGACGTTGCTAACAAAACTTCACTCTTAACAGTCTGCTTTCTTACTGATTTAATACATTCCTCCAAATATGGACTTTCCTTATACGCACATATAGCAAACGTATGCTTTCTTTCCTCACCCGGAATCCCCATGCTATTCCTCCATTCTTTCAACTATCCAAATACGTATATCACCACACGCTGATAATCTGCTCAACGCTATAAAGCAACACAAAAAATTGCAAAATTCCTGTAGATACGCATAAAAATTTAGTATAATCCTTCTTTAACTCAATTACATCCATTTTTAAAGTCAATATTGCCAGTGGAAAAGCCGGCAAAAAATATCTTCCTTGAACACCTTGAATAACATCTCCCGGTTTCGGAGTCCACGATACAAACATAGCCAATAAAGCACTTCCTGCAATGGCCAGAAAAATGAAGCCAAATACAACCCTATGCCAAACAGATATATTTATTGTTTCTTTTGTGTTTTTTAAACCAGATAAAAGAATTAATACATAAAACCCAATAATTAATATTGATGATATCTCCACAGTTAAACTTCCTAAGTAACGCCCAAACATTGTTTCAATGTAATGACCGCTTCGATCCCTCAAAGTGTTCAGAAAAATATTAATAGATTCTACCGGTTTTTCCAATATATCACTTATCGAATAAAGATTTTCTCCATCAGAAATCGTATCTTTCAAATTAGTTTGAAACTCCTTCTCATCCGTCTCTTCAATCACTGTATCCTCATTTGAGACAAACATCCGTTTTCCGAGAGAAATACCTATAATGCATAATACGATTCCAACCGTAATCAAGATTTGTTTTTTCTTTTTAATTTTTCGACTTGGTATCAGCACTACCAGCAAACTCAGCAGGACATAAATGTACTTACAAGGAAATAATAACACTAATAACATTCCTACAACTAGCACATTCTTTATATCTATCCGTTCTCTTTGATAAACTAGGTTGAGAATATATGCAATTAATAAAAAAGAAAGTCCTAATATAAACACATCGTAAGATTGTGATGTGATTATCTCCATTGCCATCGGTAACATAGATACCATAAAAAGACATTCTTTTCCAATAGGTATTAATTTAATTGCAAAACATATGCATACGGAAAAGAAAAGGAGATTAAATAATCTTCCGGCATATATCATATAAATATATCCAAGGTTCATTATTCTAGCTGCTGTTATTCCTAATGCCTGCACATAATGCCCTGCATCTCCGGCATAACTATAGGTTTGGGCCAATTTTGTCTCAGCTTCGCCTGAATCGTAACGAAATGCATCTATTATATATTGATAATGTCTCAAAGACGCATATCGCGTAAAATATCCATCACACGCATACACATCCATCGGGATGGTTTCCTCCTCTGTTTTCTCAATCCCCATCATCTTATCAGACAAATTATAAGATGCCACAAAATGAGCATATTCATCCGGGGTACAAAATGGCGGGAATACAATCATATATAGCAAACCAAATACCAAAACATATATCACTGCCACTTTTTCAACACAAATTCTCCGCTTAAACAGTACAAAAGCTATACAAAAAACGGAAAGCACAAACAACAAAACTGCAAACGGCTTAAAATAACTCATTATAAAAGCACTGCTATTGCCGACCAACGCATAATTTATTCTGCCATCCAAATTTTTAACCTGATACAAGTCTTTGACTTCTTCTGCACTTTTCTTTAAATCTTCATTTTTATCCGCATCTCCAAAGATTTTCTGTAAATATAAATCATAGCTCTTGCCATTAACTCCGACAAATTCCTTATCCAACTTTAGAGTTATATACTTCCCTTGTCGAATTCGAAATCCTCTTACTACCCATTGCTTGATGGATTCCCCTGTCTCATTATCATATAGCTGGAATATAATATAATCATCCTGATGCAAAATCTGTTTTTTATTTATTTTGACTAAAATCGAATTAAGGCCATTTCTATCCGCTATGATTTCCTGTCGGAATATTTCACCTGTACTGATATCTTCTTCTCTCTCCTCAATAACCGCATTTACATTATATATTTTTTTTGTAGCCTGAGAAGCCCTGACTACAAAACGATCATATGAACGATTTAATGCAATAACAAAAATAAATATACAGACCAGCAAAAAAATTACTTTTCTATATCTCTTTAATCTAGAGACGCTCCTCTTTTTTGTAGCCAAACACCATCTACCCCTTCAATCTGTTTTCACTCAATATATCTGTAAATACCGTTCCAACGCATCCTGCCAGCTTGGCAGCATCTCAAATCCGGCATTTATCAATTTATCCTTTGACATGCGGCTGTTAAATGGCCGTGCTGCCTTTGCCGGGTATTCCGCTGTTGTCAGCGGCGTAACTTTAACATCCAAACCGGCCTGCTTAAATATCTCACAGGCAAATTCATACCAACTGCAAAGGCCGTCATTGGTTACATGGTATATGCCGTATTTATCCGTCTGAATCATATCAATAACCAGCTTTGCCAGATCATAGGTATAGGTTGGCGAGCCAATCTGATCCGATACAACGCCGGCAGCGCCCTTCTCCTTACCAAGTCGTAGCATTGTTTTAATAAAGTTATTGCCGTTCACGCCAAACACCCATGAAATACGAAGGATAAAATACTTCTGAATCAACTCCTGCACGGCCAATTCGCCTTCATATTTTGTCTGTCCGTAGACATTTAACGGCTGCTTTTCATCATCTTCCTTCCAGAAATTTTCTCCCTGGCCATTGAAAATGTAATCCGTTGAAAAATACATCATCGGAATATCCATAGTCTTACATACTTCCGCAATATTCCGGGTGCCGTCCACATTAATTTTACGGCATAATTCCTGATTATCTTCCGCCGCATCTACTGCCGTATAGGCCGCACAATGAATCACTGCATCCGGCCTATAATCTTCTATAACCTGTTTTACCTGTCCGGCATCCGTGATATCCATATTATCCACATCTGTGCCAAACATCTCAAGTCCACGGCTTTCGCCCTCGCGAACCACATCATAACCAAGCTGTCCTTTGACGCCTGTCACTAATATTTTCATAATCTGTCTCCATACATTTTTTCAAAATATTTGGTGTACTCGCCGCTGATAATATTCTGCCACCATTCTTTGTTATTCAGATACCATTCAATTGTCTGAGCAATTCCCGTATCAAAATTGTATTTTGGCTTCCATCCAAGTTCTGTTTCCAGCTTTGTTGGATCGATTGCATACCGCATATCGTGTCCCGGACGGTCTTTCACATATTTAATTAAGCTCTCCGGTTTATCAAGGGCTTTCAGGATTGTTTTCACAACTTCAAGATTCGTGCGCTCGTTATGCCCGCCCACATTATAAACCTCTCCAATGCGTCCGTTTCTTAAAATCAAATCAATCGCCGCACAATGGTCTTCCACATGCAGCCAGTCACGAACATTTTCACCTGTTCCATATACCGGAAGTTCCTCATCCGCCAATGCTCTGGATATCATTAACGGGATTAATTTTTCCGGAAAATGATATGGCCCATAATTATTGGAACAGCGGCTCACAGTGACAGGCAGGCCAAAAGTACGATGATAAGCCAAAACAAATAAATCCGCACTCGCTTTTGAACTGCTGTAAGGGCTGGATGTATGCAGCGGTGTTGTTTCCGTAAAGAATAAATCCGGGCGGTCTAACGGCAAATCACCATACACTTCATCCGTAGACACCTGATGGTAACGTTTTACACCGAATTCTTTGGACGCATCCAAGAGTGTTGTCGTCCCCAGAACATTCGTAATTACAAAAATCTCCGGATTCTCAATACTTCGGTCCACATGGGATTCCGCCGCAAAATTAACGACCGCATCAAATTTCTCTTTTTCAAATAAATCAAAAACAAACTTCCGGTCTGCAATATCCCCTTTGACAAACTTATAATTCGGTTTGTTTTCCACCGGTTTTAAAGTTTCAAGATTACCCGCGTAGGTTAATAAATCCAAATTGACAATCATATCCTCCGGGTATTTATTCACCATATAATGGACAAAATTTCCTCCGATAAATCCGGCGCCGCCGGTAACTAATATTTTCATCGTTTATTTTTCTCCTTCATACACAAAATTCACATCACTGTCAGCCAGCAACGGGCCGTTCATATCTTTCTCTGATAAAATCGGATCCAGGCCTTTTAATAAGCCTCCCCAATCCACACCAATTTCCGGGTCATCATATCGAATCCCCCGGTCATGCTCTTTTGAATAGAGATTATCGACTTTATATTCAAATTCCACATCATCTGTCAGTGTCAAAAATCCATGAGCAAAGCCTCTCGGGATATAAAACTGCCGTTTGTTCTCCGCACTGAGCTCTGCACTCACCCACTGTTTGTAGGTCGGCGAACCTTTTCTCAAATCAACAGCCACATCAATAACAGTTCCCCGTGTGCAGCGTACCAGTTTTGCCTGGGACATTGGGTTATTCTGAAAATGAAGCCCCCGGAGTGTCCCCTTTTTGGCAGACATCGATTGATTATCCTGGACAAACACATTGTCGATTCCAATTGCTTCATATTTGACTGTACTATAAGTTTCCATAAACCAGCCTCTGTTATCCCCAAAACAATCCGGCTCTATAATCTTTACACCCGGAATCTTAGTTTCTATGACCTTCATAATTCAACTCCTCTTTTTCCAAAAACTTTCCATCTAATACATCTCTCAGATAAGCGCCATACTGGTTTTTCTTATAAATCTCATAAATCTCCTCAAGCTGCTCTTTTGAAATCCATCCCTTTAAATAAGCAATTTCTTCCAGACAGGCGATTTTTCGGTGCTGATGGGTTTCAACAGTTTTCACAAAATTTGTCGCATCCACCAGCGATTCATGAGTACCCGTATCAAGCCACGTAAAGCCCTGCCCAAGAAGAGTTACTTCCAATTCTCCATTTTCTAGATAAATACGATTCAAATCCGTAATTTCCAGCTCATTTCTCGCAGATGGTTTTAATCTTTTAGCATATTCAACCACCCTGTTATCATAAAAATAAAGGCCCGTCACACAATAATTTGACTTTGGATGCTCTGGTTTTTCCTCAATAGAGATGGCTTTCCCCTCCGCATCGAATTCCACAATTCCAAACCGCTCCGGGTCATCCACATAATACCCGAATACGGTCGCACCACTCGTTTTTGCTGCTGCCGCCTTTAATCGTTTTTCCAGTCCATGTCCATGGAAGATATTATCGCCAAGAATCATCGCAACCGAATCATTGCCGATAAACTCTTCTCCGATAATAAACGCCTGAGCAAGCCCATCCGGACTTGGCTGTACTGCATAAGAAATCTCTATGCCCAACTCATGGCCATTACCTAAAAGAGATTCAAATCTTGGCGTGTCATCCGGCGTGGATATAATCAAAATTTCCCGAATACCGGCCCGCATTAATACGGCCAGAGGATAATAAATCATCGGCTTATCATAAATCGGCAATAACTGTTTTGATGTCACTTTTGTTAATGGATATAAGCGTGTGCCGCTGCCCCCGGCAAGAACAATACCTTTCACTATATTTACCCCCTACGTAAAATTTTTTTAATTGCAAAAATGAAAAAACTATCTTTTGTTATCAGCAAAAAAAACAAATAAACACCCATTCCTACAAGAATTTGAACACATGTTGTCACTATAGTAGCCTCCATCTTTCGGCCCAGGGTGGCAATAATCATATACATTATAGCTGAATAAAGAGCATACTTCAAGCATCGAACAAAAGTTGATATAATATGTGTTCGCCGGTTCATCATATAGTACTGAATTAAAAATACCGAATATTCTGCGGCAATCGTTCCCACAGCAGCTCCCACAAATCCGAATTCAGGAATCAAAAATGCATTAACAGCCAAATTTAATATAGCGCTGGCGCTATAAGACACCGTCATATATCCCGTTTGATTTGTTGCTAATAAATATTGATTCGCAGACAAACTTGATGCTGCAATGGACACAATAATCGGAGAAAGAATAACCATTGCTGTTGCTGCAGGCAAATAATCATTTCCCAAAAACCATGGAATTAAAGAATGTGCAATTCCTGCCATGCCAAAACTAATCGGCCATGCCATTAACATTAAAAATGTTAATGAACCCGATAAATATTCTTGTATCTTTTTATCATTATGACTGATAAATTCATTTGCAATTCTGGGCATCATTACCGTACTGACCGCTGTAATTAATGCCAGGGGCGCTTTAATCAATTGCTCAGCCTTCGAATAATATGCCACCTGCTTCACATCATTTGTCAAAGCCTCAATCATCACTTTGTCCACTTGAAGATATAAAACACTCGCCACCTGTGGTAAGAACACCTTAATTGACGGCCAGAAATGCCGAACCACTTTTAAGTCAGCCATTCGTACTTTGCAAACGTATTTTCTGAGCCGTGGAAAAATACTTAGCGTACCTGCCGCTTGCGATAGTGCACACAACGTAATATATAATCCTAAATCATCTACTTTTTTCACAAAAACAAAAATACATATGATTGTCAAAAACCTCACGACTAAATTTCTTGCAACCGTGACTCCAAAATCTTCCAAGCCTGCAAAAAACCATGAAACATCAAAAAACATAGCCAACAGCCATATAATCTGTATAAAATAATAGATTCTATATGGACTGTCATAAATAAACACCAGGTAGATTATCAGTGTGCCAATAAATACAATAAAACGGGCAGTCAGCATTTCCCAAAAAACTTTACTGCGTTCATACACATCATCACGTGTATAAGCAATTTCTCTGATTGAATAATTTGTGAGGCCAATCATTCCAATCGTACAAAATATCTGAGAAACCGAAAGTACAACACCTTCAATCCCCAGATTGTCCGGACCTAAAACTCGAGCCAAATATGGTGCTGTGACTAAAGGTATAATAATTGCAACAATTTGATATATAGAATTATACATAAGATTTTTGAATATTTTTGCCAAACAACGACACCTCTATATATTTTCACTTTTTCAAAACATACGCCAAATCTCCAAAGAGTGTTTTAAATCGGACATGCTTTCCATCCCATAACCCAAATGTCCAGACAATTAATTTAAACCAGGATTTCAAGCTATGCCCATAAACACATTGCATACGCAGCATATCATAATGGATAACCCTAAAATAAACTTTTCTTCTTTTTTTATCAACATGAAGCTTCTCATTCCACTCATCCATAGCTTCCCTGAATAATTCCCGATCTTCTAATGCGGCTTTCCGAAAATCCTCATCTTTCTTAAATTCTAAATTAGATATACTATCATCTGTATTCATACCCAATGTGTTTTTTTCATGAATCCGATACCTAATCAGAGGCCAATTATAAAAAAACAGCCCACCTTTATTCGCAGCAATAATATTTATCTCCCAATCATGCGGTAATTTCGAGAGACTGTTATTTATAAAAACATCTTTAATCTTTTTCCTAAAAGCCATTGTACATCCTGGAGAAATGTTATATCTCATAATCGTATCATAGGAAATTGCTTTCAATTGTCCTTCACGACATTTTCCACGTATTAAATCGTGATTATACGCGCCTCTGCGACAATGATATTCGATAGTTCTACCATTCCCGTCAATTAATGAAAACGCCGTATTTAATGCCAAAATATTTTTATTTTTCGAAAAAACTCGCTCCATACATTTAATCTTATCTTTCTCCCATTCATCGTCTTGATCACAAAGAAAAATCAGATCCCCATGCGTTTTGCTAATGCTGTAATAAAAATTTCTTTTGTATCCAAGATTTTTTTTATTTTGAAAAAAAGACCAGCTATACAATTGATATCTCTCTATAAATTGCCTGATAATTTCTGCTGTATTGTCTTTGGAACAGTCATCTACAATGATT
>ERZ809224.1179-NODE-1179-length-20109-cov-13.395981_pt1 | contig 20109 bp, 39 predicted proteins | sample MGYA00520513_ERZ809224 | MGnify/ENA primary metagenome ERZ809224 (study PRJEB31576, sample SAMEA3212658) | Homo sapiens | biome: human-gut; feature: human gut; material: fecal | place: Sweden | collected 2012 ... | reverse complement strand
AAGCTACAATCGCTAGCCCTTTGAGATTTTCTCCTTTTAGTCGAAAACTCAAATCTGGTGAGAACAAAGGGCGACTACGTCGCTTGGTTCTTGTTGAAAAAAATATAGAAATGTTGTATAATAATTCGTGTGAAAAGGAGAAAAGATATGAATATAGCAAATAATTGGAATGATTATAAAATATTGGACATGGCAGATGGACAAAAATTAGAAAAATGGGGAGATGTAATATTATCAAGACCAGACCCACAAATAATATGGAAAGATAAATCATACCCAGAAAAATGGAAAAATATAAATGCAACATATCATAGAAGTAAAACAGGTGGAGGAACTTGGGAATACAATAAAAAAATGCCACAACAATGGCAAATAAAATATAAAGATTTAACATTTAATATAAAGCCAATGGGATTTAAACATACAGGATTATTCCCAGAACAAGCTGTAAATTGGGATTGGATGATAGATAAAATCAAAAATGCGAAAAGAGAAATAAAAGTATTAAATTTATTTGCATATACAGGAGGGGCAACAGTAGCATGTGCATCTGCTGGTGCATCAGTTTGTCATGTTGATAGTTCAAAAGGAATGGTAACATGGGCAAAAGAAAATATAACATCATCAGGTTTAGTAGAAAGACCAGTAAGATATATAATAGATGATGTTGTAAAATTTGTTAATCGTGAAATACGTAGAGGCAATAAATATGATGCAATAATAATGGATCCACCATCATATGGAAGAGGGGCAAACGGAGAAGTTTGGCAATTTGAAAATAATATTTATGATTTAGTAGAATTATGTACAAATGTATTATCAGATAATCCATTATTTTTCTTGATAAATTCATATACTACGGGAATTTCAAGTAAAGTTCTAGAAAATATATTAAATTTAACTGTTAATAAAGAACATAATGGAAAAGTTTCTTCAGGAGAAATTGGATTGCCAATGGAAAATTCAAAATTGGTGTTGCCTTGTGGAATATATGGTCGTTGGGAGAATTAATATGAATAAATTAAATGTAATATATGAAGATAATCACATAATAGTTGTAGAAAAACAACCAAATATTCCGTCACAAGCAGACAAAACTGAAGATATAGATATGCTTACAATTATAAAAGAATATATAAAAGAAAAATATAATAAACCAGGAAATGTCTACTTAGGATTAGTTCATAGATTAGATAGACCTGTTGGTGGAGTCATGGTATTTGCGAAAACATCAAAAGCAGCATCAAGATTAAGTGATCAAGTAAGAGAAAAAATATTTAAAAAGAAATATTTAGCTGTTGTAGATGGAAGATTTGAACAAAGCAAAGGTATCTTAGAAGATTATTTGTATAAAGATGAAAGAAATAATATAAGTAAAGTTGTAAATAAAGATAAGAAAAATGCTAAATTAGCAAAACTAGACTATGAAGTTTTAGCATATAATGAAGTGAAAAATTTATCATTAGTAAGAGTAAATTTGCATACAGGCAGACATCACCAAATAAGAGTACAATTATCACATGCAGGACATAGCATATTTGGAGATCAAAAATATGGAACAAGAGGGCAAGGAAAGCAAATAGCATTATGGGCTTATGAACTTACAATAGAACATCCAATAACAAAAGAAGAAATGACATTTAAATGTTTACCAGAAAGTAATGGAACTTGGTGTATTTTAAGAGATGTTAGTATATAAGAGATAGAATGATAAAATAGAATCAAAGTATTGATTTTTCACACTTTTTAAAGTATAATAGAATCCGTAAAAAGCGGAATTAGATAGGAGAAAAATAAAATGAAAGCAATAGAAATAAGAAATAAATATTTAAACTTTTTTAAAAATCATGGACATGTTGTAATACCATCAGCACCATTAATACCAGAAAATGATCCATCAGTATTATTTACAACAGCTGGAATGCAACCATTAGTACCATATTTATTAGGAGAACCACATCCAGCAGGAACAAGACTTACAGATTATCAAAAATGTGTAAGAACAAATGATATTGATGAAGTTGGAGATAATAGACATTTAACATATTTTGAAATGCTAGGAAATTGGTCATTAGGAGATTATTTTAAAGAAGAATCAATCCAAATGAGTTATGATTTCTTAACAAAAGAATTAGGAATACCAGTTGAAAAATTATCAGTAACATGTTTTGCTGGAGATGAAGACTGTGCAAGAGATGAAGTAACAGCATCATGTTGGAAAAAGGCAGGAATTCCAGAAGAAAGAATATATTATTTTGGAAAAGATGATAACTGGTGGATAGCAGGTGAAACAGGACCATGTGGACCAGATACAGAAATGTTTTATGATACAGGAAAGCCAAAATGTTCACCAGAATGTAATCCATCATGTGGCTGTGGAAAATATGTTGAAATTTGGAACAATGTATTTATGGAATTCTATAAAGATGAAAATTGTAAGTATTCAAAACTAAAACAACACAATGTTGATACTGGTTTAGGACTAGAAAGAATGACAATGTTATTAGAAGGAAAAGAAACACCATTTGAAACAGAATTATTTGCACCAATTATGGATAAACTAGTAGAGTTGCAAAAAGTAGATAATATAGCAAGTAGAAGAATTGTAGCAGAACATTTACGTTCAAGTATGATGATAATATGTGATGGTGGAAGACCAAGCAATGTTGACAGAGGATATATATTAAGAAGATTAATTCGTAGAATGGTAAGACATATGAATAAACTTCAAATATCATTAGATGAATTATCAACACTAATAGATATAAATGTTGAAAACTTAAAAGAAATGTATCCAGCACTTGAAGCAAATAAAGAAACAATAAAAAATGTAATTTTAGAAGAAAAAGACAAATTTGTAAAAACACTTGAAAAAGGTGAAAAAGAATTTGCAAAAGAAGTTGGACAAGTTAAAGAACAAGGTGAAAACATAGTACCAGGTAAAGTTGTATTTAGATTATATGATACTTATGGATTCCCACCAGAAGTTACAGAAGAACTAGCTACAGAAAATGGAATGAAAATAGATAAAGAAGGATTTGATAAACTATTTAAAGAACACCAAGAAAAATCAAGAGCTGGTTCAGAACAAAAATTCAAAGGTGGATTAGCATCAACAGGAGAAATGGAAACAAAATATCATACTGCAACACATTTATTAAATGCAGCATTAAAACAAGTATTAGGAGCACATGTACATCAAAGAGGAAGTAATATAACAGCAGAAAGAATGAGATTTGACTTTTCACATCCAGCAAAAATGACAGATGAAGAAAAACAAAAAACAGAAGACTTAGTAAATGAATGGATAAAAGAAGCAATTCCAGTAGAACATTTAGAAATGAAAAAAGATGATGCAATAAAAATGGGAGCAGAAGCAATGTTTATTGAGAAATATGGTGATATAGTTTCTGTTTATAAAATAGGTGATGTTTCAATTGAATTATGTGGAGGACCTCATGTTTCTAATACATCTGAATTAGGACACTTCAAAATAAAGAAAGAAGAATCAAGTTCTTCAGGAATTAGAAGAATTAAGGCTATATTAGATTAAATAAATATATTTTGAAAATATAACTATTTCATAGCAAAAACATAGCTAGGGTCATACCTACAGGTCTTTGCTTTATTCAATAGTTATATTTTTCAAAATAATAAAATTTAATTAGAAGGAGATTAAATATGGAAGAAAATTGTTTATTTTGCAGAATTATAAAAGGAGAAATACCATCAAGTAAAGTATATGAAGATGAAGAGGTATTAGCATTTAAAGACATAAATCCAGCAGCACCAATACATGTATTGGTAATTCCAAAAAAACATATAACATCACTTGCAACAATGGAAGATGGAGATGAAAAAATAATTTCAAAAATATACAAAGTTATCAATGAAATTGCCGAAAAGCAAGGCTTCAAAGAAAAAGGATATAGAGTAATTGTAAATTGTGGTGAAGATGGAGGTCAAGAAGTAGGACACTTACACTTTCACCTATTAGCTGGTAAAAAACTTGGAGAAAAAATAGTATAAATTTACAAAAATAGCTATCTTTTTTTTAGAAAATATGATATAATTAAAGTATAGGTTTTTAAAGAGAAAACGTATAATAAAAAATATTATTGAAAGGGATGATAATTATGAATAGTAAATATAGTGCTTTTTTAACAGTATTATTAGTAATAATTATAATTGCAATAGTAGGAATAATAGGATTTTTAGGATATAAATTTATAGCAAGTGAAAATAGCAAGAAAGAAGCAGAAGATTTTGCAGATTCTTGGAGTGAAAACATAAGTCAAAATACTAAAAAAGAAGAAACAACAGATACAAAAATTGATGATAATCCAATAACAGATCCAATTGAAACACCAACAACAGACTCAACATCAACTGGAACAAATACAAGTTCTGGAGAAGGAATGAAATATAATGGATTTTTAACAGCAGGAAAAATCGAAATACCAACAACAGGTTTAAAAAGTCCAATAATATCATACTCAGAATATTCTAAATCATCATTAGAAACAGCAGTATGTGTTGTATATTCAACAACAGGAGAACAAAATACTCAAGGAAGTGGAATAAATAAACCAGGAAATACAGTAATTGCTGGACATAATTATAGAAATAGTAACTTTTTCTCAAATAATAAAAAATTAAATATTGGAGATAAAATTTATGTTACAGATTTAGATGGAAAGAGAATGACATATACAATTTATGATAAATTTGAAACAGATGATACAGATACAGAATATATGACAAGAGATACACAAGGAGCTGTAGAAATATCATTAACAACATGTACAGATGATAGTAAAGCACGTTTAATTATTTTAGCAAAAGCAGATGCATAAATAATAAAAAAAGTAAGATAGAAAAAATTCTATCTTATTTTTTTGCACTAATATAGAATTTTTTCATTAACAATGATATAATCAAAATGAAAATTTTACATTAGGAGGAAAATTGAAGACATGGATAAAAAACAAGCAAAAGAAAGAATAGAAGAACTTAGAAAAAAAACAGAATATTATGCCCAAAAATATTATGATGATGATAATCCAGAAATAACTGATTTTGAATATGATATGATGATGTTAGAATTAAGAACATTAGAAAGTCAAAATCCAGAATTTATAACCAAAGATTCATTAACACAAAAAGTAGGAGGACATGTAAAAGAAGGATTTACTAAGGTAGAACATGAAGTACCACTTCAAAGTTTACAAGATGTATTTAATTTTGAAGAAATTGAAGCATTTGATGAAAGAGTAAAAAAAGTAGCAAGTGAAAATGGAATAGATGAAGTAAAATATGTTGTTGAAACAAAAATAGATGGTTTATCATCAGCATTAGAATATAAAGATGGAAAACTTGTAAGAGGAGCAACTAGAGGAAATGGACTAGTTGGAGAAGATGTAACTGAAAACTTGAAAACTATAAAAACAATACCTCAGGAATTACCAGAAAAAATAAATATAACAGTTAGAGGAGAAGTATTTATATCTAAAAAAGAATTTGAAAAAATGAATCAAGAAAGAGAAGAAAATGAAGAAGAATTATTTGCAAATGCAAGAAATGCAGCAGCTGGTTCATTAAGACAATTAGATAGTAATATAACAAAGAAAAGACCATTAGATATTTATATATTTAATGTTCAAAAAATAGAAGGAAAAGAATTTAATTCACATTTTGAAGAATTAGAATATTTAGAAAAATTAGGATTTAATGTAAATCCTGTTCGTATACCATGTTCAAATGTTGAAGAAGTAAAGAAAGCAATAAATAAAATCGGAGAAGATAGAGAACAATTAACTTTTGGAATAGATGGAGCAGTTGTTAAAGTAGACAATTTAAAATTAAGAACAATTTTAGGAACAACATCTAAAGTTCCAAAATGGGCAATTGCATATAAATATCCACCAGAACAAAAAGAAACAATTTTAAAAGATATAGAATTTCAAGTAGGAAGAACAGGAGTAATAACACCACTTGCAATACTAGAACCAGTAAGAGTTGCTGGATCACTTATATCTAAAACAACATTACACAATGAAGATTTTGTTAAAGAAAAAGGATTAAAAATAGGTGATAGAGTTATAATACAAAAAGCAGGTGATGTAATACCAGAAATAGTACGAGCAGTTGTAGAAAGAAGAGATGGAACAGAAAAAGAATTTGTCATGCCAACACATTGCCCAGTATGTGGTGCAGAAACAGTAAGAGAAGAAGGAGAGTCTGCAGTAAGATGTACAGGAATAGAATGTCCAGCAAAATTATATAGAAATTTAGTGCATTTCGTATCAAGAGAAGCAATGAATATAGATGGACTAGGTGAAAATATTATAGGAATATTACTTGAAAAGAAAATGATTTCAAATATTGCAGATATATATGATTTGAAATTTGAAGATATAGCATCATTAAAGAAAAATGGCAAAAAGTTCGCTCAAAATCTAATAGATAGTATAAATATAAGCAAGCAAAATGATTTATATAGATTAATAACAGCATTGGGTATAAGGCATGTAGGAGTAAAAGCTGCTAAAGTATTAGCTAAAACATATGAAAATATGGATAATTTATCAAATGCATCAATTGAAGATTTAAGTCAAGTAGATGAAGTTGGACCAATTGTAGCAAATAGTATAAATGAATTTTTCTCTCAAGAACAAACAAAAGACTTGTTGAAAATACTAAAAGATGCAGGAGTAAATATGGAAAGACAAAAAGAAGAAAATGAAGATGACAGATTTGCAGGAAAAACTTTTGTATTAACAGGTTCACTTGAAAAATATTCAAGAGAGGAAGCATCAAATATTATAGAAAAATTTGGAGGAAAAACATCAAGTTCTGTATCTAAAAAAACAACTTATTTATTAGCTGGAGAAGATGCAGGAAGTAAACTTACAAAAGCACAAAGTTTAGGAGTACAAATTATTAGTGAAAATGAATTTGAAGAAATGTGTAAATAACAAGGAGGAAAATTAGTGGAAAATTATACATTTGAAGATATGTGGTTAGATTTAAAAAATGGATATCAAATTTATTATACGTATGTAAAAAATCGATATGTATTATTTAGAACTGCCAAAAATTGCTATACACAAAAATTGTTGTCAGATGACCCTAAAAATCCACAACCTAAAATGACAATGCTTACATTAAAAAGAGTGAAAGAAATATTTCCACACATGGAAGATATTGAATATAAAATAACAGGAGACTAGAAACAAGCTGGTTTCAACATGAAAGCATAGTGGAAAAAGTGAAAATGTCAACCATTTGTCAACCAAAGTTTTTAGTGGTTGACAAGAATAATAAAAAATAAGAGTCATTTTGACTCTTATTTTAATTTACAGCTTGTTCAAATATTTGAACTGAATTATGGCTCATTTTAGGAGTGTGATGTACATAAAGGTTATAAGTTGTATCGATATCTGAATGTCCAAGCCTAACTTGTACATCTTTTATTTCTGCACCATTTTCAATTAAAGTTGTAGCATGAGTATGTCGTAATGAATGATATGAGAAGTTAATTCCTAGTTCGTGATTAACAATTTTTGATACATATCTAAATGTACCAGGAGTAATTACACTTCCGTTTTCTCTAACACATACAAAATTAACTTTTTTGTATGTTGTAGATATATTAGAAGGTAAAAAGTATAATCTTCTATATCTTTTATTGTCAATTATTTCTTCATTCTCATATGAATTAGTATAATAAATACCATATTTTAATTTGTTTTCAGATTGTTGCTTTTTACATTTTTTTAAAAGATCTAATAGTGTATCACCGATTTCAATTGTTCTAATGCTAGTTTTTGTTTTAGGAGTTCCCAAATACCATGATTTTGTTTCTTCATTATAATACATTGATTTATTTATTGAGATTGTTTTATTTGAAAAATTAATATCCTCCCAAGTTAATCCAAAAGTTTCTCCTATTCTAAAACCTGTATAATATCCAATCATAAGTGGAAGATAATAACATGACGAAGAGTCAAATCGAGTTATTATTTCTTTAAATTGTTCTTTGGTAATACATTTTGCTTCAATTGAATCTTCTTCTTGTTCATCATATTTAGGAATTGTTACATAATTCATTGGATTCTCTTTAATAAAACCACATGGGTATACTGCATATTTTAGAGCTCCAGACAAGACACCTTTTAATCCTCTTAAAGTTTCTTTTTTTAATCCCTCCTTATAAAATTTTGTAAGAAGATCTTTTAATACAGATGGGGTTAAATAATTTAATTTATATTTCCCTAAATTAGGTTTAATATGATTTTTGATGTGATTATAATAATTTTCTTGAGTATTAATTTTTAGTTCTATTTTGACATAATTTTCATACCAATAGTCAAAATAATCTGATACAGACATATCGCTTGGTTTAAAATATAATCCAGAATTATTGTACTCTGCAAGAGCTTTAATACCTGCCTCTAAAGCTTCTTTCTTTGTGTTAAAACCAGATTTTGTAATTTGTTTTCTTTTTCCTTCAATTTTTGCAGCTTCGAATTGATACTGCCATTTTTGTCCTCTTTTTCTTACATTAATTTCAGACATAAAAATACCTCCATTTTTCAATAAAATCTTTTAATAAACTATTGAAAAGTGAAAGTATTTTCTGTATAATATTAATACATTCACTTTTAATAGTGTTTGGTAGGGAATAAATGTATCGGGTTGTGGTGATTTGATTACATCTATTCCTTTTTTATTTATATTAAACTAATATACCATATTTTTCGGTATAAAAGTTAATACATTCATTCATATATTTAGAATCTACATTAAAGTAGTCAGATAATTCATACAAATTAAAACCTTGTATGAGTTTTTCTTTTAATTTTTGAAATGGAACTAAAATAGAATAAGCCCATTTCATAGCTCTATATTCACATTTTTTCTTTTGTATATTGTCAGAATTAAGATAATATAAAGCATTACAATAATAATGCCCGTAATTCTTCTGCTAAAATTTCTTTTTCTTCAATACTATTAGTTATTTGACTATTATCTAAAGCAATATAGTAGTTATTATTAATTTCAAATATTCTAGCTTTAGTATTTGTCCACTTATAATTTAAAACATCTATTTTTTCATTCTCAGCGATTTTATACATATCTAAAGTATTCAATATTTTTTCCTCCTTAAAATAATCTAAACATAAAAAATCTCGTATTGCTACGAGATTCTAATGTATTCTTTAAAATGCTGTACATAATAACAAGTATTACACAGCAACGTATTCTATAATACATTATACTAAATAATATACTCGTAGTCAAGAAAAATATACTAATTTATAAAGAATTTTTTTATTTTTTCATCAATTAGTAGCATTTTTTCATTTGAAATTTTTACACCAGACAATATATCAAGATCCTTTTTAGGGTTGTAGATACGTTGCTTACTTATAGTTGTAATTTGATTTATTAAAGCAATAGTACCTTTTTTCATCTGGTTAAGTTCTAATTCTATTTTTCTAGATAATTCAAGTTTTTCGTCATTGGCATTTATGATATCTTTTATTTTTTGAATTTTATAGTATTTTATTATTTTTTCTTCTTCTGTATTTTCTGGGAGTGTATGTAAGTTATCTATTTCTTCTTTACAAATATCAATGTAATTTTGTACTATTTTTCCAATTTCATTATTCTTTTTTTGAAGGGTAATATATATGTCATCACCTAAAAATACAGATGTTTTTCGTGGCTTAGATGAAGGTTTTATTGAAGATAAAGGAACAACAGTCAAAGTAGAGCATGATTTAGCATTTTTCTTATCTAATACTACACAATAATGAAGACCTCCTTCTTCATTACCTACATTAAAACCTAAATTTACTTTAATAACATCTCCTCGAGAATATTCTTTTAATAATGTAGAGTTAAAAGTTTCTTCTTGATCTATGTATTTTATATAGTCCTTTAACCAATAAGAAAGAAGATTTGCTTTTTTTACATGTGATGAATCACCTAGAAGACAAGTATCAAGATACTTGTTTAATTCGGATATTGCTTCATTTTTATTTTTTATTATATTGCTTTCAACTATATTTTCGTCCATTTACTTCTCCTTGTTTTTTTTATAAATTCTGCAAATTTTTAATATATGTATTATCCTAATCGTCTAATGACAGACTTTACAAGCTTGTCTGCCTTCGGATAAAGCTTGTTGCAATGTTATTTGATGTCCTGCTCCTTTTAATGTTCTACAATTTTGAGTATGATATTTATTTCCTGATTCACCAACCCAAACAATTTCAGATGTATCTTCTGAAGATGGAGTTGTGGTTTCTTTTTCAGTTGCTGTGTTTAATATTGTTTGTTGTGACATACTACTATTTACTTTTAATTTTTGATTTTCTGTTTCAAGATTTTCTTTTTCTTGTTTTAGACTTGTATTTTCGCTTTTTAAATTTTTATTTTCTTTTTCTAAAGTCGAAAGAGATGTTTCAAGATTGGAAATTTTTGAATTTAATGTATTTGTTTCACCAGAAGTTTTGTCATTTTCTCCTATTATGCTAAAAGATAATAATAATAATGTAGACAAAATAATAATGATTATATTTTTTTTATCTTTCAAAAAATCTTTTTTTATTTGATTATTTTCCATTTTTCTTTTCCTCATTTTTCTTTTTATTCTTTATAAATTCGACAAATCTATTTATTTCTTCAATATCTGTATCATCTAGTCCATCAGAGTTAAATCCATTGTATGAAGCGAATCTAAAGTTTTGATTATCTAATATAATATCATCATCTAGTAATTCATCTAGTGTAATTTTGAAGTATTCAGAAAGTTTTCTTGATGTACTTAGTCTAATATCGTTTACATCTCCATCAAAGATACTTTTTAAAGTTGTATATGGGATATTGGTTTCTTTAGCTAGTTGTGAAATATTTTTTATATTATTTTTTTTCATTAAAAATTGTAGTTTTTCTATTAAATCCATTTTTATAAATCCTTTCAAATAGCATTATAACAAATATTTTTATAATTGTAAATAAAAAATTACGAAAAAATGTAAAAAAAGTATTGACAAAATACGAAATATCGTATATTATCATATCAGAAATTACGAAATATCGTAAAAGGAGGTGCTAAGATGTTTGAAAATTTGAAAGCAGAAATGTCAAGAAAAAATTTAACCATTATGGATTTTTCAAGAGATGAAGATTTAGATTTGTCTTATGAAACTTTAAGAAATAAATTTTCAGGAAAAACAGAATGGAACAAAAGAGAAATGTTTTTAATTAAAAAGAAATATTTCCCAGATAAAACAATAGAATATTTATTTGAACAAAAATAACCACAACCCGATACCAAAATAGAAAGAGGTGAAAAAATGGAAGATGTATTGTACACAGTAAAAGAAACTTCAAAATTATTAAAAACAAGTCCTAATTATGTTTATGAACTTATAAAAAGAGGTATGTTACCAGCTTTAAAATTGGGAAGTTTTAAAATTAGGAGAACAACAATATTGAATTTTTTAGAACAGAATGAAGGAAAAGATTTAACAGATTTAGATAATGTTTCAAGTTTATAAGAAAGAAGGGAAAGAAATGAAACAAAAAATAATAACATTTATGATAGGAATAATGCTTATGTCCATATTCGTAATATTACCAGTGCTAGCAGGACTTTTAGTAGAATTTTTATCAAATATAATAACGATGGATTTTATAGTTAAAATAGCTTATATATTTTTAGTTTGTAACATTATATTTGTTTTTAAAATAGAAAAAAGATTACAAAATTCTTAGTTTGAAAAGCAAAGGAGTGATTATTATGGAAATAGCTGAGAAAATAGAAGAAATTTATAAGTTAGCAGATGAAATTCAGAAAAAAAATAATCAAATACTTTTTGATATAGAAATTTATCAGAGCAGAAAATACGATTCTTTTTTTAAAGAAATAAAAGTAAGTATCTATTTTGTTGAAGATAATCAAGTTTCTTATTTGCTAAGGGAAAAAGAAACAGAAAATGAAGAACTGGATGAAATAATCAAAAAAATAAAAAAGATAAAGGAGAAAATTTAATGGAATTTTTATTAATAGCTTGGATTTTATTAACACTAGTAGCAATTATCTTAGATATAGAAAATGATAAAGAAACAAATAAGATAATAAAACAATATCAACAACTTTGTGATGAATATAGAGATTTTAATAACAGATTAATGAAAAAAATGATAAAAATAAATTTAATAATTTATTCAAACTTATCTGCAGAGCAAAAAAACAAAGAAATAGAAAAAGTTATCCAATCAAGTGACCAAACCGAAATAGATAACTTTAACTAAAATCAACATAACTAATGATTTTTCAATTTAATTATATCAAAAAAACATTGAAAAATCAAGAAAAAGAGTGAAATATATGAAATGTATTAACTTCAGAATCAGAACTAAAAAATACGAAAAATATTTTTATTGTATCAAACAGAGAAGAAAAATTCAATTAAAAGAATGTACAGAATGTTTTTATAAAGAATACAAAATTCAAAAAGAATTAAAGAAAAAATCTAAAAAGCTTAAGAAGCTAGAAGATAAAAGATTCAGCATAATAACAGACAATTTAAAGAAATGTTACATATGCAATATGAACAAAAAAGACGATCTAAATGAAATTTTTGAGGGAAAAAATCGACAAATGAGTATGAAATATGGACTAGTTATACCGATTTGCAGACAATGTCATCAAAAGTATGATTTAGATATTGAATTAAGATCTAAATACATGAATGAAGCTCAAATTATATTTGAAAAGAAATATAGTCATGAGTTGTTTATGCAAGAATTTAAAAAAAATTATTTAATGGAGGATTAGAAAATGAGAGTAACAAAGATTAATATAAAAAAATTAAAAAATGCAGGCTGTATACAAGCAGTTGCAAGTATAGTGCTAGATGAAGCAATTTGTGTAAAGCAAATTGAAGTTGTAGAAGGAAGAGAGGGAGAATTATTTATAGCTTTTCCAAAATTCAGAAATATGCAAGGGAAATTTTATAATGTAGCACATCCAATTGACAATGAGTTAAGAAAAAAGATTCAAAGTGCAGTGTTAGAAGAATATAAAGAAATGGACACCAGGGATAGACAATAGTTTATCCCTTTAATTTTATTTTTTACGAAAGGAAAATGAAATGACATACATAGATTTAATGAAAGCTTTTGAGATTTGGCTCGAAACAAATTATTTACCACCAGTATCACAATTATTATGGTACAAAATGATTGGACTATTTAATAGATGCGGATGGGTTGAATGGATTTCAGTAGATAACCAAAGATTGATGGCACTCTTAGATATAAGAAGAGAAGCAACTTTTATATCATATAGAGACAAATTAATAGAAGCGGGACTTTTTAAATATGAAAAAGGAAAAAAAGGAAGACCTAACAAATATAAAATTTGTACTGACAATTTTGAAAGTATAAATAGTAGTACAAATAGTAGTATATCAAGTAGTAAGCGGAGCAAAAGCAGTAGTTAATACCGCAAACATAAATAGACTAGACAAAGACATTTATATTAATTTATTTAATATATATAAAAAAAGACTTGTAGAAGAACGAAATTTTATTAAAGTTTTTTCTGAATGCAGAAGAAATGAAAATTATCAAAAATTATCGGAAGAAAGTCAAAATGCATTATTTTATGCATTATCTGAAATATAGAAAGTGAGAAAAAACAAATGAAACAAAAGGTAATAGATATAAAAGATTATTTATCTACTGAGAAATATACAACAAGAAAAGAATTAGTTGAAGCAACAGGTTTTTCTGACAGAGAAGTAAGAAGCAGGATAAGTGAACTCAAAAAGAAAAGAGTTGTAATTTATAGCAGTCAGAATACGGGATATAGATTAGCAAAAGAATTAAAAAGTTTAACAAAAGAAGAAAGAGAAAAAGAAGTAGAGCTAGTAAAACATAGTTTAAATGATTGTAAATCAAGAACTACGCAATTAAACAAGCAAAAAAGAAAATACATTGCATATATCAAAAAAGCAGAACAAATAGCTCTTGAAGAAGAAAATATGAATCATATACCAAGAATAGACTAAAAAAAGGAGTAAATAAGTGTTAGATATAACTGAGATAAAATACAGAAAAGCACCTTCTAAATACACTAAAGTTCAAAGTGAGGGAGAAAGAAGCAATATAACAAATCGTAAAATGACAAAATTATACGATTACTATATTTGTGATTATTGCAAAGCTGAAATAAGACTAGATAAAAAGCAAGAAGAAAGAAGCGGAGGAATAACAATTTTACCACATTCGTTGACAAAATGTGGACAGATTACAGTAGCTTTATGTTGTAAGTGTGTTAAAGAAGCAATAAAACAATTAGAAAATAAATAAAAAATACAAAGGAGATTCAAATGGAAAAGATAAAAGTTTTAGGAGTAAATATAGAATATAATTCAGCAAATGTAAGGATATTAGATCCGTATAAAATAAAAAGCAAAACATTTATGGAATTGATATTAGAAATTTTCAAAATTAGGACAGGTTTTGTTAGCAAAAGAAGCATTAATAGTTGGGTTAGAGAATGGAAAGCACATAATAGATTATATAAGCTAGGATTGTTTAAAGAACATACAAAAGATTGTGATCTTGAAGAAAACGAAAAAATACATAGATTAATGGTTTATTGGATTTTAGGGAGGTTTTAATACAGATGATAAAAAAAGATTGCAAATTTTATGAAGGAAATAGATGTAAAGCTTTAAAAAGGTTGTATTGCAGAAATGAAAAATGTGTTTTTTATAAAAAATCATGTAAAGATGAATTAATAGAAAATCAAATAAAAACAGACTTTAACAATAAAAAGAGTGATGTTGTTGAAGTAATATCTACAAATTCACAATTAGTAAAAGAAGTTTCTAAATGCATTCAAAATAGTAGATTAAGCAAAGAAGGTAAAGTTAAAATGCAAAATATTAAGAATCAGAATGAAGTTCAATATATTAACTATGGGGTTTTAGAATTTTCTGATAATGAAATTAATTTATTAAAAAAAGGAAAATTAAAAATAAGATAAAGGAGAAAAAATATGGCAGATGTAATCGATGATGAAGAATTAATAGCAACACGAAAATTAAATGGTGTAGATGATGGCTTGTATAAAGAAGAAAAGGAAGCAATTTTAAAAAGAAAAGCGAAAGAACTAGATGATTTAGATAATTTTGCAGATTTGTTAAGACCAGAGCAGAGATATTATAGCAATATAATCAAAAGACTAGTTCAAAATGCTAGAAAAAGAGGTACAAATGGAAGATAGAATTGAAATAGGAGAATATGTTAGAACCAAAAATGGGATAATTGATAAGGTCGAAAGATTTAGCATAGGTTGTTGTTTATGGCATTGTGAAAATGGAATGTGTATAGATGAATGTAATTGTATAGGAACACACTTAGAAGATATAGTAAAACACAGCAAGATAATATCAGAAGTTGCAGAAGCTGGAGACTATGTTAATGGAAAATTAATCCATAAGATAGATAAAGGACCAAATTATTGTTATTTATATTATGGTAAAGGTAAGACATTTGTAGATTATCAAATAAAAACAATACTAACCAAAGAGCAGTATATGTCTAATTGCTATAAAGTAGGAGGAGAAGATGAGTGTTAAAGGAAAAGTAAAAAGATTAAATAGGCAAATAGAAAAATTAAATTGTGAATTAATACAATTAGAAACATTGAAAAACAATAATAAAAGAATTATAGAAGATTATAGTAGTGATTTGGAAAAAATAAAAATATATGAAAATATAATAAAATTTGCAATAGCTAATCATCTAGGAAATTTAAGAGGTGGAATGCGAATAGAAAGATATGAAATAGATAAAATGCAGAATTTAAGGTTAGATATAGATTATCAACCAGAATTTAATAGCTATATAATCAGAGTTAATTATTAGAGGAGAATAGATATGTTAAAAATAAGAGATGATGTAGATCTAAAGAAACTTGGAAAGTTTGGATTTGAAAAAATTAACGATATTTATAGATATAGTTCAAAAGAAGCTAAAAATTATGTATATGAAAGTGTAATTTATTTATATGATTATGAAAGAATAATAAGAATTGACAAGTTGACTAATAAAGATGATTTAAATATATTATATGACTTGATAAAAGCAGATTTAATAGTAAAGGAGTAAATAAAACATGATAGAAATAATTAAAAATATTTTATTTGGAGTAGCTCTAGTAAGTGGAAGTATATGCACAATATTATTATTTTTAATTTTATTATATAGAGTAATACTTGTCTTTATAGATAACATGAAAAATGCAAATGTTTTTAGACAATGTTTGATGATTTATATTCACAGAAAAAGACCTGATATAAAAATAGAATTAGAAGATATTGATATACAAAAACAAGGAATACATTTGAATAAGAAAAATAAGGAGTAAATAAGATATGAAATATAAAGAAACTATATTAATTATATTAATAATCATAAATGTTGTATTAGGTATAACATTAGGTGTAAAAAATAATAAATATAAAATATTATCAGAAGATGATAAAAAATATATAAAAACAATAACACAATTAAAACAAGAACAAAAAGATTTGAATATACAAATATCAAATAAAAATAATGAATTATCAAATATAAATAACAAAATAAACCAACAAAACAAGATATTAAGTGGAGCAGCAAAATTCATAATGAAAATCAATATATCACAAACGCATTTTACATTAAATATAAGTGAACACTTAAAAGATGATATGAATGACATAGACATTTATATAGAAGTATCAGAAGAATATTATAACAAGTACAATATTGGAGATACAATAGCAGATGATTTCAGAGTAGGAAGTATGATATTTAAAGGCAGTTTTGGAAACTGGAAAGTAAAAGTAACTGATAAACAAATAGTATAGGAGTGATACATAGTGAAAGAAAAAACAGCAGATAAAAAGATATATTTATTACAGCAAGATGAAATAGGATCAAATATTTGGAGGTGTTCAAATTGCAAATTTGAATTTTTCTGGAATGAATGTGAAGATGATATTAAAACATCAGGAATTAAATTTTGTCCACATTGTGGCAATAAAATAGAAGAATATGTTTTTATTAAAGATGATGAGGTGGAGGAATAGTGAAAGAAAATAATAATGGTAACGACACAAATGTCGGTAGCAAAGGAAATAGTATAGAAGATGATATAAAAAATGCAGAACATTTTATAGATTCTATAAAAACAGATAAAGAGTATAAAGAAGAAAATGGTTGGCATGGATATTACAATAAAGAAATTGTAGAGCTTACTAGAATATTGGAACATATTTTATCAGATTATAAAAGAGTATTAAAAGAAAATGAATTGTTAAGACAACAAAATATATCATATAAAAATAATATTCATGACTTAAAGGAAGTGAGGAATAAATGAACGAGGAAGAAAGAGAAATTGTAAAAAAATTTGAAAGATTATATTTAAAAGATTTTAACAATGAAAAAATAACAAATGAAGATAGATTAAGTTATATAGAATGTGTTTTAATGTCAAATTTAATAGAAAAGTTACAAAAAGAGAATGAAAAATTAAAAGAAGTAAGAAAGTGGTATTTTGAAAACACAATTAATAAAATATGTTCTCCAGAAATGCTAAATAAGATTCTAAGAGATGATTATATTTCGAAAAAAGAAGTAAAGGACAAGATAGAAAAAGAAAGAAAACATCATGAAAAAAATATATTAGACATAGAAAATATAACTATGTTAAGGAGTAAAACAGCTAAAGAAGAAGCGGAAATTGAATTTAATAAATATGCAATAGTAGTTTTAAATAAGATGCTACAAGAACTAATAGAAGAAGGGAAGTAAATTATGTATCATGAGTATTATGTAATATTAGATAGAATACATTTAAATTTTATGAATAATGGAACAATTGTAGGAATTGAAAATGCAGAAAAATTTAAAAGTTACGAATTGGCAGCAGAAGAACTAAAAAAATATGATGAAGATTTTGAAGGTGCAATATACAAAGTGACTGAAAAAATGTTTAGAGATTTTGAACTAGTAGAAGAAAGTGAGGAAAATTAGAAATGGATAAAGATTTAAAAGAAGATTTGATTTATGTATTATGTATTGCTATTTTAATAATTTCAGTTATTCTTTCAATAGCGATACCTTGTTTGATTGGTAAAAAAATGAATATTGAAAAAGAATTAAAAATGAAAGAACTTGAAATTTATGGAGAATATAGAGAAAGAGAGGAAAAATAGATGATAGTTTTAACTATATTTATAGAAATAGTAATATTAATTTTAATTGGAGTGTGTTGGTATCAAGCAGAAGAAAATTATAGTACATTTGGAGTGTTAGGAGTATTTGGTTTTTTAATAATGTTATTTGTAATGCCAATAATCATTGGGAGTGTACATGGATATATAAATTACATAGAAAGCAATGATAGAGATAAAGCAAGAATAACAGCAGTAACACAAGAACAGGATTTATTGAAAACATATTACAAAGTAGAGGTTGAGTATTTAACTAATACTCCTACACAAAATGGTATCATTACAAATTATAATATTGAAAAAGATACTTTTTATTGTTACATAACAGATAAGGAGCTAGTAGAAAAATTGAAAAGTAACATGTATAAAGAGCTTTGGATAATATCAGGGCATAAAGGTGGATATGAAACTTATAAAGATTTTGGTACAAAATTAATAAAAGACATAGAATTAATAGAAAATAATGATTAATTTGTATAACTAAAAATATAAAAAGAAGCGGAGTGATACAAATGAGAATACCCAAAATAATAAGTAAAAATAATCATGAGTACATATTTGTAAAAGAATATCCTAATTTTGTAATGTATGAAGACATGATAACACACTGTAAAGAATGTTTTAAAACACAGGATTTAGGATTAGTAAAAGAAATTATAAAACCACCAAGAGCAGATTTGAATGTAGAAAAAGTAAAATTTTAAGGAGGAACAAATGAGTAAAGAAGAATTAATAGAATTATTAAGAGATTATAAAGAGAACAAAGCAAAATTGAATATTAAGTTAAAAGAACTAAAAAATAATAGGATAAAATTAAAAGAAATAGATGTAGAAACAAGTATTACATCAAGTTTTGGAATTAATCAAGATATACATAGTAAAAATCAAATAAGTAATAAAGTATTGAAAAAAATAGAAGAAAACGAAACGAAGAAAGAAGTTGCTAAAGAAAAAATAGAAGAATTAGAAGCGGACGTTAGAAAGTTGAGAGAAAAAGTAGATCTAATAGATGATAGATTAGAGAGTTTAAAATACAAAGAAAGAGAAATCTTAGTGGCTTATTATATAGATGGAAGAACAGCAGAAGATATTGGAAACAATTTATATTTTAGATTATTTAATCAAACAAGAAGTAATAGACATATTCAAAGAATAATAGAAAAAGCAACAGAGAAAATGCTAAATTTATAAAATGTCGTAAAAATGTCATAAAGATGTCGTAGTTTTATATAAAAACATATAGTATAATAGTAATAGTTAAAAAGTATTTGCAAGAAATACTGATTAATTGTTTGTGTGAGAGAGCAGATTTATATTTGCTCTTTTATAATTTATACTAATATATACTAGATATGTTAGTATTCCTTAAGATTGCTATGTAAAACTCCTTTTATTTTTTAGTTTCGAAAATTGTGTAAAAAAGAACTTTTCTAGTGAGTTCTTTTTTTGTTATAAAGCAAAAGAAAGGTCAAAACTTATGAAGAAAAAAGATAGAATTAATTGGTCAAAATGTATGAAGAAAAAATGTGAACAATGCAATAGAATTAATTATTGTTTTAGATATAGAGGTGATGGAAATGGAGAACGCAATAACGGAAGAACAAATAGAGAACATAAAGAAACAAATAATAGAAGTGGTTAAGTCAGTAATGAAAACGATAATGCAAATATATGAAAAAGTAAAAGAAATACTATTTAAAAACTGGTCAAAAATATATAAATATATACAAATATATAGAAGAACAAAAAATAAAAGAATAAAGAAAAAACAAATTGCTAAAATAGAAAAAAT
>ERZ809224.1172-NODE-1172-length-20170-cov-5.215163_pt1 | contig 20170 bp, 18 predicted proteins | sample MGYA00520513_ERZ809224 | MGnify/ENA primary metagenome ERZ809224 (study PRJEB31576, sample SAMEA3212658) | Homo sapiens | biome: human-gut; feature: human gut; material: fecal | place: Sweden | collected 2012 ... | reverse complement strand
CGGTAACAGGATCAGTGCCATGATCCGAAACGACATAAATATCGTGACCGGATTGTAGCAGGGATTTCACGACAACAGCATCTACTTTGCGTAAAAAGTCATTCTTTTCATTTGGATTTTTACGGTGTGCTGCTTCGTCAGCTCCATTGATATGGAGGAGCACAAAAGGATAGTTTTTTGCGGCATCGATCGCTGCCTTTGTTTTTTGTTGCAAATCGGTATCTATATCTCCCGTAGCCCCGGACAGTGGAATAAGGTCCATATTCAAAAGTTTAGCAATACCTTTTACGATAGGAGTTCCACATATTACAGCGGCTCTTTGCGAGAAAGGCGCAATCTTGGCAGGAATAGATTGTCCCCAAAGAATCAGGCAACGCTCCTTCGCAAGTTGAGCGTGAAACACACGGCTTGCGACAGCGCATCCCTTCGGGCATAAGGTTCGAGCATCCTTGCCATTGCACGCATAGGGCGGATATGTAACCATGTCTGCAATGCAGTTTGCCATCCCCGGAAAGACAAGGAGGCTTTTATATTGTCCCAGATGATAATAATTGCCCTCGTTTTCCGGAAGCAATTCAGGGGCAGATGTAGGGGTAGTACAACATCCATGTTCATCCAAAGAATACCAGCTTCCTCTAAATATCAGATCATCTTTATTTACTGGAATGCCATAGCCTAATGCTTCTGCGTATCCTCTCAAATTAGAAGGAACTCTTTTTGTGCCCAGCAGTCGCAAAATGCAGCCAAGGCTCTCCGGTGTTTGCCCCTGCGTCGTATCAACATGACGGAGCAGGCGCATTGATGACAGGTTGAGAAAATTTTTGACCTGAAAATACGGGTCCGTCATACCGTCGATAATACACAGAATCTTGCTCATATCAGAATTCAATTCCTTCTCTTGCGGCAATGCCGCAATCATAGGGGTGTTTAATTTTTCTCATTTCGCTTACATAGTCGGCAAGTTCCAGTAATTCTTCCGATGGATTTCTCCCGGTCAGAACTACTTCCAAGCCATTTGGTTTATCACGCAAGAAGTCTAAAATTGCAGTTTCTGCGACCGTGCCATGGGTACAGGCAGAAACTATTTCGTCCAGAACTAACAGATCGGCATCTTTTGCCAGTACAACAATCTCTGCAAAGAAACTGGTGTAATCTTTACTGGCCTGTGCTTTTTGAGCATCGCTCATTCGTTTCCAGAACCCCCGGACAGTATCACAATGTGCGGTTCTGATATTTGCCACTGTTTGAAGGACGCTGATTTCCGAAGAGCTTCCATCTTTGAAAAACTGAGTAAACACAACTTTCTTGCCCGCACCGGCTGCGCGAATTGCCAAACCAATAGCGGCAGTAGTCTTTCCCTTGCCGTCACCACAATAAATGTGAATCAGTCCAGACATTTTACACCTCCCTGTTCAGAACACGGTAGACATATTCCATATCCAAACCACTTCGAACGGCGTCTGCCAACAAATCGTATTGACGTTCTTTGTATTCGTAGATGTCAAATGTCTCCAACGCACCAAAGTCGAGACCCTTGCGATCACAAATCGCCTTTAGAATCGCATCGCTGATGCCGGGAGCATCGAAGATTCCGTGAATATAACTTCCATAAACATTGCCGGAGCCATCCAGCGCAGGGAGGTTTCCTTCGCTGCTGCCCATGTGGATCTCGTAACCTTCGTAGGATATTCCGTTCAGCACCGACAGCATACCGCAGATACCATCAAACACACCCGTTGTCTGTGTCTGCACTTTTTCCCCAAGGAATATCGTATCCATTTCCAAAAGGCCCATGCCAAGGATATCTGTAATACCCGCAGCCTCCACCTGTTCGGGGTCAGAAACCGTTTTGCCAAGCATCTGGTATCCACCGCATACACCAAATACCAAAGTACCAGCATCGGCGGCTTTTTGAATAGCAGCCTCCAAGCCGCATTGACGAAGCCATCTCAAATCGGCAATCGTGCTTTTTGTACCGGGCAAAATGATCATATCCGGCTGGTGCAGATCTCCAACGCTATCAACATAACGCAAGGAGACATTACCATGTCGTTCAAAGGGACTAAAATCCGTAAAGTTCGAGATGCGCGGCAAATGAATCACCGCAATATCAATGAGCTTACGTTCGGTCGATTTTTCAAAACGCTCCGTCAGGCTGTCTTCGTCATCAATATCTACATGGGTATATGGAATAACACCGGTAACAGGAACGCCACACAGATCCTCAAGCGTTTTTAGACCGGGTTCCAGAATTGCCCGATCACCACGGAACTTGTTGACAATGGTTCCTTTAATGCGGTCACGCTCGTCCTGTTCCAACAATGTCACCGTCCCATAAAGCTGGGCAAACACACCACCCCGGTCGATATCACCCACCAGAAGTACCGGCGCATCCACCAGCTTGGCAAGTCCCATGTTTACGATATCTTCCTGCTTCAAATTGATCTCCGCAGGACTTCCCGCGCCCTCAATCACAATAATGTCGTATTCAGACGCAAGACTGTTGTAGGCTTCCAACACAGCAGGGATATACTCTCGCTTTCTGTGATAATACTCCATAGCTCGCATATTGCCCTGAACTTGACCGTTTACGATGACCTGACTGCCAACATCCGTTGTCGGTTTCAGCAAAATAGGGTTCATGCGTGTGTCAGGCGCAATTCCGGCAGCTTCCGCCTGTACCACTTGTGCGCGTCCCATCTCGCCGCCTGCTTTGGTAATAAAGGAGTTCAACGCCATATTCTGGCTCTTAAACGGAGCCACACGGTATCCATCCTGCTTGAAAATGCGGCAAAGCCCCGCACACAGCAGACTCTTTCCTGCATTGGACATCGTGCCTTGAATCATAATATTTTTTGCCATGACTACTCCTTTCTCAATACCTGCTTGATCGCTGCAATCAACTGCTCATTTTGCTCGTGCAGGCGTACTGCGATCCGATACCAACCGGAACTTAGTCCGTGGTAATTGTCGCAGTTACGAATGGCAATTCCTCGTTCTTTTAATGCCGTATGTAATCCGGGCTTACCATGGAATAACAGGTAATTGGCTTTAGCGGGACAGACCCAAAAGCCAAGATTCTCCAACTCGTCTTTTAACCAGCTCCGTTCAACGGGGATCAATTCCTTGGTTTTTATCAAAAAATCCTGTTCCTGCAATGCCACTACACCGGCAGCTTGCGCCAAAATGGATACATTCCAAGGTTGGGCTGTTCTGGACATCTTCGCAAGCAATTCATCATCCGAACACAGGCAGTACCCTAAACGCACACCGGCCATGCCATAGCTCTTGGTAAAGGCTTTTAGAATGAACAATTCAGGATGATCTCTCAGAAATCCTTTCATGCTGATTCCATCATCGGATAAATCCAGAAAACACTCATCCAGGAACAGACGAATATGATTCTGTTGGCAGAAGTCCAAAATCCGTTCAAGCACATAGGATGAGAGCAATCTTCCGGTTGGATTATTCGGATTACACAGAAACATTACTTCTGGTTTGCGCTCCATCAAAAACGCAAGAAATCCACTATCCAAATCAAAATCGTTATTCTGCCAAAGGACATACCGCTCAACTTGACAGCCGACCCGCTCAAGGCCAAGTGCATACTCTGAAAAAGTTGGGGCCAATTCAACGGCGTGTTTTGCGTGAACAGCCTCGCAGTATGCATAGATAAGTTCCGCAGCGCCGTTTCCACAAAGAATGTATTCCTGCGGCACATTCTCAAAAGCGGAGATGGCATGTACCAACTCCCTGCAATAAGGATCAGGATAGTGATGAACCTCAGTCAATACGCGGCTCATTGCGTCCAAAACCCCTCGGGGCGTACCAAAGGGATTAGTGTTTGATGAATAGTCCAGGACTATTTTTTCTTCATAAATATCCCCGCCATGAGGGTTTCTTGTTTGATAAAGCATTTGTTTCTCCTTTAGAGCATGATAAGCAGTTTAATCATGCTGCAGAGCAGTAACGCAAGAAATGCAGTTACATACAGCAGGCGACCTGCTCGTGGAATATCTTCATGTTCGATTTCCCGCAGCGCGTCACCAATATATTTCTTCTTATGGAGTACGCCGTGATACCACGCATCTCCGGCCAGTCGAAGCCCCAATAGTCCGGCGCAAACGGACTCTGTTTGCGCTGAATTGGGACTGGCGTGATTAAAACGGTCTCTGCAAAAGATCTTCCAGCCATTTTTAATATCCAAACGGAGAACGCCGCCCGCCGCAAGCATTAGCAGCGCTGAAATTCGGGCAGGAATAAAATTCACAACATCATCCATCTTTGCCGGAACCAATCCAATGTTCTTATATGGAGGCTCTATGTATCCAAGCATAGAATCCATAGTGTTGACCGCTTTATAAAAGAATCCAAGCGGTGCTCCGCCAATAGCCAGAAAGATCAATGGTGCAACAATCCCGTCAGAGGTATTCTCTGCAACTGTTTCTACTGCAGCGCGTGTTACCCCTGCATCATCCAATTCTGCGGTATCCCGTCCGACGATCATGGATACGGCATATCGAGACTTTACAATATCTCCGCTCTTCAATGCATGATAGACCTTCATGCTTTCGTCACGAAGTGATTTTGTCGCAAGAATCTGCCAACACATAATACTTTCCACGCCCAATCTCAGCCACGGGCTAATGCCGTGACAAGCCCATAATATGAGCGCCGGAACCAGAGTGGAAATCAGAACTACAAGCAACCACAGAATCGCTCCGGCGAGTTTTTCACCTAAAGCGGTCTTGGGGAACAACTTCCGCAGTCCGTATTCCAGTCCATTGATCAGTTTTCCAATCAAAATCACAGGATGCGGAAATCCATGCGGATCACCAACCACCAAATCAATTCCAAACCCAATAATCAACGCAGCCAATGACCAGTGCATGATTCGTTACCCCCAGCTTGCATTGTGAAAATATAGATGGGATTCTGACCGGTCATAAGATGATACGGACCGGCTTTCTTATCGTGAGCAACATGCATGGATATGACCTCAACTGCACTCCAAGGAAACTCTTTCATGCAAGCGGTCAACTCCGCAATGGACTCCAAAGAGATTGCCGTTGCCACAACACGGATTTTGGGATTCTTCTCCAACAGCAAGGCTAAGATGTCTCGCATATTACCGGAACTGCCGCCGATAAAGGCATGGGTGGGAGCTGGCAGCTCGCAGCAGACTTCAGGAGCACATCCACTGACGACAGAAAGATTTTCCAATAAAAACGTTTCTCTGTTCAGGTGCAGGAGATCTACCGCCGCACTTTTCCGCTCGATTGCGTAAACATGCCCTTTCCTGGCTTGCAGCGCCATCTCAATCGCCACGGAACCCGTACCGGCCCCAACATCCCAACAAACAGAACGCTCAGTTAGCTGAAGCTTGGATAGACATACCGCACGAACTTCACTCTTTGTCATTGGCACAACGCCGTCTGCCCCAGCGCCGCGCTGAAACATATCATCCGGCAGGCCGTGCGTCACTACGGTGTCGGGATGATCGTTTTCAATCAAGGCAACACTAAGTGTTTCGTAAGTGCCGTTCACAAGGTGTGCTGCCGTATCCTGCGTGATTTTTTCATCCGGGTAGCTTAACCGTTCTCCAATGCTGATGCGCACATCGCCCAGACCGGCATCTACCAGGGAACGACACAGCTTCTGCACACCATTCTCGCCGCCGACCAATACGAATACCCGATCATGAGATCGAACATCTGGCACAACATTGTGCTGACGGCCATGTATGCTGGTGACAAAAACATCTTCATAGGATGTTTTCAAACGAGCACACAGATATACCAAAGAACTAAGACCCGGCAGGACATTCACCTCGCAGGAATCAAGCCGTGGCAGCAGCTTTTTTGTGCCGCTGAAAAAGCCCACATCGCCTGACATGACCACAGCAAACCGCCGGTATTCACGATGCGTCAGAATGAAGTCCACAATATCTGCGGGTGCAATGGCATCGTGTACTCGCTGACCGGGAGAAGCAACCGCTTCCAACATACGCTTGGCACCGATCAGGCAATCGGCTCTTTTAATTGCTTGACGAACCGCCTCCGTCATTGTCTCGCGACTTCCAAGACCAATCCCAAGAATATCCACACAGGGCTTGTGATCGCAACCAAACCGTGTACACAGCAACTCTATCGTTTCAGAGAAAGAAACACCGTCTTTCTGCACAGGGCGTCCGATCACAACAAGTCTTGCATTTGCTTTACGAGCCGCAGAAACCTTTGCATCAAAACCACCCGGTTCACCGCCATCTTTTGTTACAAGCCATGAGGCAGAAACGGCACGCAGTATGGCAAGGTTCATTTCTTCAGAGAAGGGTCCCTGCATTGCAATGATGTGGGATGCTTTCAAACCTACGGCATGACAAGCATCCAAGGATGCATCCATAGGCAAAACGCGGGCAAACACACGATCTGCGAACCCATTGAGTTTGCTGAATTTAGAGAGTTCTTTGCTGCCGGTTGTCAGAAGAATAGTTCCCTCTGTGCCATCCAGAAACTCGACTGCCGCTTCCGGGTTGGGAACATACACAGCATCATCAGATAGTTCAGATGCACCACGCAGCAAACGAAGGTATTCCGTTCCTGTTGCTTGACAGGCAGAGGAAATACTTTCTGTAATCGAAGCTGCGTACGGGTGCGTTGCATCAATTACCAAATCAAAAGCCGCGCTTGATAGCATCTGTGTGATCTCGGCCACCGGAAGCCGTTTTGCTGAAACTGTCAGATTATCCGCAGCAGGAAGCAGTGTTTCGCCATATTCAGTTGCGACACAGGCAGTAACATGAACCGGCTGAGAACCTAAAAATTCCACCAGTTCTCGACCTTCTGTTGTACCGGCAAAAACACATATCTTATACATCGCGATAACCTCTCGGAGTCACCATGTTTTGGGCAATTTCCTTTGTCATTTCATTGCCGATAAAAACGGTGCAGAACATATCCACTGTTGCAGTCCTAAGTTCACCAAGGGTCATGAAGCGTTTGTTCTCACCATCTCTGCCGATATATTGCGCTACACCGCAGAGACGATCTTCCGGCAGATGGCGCAACAGGATGTCGCAGGCTTTGCGAATATGATCGGGGCGACCACGGCTTGCAGGGTTGTAAAGCACTATGGACAAGTCTGCAACTGCGGCAGCTTCCAAGCGTTTTTCGATTTTCTCCCAACTGGTCAGGCGATCACTGAGGGAAATAGCAGCGAAATCATGGGTGAGTGGCGCACCAAGAAGCGCCGCTCCACTGCAGGCGGCAGTTAAACCGGGAATGACTTCAACTTCGGGAGCAGAACATTCTCCTCTCAGTTCATAGATCAGCGCCGCCATACCGTAAATTCCACTGTCACCGGAGCAAACCATAGCGACTGTTTTTCCCTGTTTGGCAAGGTCAATCGCCATTTGACAGCGCTTCGTTTCCTGCGTCATAGGGGTCGTCAAAAACTCTTTATCAGGATACCGCTCCTTGACCAAATCCACGTAGACATGATAACCGATAATAGCATCGCAGGATTGCAATGCACGGTCGGCCTTGATTGTCATATTTTCATAGTTTCCGGGACCAATGCCCACAACGATCAATTTACCCAAAGCGCACCTCCAGTTTCTCCGCCGCAACTGCGACTGTCACACCATTTAAGGCAGTTTTCTTTACAATCAGTTTATCTGCGCCTTTCAGCGCCGCTCGTTCACATACATTATCCACACCGGTCACGCTTTGCACAAATGCGGAGGGAGTGAACTCTCCCGGAACTTCCAGAAGCTCCGCAGAGGAATAGAAGCTTGGCGTTAGCCCATGATCTTCACAGTATTTCAATAGTCCTTCTTCATCTGCTTTCAGATCAATGGATGCGATACATTTAATGGCTTTATGGTCCAGCTTGTTTTGCTCCAGCACCTCTTTGACAGCCTCTTGGATCGCAGCGGTCGAAGTCCCCCGTCTGCAGCCAATACCGACATGCAAAACTTTCGGAATCAACCGCAAAGTTTGTTCAAAAGGAGTCCGTTTCAGATAGGAAATACAAATCCCCAATTTTCCGCTGTCTCCATGCACAACGCCGTTTGGGAGGCTTGTTGTTATCGTAAAGTCACAGGAAAGAGGGATGTCCCGCTCCAAAATAGCAGCTGACACCATTTTAGCACGATGAATATTATCGATCACAAAACCGTTTCTGGCAGCCCAGGCATCCACCGAAAATCTATTGTTGATGTCAGTCGCAGTTGTGATCACCGGGGTGGCATTGAGATAGTTCGCTATTTTCAGCGCCATTTCGTTCGCTCCGCCAATATGCCCGGAGAGCAGCGGAATTACGAAATGTCCCAATTCGTCCATACATACAACCGCCGGATCCGTCCGCTTGTCATGCACATGAGGCGCAATCTCCCGAACAGCAATTCCGCAGGAACCTACAAATACCAGTGCGTCGGCCCAAGAGAAAAGCTCCCCATAAAAGGGCTTTGCGGGACGGAGAATAGGAGCAAACCCGTCTTCTTCGAACCGCTCCATAGTGTGTGCTCTAATATCATCATGGGGAAAGAGTGACATGATGACACGCGCTGTACGGCAACCTTTGCGGCTATAAGCAAATAGTGCGATCTTCATTCTGTTGCCTCTCGATATTCTGTCGTGAATCCAGGATGGTACAGCAGAGAACGCAGGTACTTGTCTCCCATACAATTACCAACAACGATTAACGAGGTTTTTGTCAAACCGTTCTCTGTTACGGTCTTGTGGAGTGTTTCTACTGTGCAGCGGAAGATCCGCTCCTCCGGCCATGTGGCCTTATAAACGATTGCCACAGGTGGATTCCCGGGATAGCCGCCTGCCAGTAAATCTGCCTGAAGCCGCTCGGTAAGGGAAGTGCTGAGAAACAGTACCATCGTAGACTGGTGAGCAGCCAGCGCACGGATAGACTCCCGTTCAGGAACAGGAGTTCGTCCTGCGGTTCGTGTAATAATGACCGTCTGGCTGACATCGGGCAGCGTGTACTCAGTCCTCAAGGATGCTGCCGCACCGCAGAATGAACTAACACCCGGACACACATCATATTCGATGCCCAGCTTCTGCAACTCATCAAACTGCTCCCGAACTGCGCCGTAAATACTGGAATCACCGGTATGGAGGCGAACGGTTACTTTTCCGTCTTCCTCAGCCTTTTTCATTACTCCAATCACTTGCTCCAGCGTCATTTTTGCGCTGTCGTGAATCTCGCACCCCTCTTTGGTAAAAGAAAGCAAGTCGGGGTTCACCAGCGAACCGGCGTAAATGACCACATCGGCCTCTCTCAAAAGGCGAGCGCCTCTTACGGTTATCAGGTCAACCGCACCGCTGCCTGCACCAACAAAATGCACCATTTTTATTCCTCCGTAATCAGTTTCAAAAGTGAACGGGCATCTTTTGTTTCGCTCAGAAAACCATATTCTTTGGAAAAAAGAATCGCCCCAGTTTTCATTTCGCCTGCGACTCGATGATCCATGATAAAGGATATTCGATTTGAGATACGATCCAAGGTTTGCGTACAAAGATCACATTCCTTCAAAATACGAATCGCATCATCACAGGTAGCGCAATCCAGCATTTCTTCCATTTTTGAAGAAGAAAGACCCGCAGCACCCGCATGAGCAGCCATAATATCCATCCGGCAATCGCCGTATTTGGAATGTGTATTCAGCATACCGCCTGCAATTTTTACGAGCTTCCCGATATGTCCAATTAGCAGCGCTCCACGGAAACCAAGCTCTTTGCAAATATCCAGTGCGTCTCCGATAAAATTGGAGGTGAGAACTGCTGTTTTAGGATCAATACCGATCTCCTTTTGGATGTAATCGGAACCGTAATTGCCGGGTGTCAGCAGGACATACTCTGCACCGTTGGCTCTCCTATGACGAAGCTCTACCCGTATAGTATCAACGAGGGCCTGTTCGCTCATCGGCTCTATAATCCCGGTCGTACCCAAAATAGAAATACCACCGACAATTCCGAGCCTTGGATTGAACGTCTTTTTCGCAAGTTCTTCTCCGTTGGGCACAGAGATCACAACGGAAAGTCCGCCGTGATAGTCGGTTAAACGGCATACTTCTTCAAGGTTTTCCAGAATCATTTGCCGGGGAACCGAGTTGATAGCGGCAGCACCTACCGGCTGATCAAGGCCACGCTTTGTCACGCGTCCAACGCCCTGTCCTCCGTCAATGGTGATTCCCGGTGTTTCTGTGCGGGAAACCTGTGCGAAGACAAGGGAGCCTTTGGTCACATCCGGGTCATCGCCGCTGTCTTTCTCAATGGCGCAGGATACGAAATCGTCTTCCATGCTAATTTGCTGTACACCCAAATTCAATGTAATGCCTTTCGGTGTGTTGATTTGGATTGTCTCTTTGTGTCTGCCGGTCAGAAGCATCCATGCCGCTGCTTTCGAAGCTGCGGCGGCACAGGAGCCTGTCGTATAGCCCAAGCGGAGTTTTTTTCCGTCTTTTACGATGTATTCTTCCATGTGGCTCACCGCATGATCTGATAGAGCAGCGCATTGCAGATCGCCGCAGCCACATTGCTTCCGCCTTTACGTCCTCTGGCAACGATGTGCGGGACGGGGGATTCCATAATCAATTCCTTGCTTTCCACCACATTAACAAAACCAACCGGAACTCCAATGATGAGTGCAGGACTCAGTTTTCCGGCTTCGATCATGCCATGCAAAGCGATCAAGGCCGTTGGCGCGTTTCCGATGGCGAAGATGCACGGCTTGGGCAGAGCTGCGGCACGCTCCATAGACACGATAGCCCGAGTGATGCCACGCTGTTTGGCTTCTTCTGCCACATCTGCATCAGACATAAAGCAATGCACGGTGCCGCCCAGCTTTCCGAGGATCGTTTTGTTAATGCCAGACTTTGCCATCTGGGTATCGGTCACAATATCACAGCCGCTGCGAAGTGCCTCAATGCCTTTTGCCACGGCATTTTCAGAGAACACAAGATTGTCAGCATAATCAAAATCGGCAGTGGTATGGATCGCCCGTTTGATCACCAATTCGTTTTGCGGGTCCAGCACTTTATCGCCCAACAGCTCCGAAATGATCTCAAAGCTTCGCTTTTCAATGTCCATAGGTTTGATATTCTCAATCATAACGATGCTTCTCCTTTAGGCAAGTGTTATAGAAATTGACTGCAAAATCAGGATTTGCATAAAAGTGAAAGTGCGGATATCCGGCATAAAGCCGATCTGTTGCATGAACACAGGGCCAAGTCTTTCCGGATGCTTTCATTGCAGTGAATACTCCGCCTGAATCCTCACTGTCCCAATGATGAAATTCATGTCCTGCAATTTTGTCCCCGGTTTTGCAGAGCATGGTATCTTCATTTGCCTTCAAGTGGATATATCCAAATCTGGTCAGCTTGCCGGTATCAAAGCTTTTGCCGGGGATGTGTCCAACCATAGGCAGTCCACCAATTGATTCTGTCAGATACATAAATCCGCCGCACTCCGCAATGCAGGGAAGCCCCTGTTCAAGTGCTGCTTTTACGGAAGAACGCATTCGCGTATTCTCGCTGAGTTGCTGCGCATATAACTCCGGATAGCCGCCTCCGAGATATAAGCCATGAGTGTTTGCGGGCAGTTCCCGATCTGACAAAGGGCTAAAGGATACAAGTTCCGCGCCCATTTCCCGCAATGCATCCAGACTGTCTTCGTAGTAAAAGCAAAATGCGTTGTCCCGCGCTACGGCGATACGAATTGCTTCTTTACCACGGGGAAAACGAACTGGATCGCAAGAGATCGGCAAAGCCTTTTCTGCCATTTCCAGCAATCCATCCAGATCAATGGTCTGCTCGGCTTGCTCTGCCAGTATCTGCAGCTTCTCTCGCAAACCCTGCACTTCTGCGGCAGTCACCAATCCCAGATGTCGGCTCTCCAGAGAACATTCCGGCATCGTGGGCAAAAAGCCAAGAGGCCGAACCTTTCCGTCAAAGCGTGTCATAATTTCTTTTGCAAGAACGGAATAGGTCATGGCAGTACATTGGTTCAGGATGACACCACGGATATGATTATTCGGGCAGAAATCCAGAAACCCTTGAATAGTAGCCAGAACAGACAACGACGCGCCTTTGGCTCCCACAACAAGGACGACCGGGCTTTGGGTAATCTGCGATACGTCATAAGTGCTTGCTGTTGTGGTAGTTAACCCCATGCCATCGTAGAATCCCATGACCCCCTCGATCACGCTGATATCCCGATCAGCCGAGTTTTTTGCCAATAGGTATTTCAGAATGTTCTCCTGAAAAAAGAACCGATCCAGGTTGGCGCTTTTCGCTCCAATGATCCTGCTGTGGAACATCGGATCTATGTAATCGGGGCCGCACTTAAATGCGCCGACTTTTTGCTTTCGATTGACCAGCGCCTGCAGAAGGGCGCAGGTAACGGTTGTTTTGCCGCACCCGCTGTTGGTTCCGGCAAGAACAACTCTGGGAATTATGGATTCCATACCTGTCCCTCCTGTGTGACTTGGCTGCGATGAACTGGAATATTCTTTTCCTCTGCCAACCGCAGAAGTTTACTGTTAAAATGATTCAATGTACCTACCGGGGTTCCGGCATCGATCACTGACTCACAGCGGAGCAGAAGTTCAGATGCCTGCCTGAATTGATCATCTGTCATTGTTTCAAACGCAGGAGCAATCACAACATGATTGCTGAGTTCTCTTGCTACCTGACAATCAACATCATTTTCAAAAAGGATTCCGGTCGCAAAGGGAATCTCCTGCTTTTGCAGTGCTCTGTAGCAGGCGATGCCATAACCGCCGCCAGCAACAACGAACACCTTTGGAACACCCTCCGGTTTTGTCAGTTCAACACTACCGAACAGTAGGTTGTAGGAACCGTTATGCAGTTCATAAAGATGCTCAATGGTGTGGCTTTTGAGAATGGCATCCGGCGGGCCGAAGGCTTCAATCGTGTCTCCTTTTACGCAAAGAAGATAGTCAGAGATCTTCATCGCCAGATCAATCTCATGCAAGGACATAATAACGGTAATATTCTTTTTCTGAGCCATTTCACGCAGAATATCCAGCAGCTCGATCTTGTGTCGGATATCCAAATAGGCGGTAGGTTCGTCCAAAACAATGATCTCCGGCTCCTGACATATCGCTCTGGCCAGCATGATTCGCTGACGCTGTCCATCTGACAGCGTTGCGAAATCCTGTTCAGCCAGATCAAGAGCGTGAACACGCTCCAATGCCTCCTGTACGGCAGCGGTGTCTTTCGGCGTCAGCTTGCCGAACAAGTTTGTGTAGGGATAGCGTCCCATAGCAACAACTTCCGCACAAGTCATCAATTCCGGACGAATGCGGTCGGTCAACACGACGGCTACCTGTTTGGCCATTTCCCTGGGTGCCCAGAAAGCCAGTTCTTGAGCATTGATATACACCGTTCCACGAATCGATTCAAGTTGACGGGTAATAGACTTGAGAATCGTAGATTTTCCCGCTCCGTTTGGGCCGATCAGTGTAAGGATTTTCCCTTTTTCCAGATTCACATTGATATCGTGAATCAGAATATTACCATCATATCCGACAGCCAGATCAGTCGTCTTAAAATAGTATTCCATGTCAGTCCTCCTGTGCTCGGCGGCGTTTCACCATCATGTAAATGACAACAGGCGCACCAAATACGGAAGTGACTGTGCCAATCGCCAATTCAGTAGGCGCAAAAACAGTTCTTGCAATCAGATCGCAGAACACACAGAATACTGCGCCGCAAAGGAATGCAGCCGGTATCACGAACACAGGCTTCGATGATTTCAGAAGTGTTCTGGTAATGTGGGGAACTGCGATGCCAACAAAAGAAATCGGTCCGGCAAGAGCCGTCACACAGGCCGATAAAAGGCTGGAAAGCAGAATCAGCAAAATCCGAAATGGCTTTACACGAATGCCCATACTTTGGGCATAGCCCTCGCCCAAAGCATAGGCTCCGATGGGCTTGGAAAGCAGCAGCACAGCCAAAATGCCCGGAACGCATAGCCAAAGAGCGGTTTTTACATTATCCCAGCTTGCGCCGGAAAATGTACCCATAGACCAGTTGGTCAGATTTACAACATCGTGATCGTTGGCAAAGGTGATACAGAAATCAGTCACTGCACCACATATGTAACCAACCATGATGCCAATCACCAACAGCATAGACATATTTCGAACTTTCTGTGAGAACAGAAGGACAATAACTGTGATTAGCAAAGAACCAAGAAAAGCTGCAATAATCAAGGTCAGTGAGCTGATGCTCCCCAAATACCCGGCAAGGAAGATGAGTGTAATACCAACAACCATCTTTGAGCCGGAAGATATACCTAAAACAAAGGGGCCTGCGATGGGATTACGGAAAAACACCTGCAGAAGATAACCGGACACGGATAGTGCTCCGCCAAGAATTGCAGCCAGCAGCATACGAGGGATACGAATGCGAAATAGTATCTGGCTTTCGGTGGAACTGTTGATCACAGAACTCAGTTCCTGCACATATCCGCCACGGGTGAAAATGTTGGCAATGCCATAGCGGATACCATCCCAAATCATCCGAAAAACATCAGCCACAGCAATAGAAACAGACCCGATATTGACGTTCATCACCAAGCCAAGAATCAACATGCCGGACAAAAGCACAATAACCGCTATGAAGCGGCTGAAATTACCCAATCGTATTGTGGCGTGGGTGGATGCAGATGCACTTGATTTATTTGCTTTCATATCAAGGTCGCCTTTCTATCTGAAAAATGTATATACATCGACAAATCGAATTGTTTTCTTGCTTATAAGGCATAAAGACCCGTCGCAGAACATGTGATTCTACGGCGGGCCTTTTGTCATTGCAATCGTTTAAGATAGGGAACCTCGTCCAGATCGTCTGCTTCCCCGGAAAAAATCTTTTGGAAGCTTTGAATCATCAAACCCAGTTCCGTTGTCTCCTGGTACATATTTTGACTTGTGCACCAGACATTTCCGTTTTGAACAGCTTTGAACTCTGCCAAAAGCCCGTTGATTTCAATCAGTTCTTCAATGCTTTCAACCTCGCCAACGATGGCGCTGTTGTAGATAATGATGTCCGCATTCTTGGCCGTAGCGAAGAATGTTTCCATCTCAATCGTTACCGTTGAGGTGGCTTTTTCCGGATCACCGAGATTCTCAAAGACATACTTGCCGCCAGCCAGTTCAATCATGTTGCTGACATAGTCGCCGCTTTTTCTCGCGACCACATAGCCCGAAGAACTGATATGAAAGAACGCAACGGTTTTCCCGGTGCTCTCACCATCTAACGCATCACTTAAGTAGTCAACCTGCTGCTGAAACAGAGCATCTGCTTTTTCTTCTTCGTTCAACAGCGCACCGTACAAGCGAATCCACTCGGTGCGTCCAAGAGGATGCGATTCGGAGCTTGACTGATCAATAAATACCGAAATTCCCAGCTCCTCAAGCTTATCCTTTACTTCGGAAGCGTGACCGATCATCAGAGACTCAATGGCCAACGGACAGTCATGCTCCAGCAGCATTTCATAGTCCGGTTCGCTGTACTTTCCTGCGTATAGGATCTTCCCTTCCTGCATGGCAAGACGAGCATTTTCGATATGCCATCCGTCTTCCCTTGTCCCGGAAAGACGGATGACATCCATACGGTTCAATGCATCAAACAGGCACATGGAAGCAGTCGCAGCCAGGTAAACATTTTGAAGCGGCTGATATAAAGGAACAATGTCTTTCGCAATCCCCTTCGGGCATTCGCTGCCCTCCGGAATCACAAGAAAACGGCTTCCGTCTGCCAGAGAAACGAGTTTATATCCTCCTGCATAGTAATCTACTGCAAACTGCGTTGCAAACTGCAGATCCATGCTGCTTTCCGGTTCCCAGCCGTTTCCCAAGCCGTCCTGAACGCCGGTATTTCCGCAGCCGCACAGGAACGAGCAAAGCATCAGCACAACAAGACCCATTGTGATGTAGCGCTTCATATTCATTCTCCTTTGATGGTGGAACTGTCAAAATGAAGCGTGTAATCCACCAGGTGAGGTTCGCTCATCGCAACCGTGGATGCACTGACCGCCATGTCGGTGTCCAGAATAACCGGGATCTCAAATGTGGAATTGCCTTCCGTCTGAATCGGATCATACTGAACGCCGTCGATCAACATATATTCATAATACGGGCTGCTCCACACAATTGTTGCCGTGATGGTTTCTCCGTCAATTACAATGGCAGCCGGCGATTCCACACTTGCCCGTCCGGAGCCTCCGGACAGCATCACCTCAATTGTATATGTACCATCTGTCAACTCCTGTGTTTTGCCGCAGGCACAAAGCAGGCTGCAAAGCATCAAACAGGAAAGCAGAATCAGAGATAAGCGTTTTGTCATGTTATTCCACCGTGATCGCATCTGCAGGAATGGCTTCAGACAGGAAAACGAGGGTACGGTCATACCATTTTTCCTTCTTTATACTCCATGCAGCACAATCCATCTTGACATTCAGCTCTTCCAGAGGAATTGCAAAAGTCACAGCACCGTCAGCGTCCAGAACAGCCTGAATATATGTATCTGCAGATGCAGCGGCAGCTTCCTCGCCGGTGCCAACAAAAAGCTGATTATAGCCGTCGCCGCTCATGGTGATCACAGCGTTCATCTTGCCGTTTTCGACAGTCAGAACGCACTTCACGATTTTGAACATAGAAGAACTGGACTCTACATTAATCTCGTAAGTGCCATCCTTGATCTGGGATGCGGAAACAGGGTCAGGAGCGTTCATAGCGTCTGCAGCGTGCTGAATGATCATTTCCCGCACACCGGCATACTGACCAAGGCCCTTCAGAACACACTCAACTTCAAAACCGGCATTGACGAAAGCGGTCTTCCAGGAATCCTCCTCATCACCGGCCATATCGTTGTTTGCGTGATCACCGGCAACGATCATCAAGGGCAGAAGAACGACCTTCTTAGCGCCGGAGTCCTTCACAAGCGCAAGCACATCATCCAGGGAAGGAGAGGCTTCCACAGTGCCAATGAAGTAATTGGTATGACCCGCTTCGATCAGCTTTTCCTGCAGGGTTGCGTAAGTGGAGTTGGCTTCGTGGTGGGTTCCGTGGCCCATATAAACGATAGCGGTACCTTCCGCATTGTATTCTGCGGTTTCCTCAATCAGGGAAGCAATCAGCGCATCATAGTCCGCGGCTTCGGTTAGCAAAGGCTCACCGACCTTAAAACGGTCAAACTGATCGGCAAAAACAGCGATTTCGGCCATAATGTCATCATATTCCGCACCGGGCATTACGTGAGTAGGCTGAATCACAACTTCTTTCACGCCGTCCATGATCATCCGGGACATGGCTTGGGTCACATTATCAATTTCCAGCCCTTCGCGGTCTTTCAAAATATCGATGATCGTCTGGGCAGTAAATGCGCGACGAACCTCATAGTCAGGATAGGCTGCCTGCAGCGCTTCTTCAATAGCACCAATGGTCAGGTCGCGAGTCTCGTTATAACTGCTGCCGAAGCTTACAACAAGAAGCACGGGCTTCTGCTCGGAGGGGGTATCGACGGAAGGGGCGTCGGGAGTGGTTGTCTGTGCTGTGTCGGCGGGCTGAGAATTGTCAGGGTTCTGAGTTTCTGTTCCTCCCTGCGTGCCGCATGCTGCCAGTCCCAAAACAAGGCATGAAGCCAGCATCAGAGAAATTATTTTCTTCGTGAGTTTCATTTTGGTTTCCTCCATTTTGATTGATGTTTTATTTTCAGGTGATATACACCTTGAAAAACAATGGTTAAATGGAGAAAACAGCGCAAAAAGTTCCGCCTTGCAAAACAAAAATTGCGGCAGTCGTATAAGACTGCCGCAGCCGTTTTTCTGCAAAGCAAATTCACCTATTTCTCCATACATCGAGAGCAAATAGACATTCAACACATTTAAGCAGGTCTTCTGACTCGCGTATCATAAGCTCTCCGCACTGCCTTCTCAGGATCACTCCCAATGACTGACTTTCGTCGCGTGCGGTGCCTCCACGCATACAGCGGCGGTACCGTTCCGGATTCTAACCGGGTTCACTATTCTCCACCAATTCCTGTCGAAATTAGTGGCACTCAAATGCAGCATTCAATTGTATTGTATTATACTACAAAAACTTGGTTTGTCAATCTTTATACTACAAAAACTTGGTTTGTCAATCTTTTGCAAATGTTTGCGCGATTTTTTGAGTTACTTCGGGATTTCTATACTTTTTCGCAAGAATAGGAAAATGTTTCAACATTATATAGATTTGCATTTGTTCTCTTAGAAATCAACGTTTAATAATACAAAAAGCGGGAGTGCATTGCGCAAAATGCACTCCCGCTGAAATTTTATCGCTCCCAACTGTCTCTGCTTTTCTTTTTGTTCTGCTTCTGCTGTGCCTGCTGCTTCTGGCGCAGACGTTCACGGATGGAGCGTGCCTCCGCTTCCTCGTTGAGCAGATTTGCCACATCACGCTTGCTGTCGTGCATCATCATCGGATCGTATTTCTCGCCGTAGGCGGCTTTTACTCTGTCGACTGCAGAGCGTTCCGTTTCGTCACGAACGGCAAGCCGTGCATCCATCAGCTCGGCGACATCCATACCGGCGGCTTGCTCTTTCAGCTCGGCATACTGCTTCAAGGCTTCATCAAGCTCGGCAGAGTATTTCGATTCCTGCTCGGACAGCTTCTGTAGCGCACCCTCCAATGTGGCAATTTCTTTCTTCACCGCAGAAATGCCCGCATCGTCGGCGCAGTTCAAAGAACGAAGCACCATTTCCTTTTCGGTTTTCAGTTCTTCCAATTCTTCAGTCAGTTCGGTAATACGGCGGGTAAGGTCATGTAGCCTGGAAATTTGATAGAACGGCGTTTCCTTTTTCTCCGCAAGCAGAGCTTTCCGTTCCTTGGATTTTTCCTTGATCTGCTGCACCAATGCCGAATAGCGTTCAAGTTCCGGTTTGACTGCCTTGACATGCTTGCCCATACTGTGCTTGCCAACACCGATGTGACGAAGCTGATAACTGAAAATCAGCATACTGCTGCGTATCTTTTCCATTGCCTCCGCTATGGCGGGAACGCTGTTCTTTACCGCCTGCATCAGCTTTTTGACCGTCGCTTTCAACTCACGGAGCAAAGCATTGTCTGCCTTGATCTGACGGTTGATCTCACAGCGGTCAGAGATAACACCCTTTTTCTCCAACGCACGAGCAACCACACCCTCGTGAATGGTAGGCTGCTCGGCCAAGCCCCGATCTGCATGGCTGCGGTGGTCGATGCGCTCATCATGCCCATATTTCTCCAAATAACGGTTGGTAACATCTGCCCACGCTTTGCGCCACTCCACAAGCTGTTCCTCGCTGTTCCAACGCTCTGCAATGGGATTCTGTCTGCCAAACTTGGTACTTTTCGGGTGCTTATTGGCACGTTCATATCCATGCTTTTCGGCTTCGGAGGGCGGCATATACACTTTCTTTCGACCGACCTTGTAGGGATACTGCTTTTCCCATCCGTCAGCCTGTGCCGCCTTGAACTCGGCGGCGGTAAAGCCTCGTTCCTCTCCGTTTCTGACACAGAGATATTCTTTCTCGGTCTTGTACTGCCAGTTGCCCTGCTCGTCAAGAGGGCGCACCGTCAGCATAATATGAGCGTGAGGATTGTGACCGGGTGGGTGCGGATCGTGGATAGCAACATCGGCGCACATCCCCTCGACAACAAAGCTGTTCTGAATAAAATCGGTTAGAAGTTCCTGCCATTGTGTCGGTGTCAACTCAATAGGCAGAGCAGGAATAAACTCACGGGCAAGGCGGCTGTCTTTGGTCTTTTCGTTTTCCTCCACGGCGTTCCAAAGCACACCTCGGTCTTGCCACTCGGCAGGAGCATATTCGGGTAAAAACACTTGCTCCCATACAAGCCCTTTCTTTCGTGTAAAATCGTGCCGCACCCCATCATAGTCGTTTAAGATATTGGTACAGCTCAGATATGCGGAAGCGGCAACCGCAGAGCGTCCCGTACCTCTGCTGACAACCTTTGCTTCCAAGTGGTAGATCGCCATTCGTTTTCACCGTCCTCTCGTTCCTGTTTTGTTTCTTTTTCGCAAAAAGAAAATGGGTGTCGCAGAAGAAGCGATACCCATAACAGTGAAAAACATCAGGTTGATGTTTTT
>ERZ809224.1163-NODE-1163-length-20245-cov-14.256365_pt1 | contig 20245 bp, 19 predicted proteins | sample MGYA00520513_ERZ809224 | MGnify/ENA primary metagenome ERZ809224 (study PRJEB31576, sample SAMEA3212658) | Homo sapiens | biome: human-gut; feature: human gut; material: fecal | place: Sweden | collected 2012 ... | reverse complement strand
GGGATTTTGGGGACTGTCCTGAATTCATCCGGAACTAAACAAATTCCAATTTATTGTTTTTATATTTTCTGACTCTGCCTTGATATATTCAGCAATACGCCTACTGCGCATAATAGAATTATAAGTGATGTTCCTCCATAGCTAAAAAACGGAAGCGCCATACCTGTTACTGGTATAGAAGATGTTACAACCGCTATATTTATTATTGCTTGTATTCCTATTAATGAGGTTATTCCTGTTGCAAGTAAACTTCCAAACATATCTGGAGCTTTCATTGCAATTAATATTCCTCTCCAAATAAATATACCAAATAAAACTATAACAGCCACACAACCAATAAATCCTAACTCTTCTGCTAATACTGCAAATATAAAGTCATTGTGTGGTTCTGATATGTATAAATATTTTTGTTTACTATTTCCTAGTCCTACTCCAAAAAGTCCTCCTGAACCTATTGCATATAAACTTTGAATAATTTGCCATCCTTCATCTTGAGCATAATCCCATGGATTTAAAAATGATACTATTCTTGTTAGTCTATATCCTCCTTTTTTGAAGAATTTTGCCAATATATATAATCCTATTCCTCCTGCTGTTCCTCCTAAAACTCCTAGTGTTAAAAAATGTGATATTTTACATCCCGCTACAATCATCATTATAGACACAACTGCTATTATAACAAGTGAAGCACTAAGATGTGATTGTACTCCTAGCAATACTCCCACAATTGGTAATACGAAAAATACTATTGGTTTTATAAATCCCTTCCATACATCTTTTAACTCATTTTTATGTTTTGTTAGATATGCCGCAAAAAATAATATTATTCCTATTTTTGTAATTTCTGATGGTTGAAATGATGAAACTATTGGAACATTTTTTATCCAACGTCTTGCACCGTTTACCTCTTTTCCGAAGTCCTGGCACTAAAACTAATAATAATATAAAAAGAGAAACAACATATGCAATTTTATAAAATCTTTGATATTTTCTGTAATCAATTTTTGATATTATAAGCATTAATGCCACTCCAAGCACAGCACAAAAAGCTTGCTTTTTTACATATGTATAACTACTTCCCGTTGTTGCAAGTGATGATGGAGAACTTGCTGATAATACCATTGTTACTCCTAATGATAATAATAAAATTACAGTAATAAACAATGTAAAATCAAAAGATTTATATGTTTTGTTTTCCTTATTTATCTTCGGCATTCTTGTATCCTTCCTTTCGAAGCTTCTTTATATTGAATATAATCCTACTATACAAAGTATAAGAGTAATTACACTAAAAATTGATACTATCTTATTTTCTTTCCATCCTGATAATTCAAAGTGATGGTGAAGTGGTGCCATTTTTAGTAATCTTTTTCCTCCTGTTGCTTTAAAATACGTTACTTGCAATACAACAGATAATGTTTCTGCTACTGGAATTAAAGCAATTATTAATAATATTAATGGCATCTTCAAATATAAAGCCATTGCAGCAATTACTCCTCCGAAGTAATAATGAGCCAGTATCTCCCATAAATACTCTTGCTGTATTTAGATTAAATATTAAGAATCCTAAACATGACCCTACTATTATACTTCCAAAAACGATTACTTCTTTTACATCCAAAATTATTGCAATTACTGTTAAGCATGTCGCAATAATTGCTGATATACTAGTACTTAACCCATCTATTCCATCTGTTAAGTTTATTGCATTTGTAGTTCCTAGCATTACAAATATAACAAAAGGTATATACAAAAGCATTGGTAATACTATATATTTCTTAGCAAAAGGGATAAATGTTTCTGTTCCTAAATGTATTCCTCTTGTTAAATATAATGTATATGCCACTGAAATTATTAGTAATCCTAGCATTTTATATGCTGGTTTTAATCCTTTTGTATCCCTTAAAACTAATTTTTTAAAATCATCTATAAAGCCTATTGTTCCAAATCCTATTGTTATTAATAGTAATGGTAGAATATTTCTTGCTGTTTCCGGCTCTCTTGTCCTGTAATAAATATAGCCTCCAATTGTTCCTATAATTATTCCGAAGTGCAATTATTATTCCACCCATTGTTGGAGTTCCCTGTTTTTTGTAATGTGACTGAGGTCCATCATCTCTTTCAATTTGACCAACCTTTAGTTTTTTTAAAATAGGTATTACAAAAATTGATATAATTACTGTTGCTATAAATGATACAAATAGTATTCTTGTCTGAAAATACAAATTTTGTTCCCCCCTCAAAAACTCTTTTATTATTACTTGGGCGCACCCTGTGCGCCCTTATACTTTTTGTTTATGTTAGCATAATTAATGGCATTATTTTATTTCATTAATTTTTTTATTATTTCTCTTTCATCAAATGGATATTTTTTGCCATTTATTTCTTGATATGTTTCATGTCCTTTTCCAGCTAGAACAATAATATCATTTTTGTTGGCCATATCTATTGCATATTTTATAGCTTCAATTCTATCTACTATTGTTATATATTTTCCTTTTGTTTTTTTCATTCCATCTTCTATTTCTTTTACTATTTCAGATGGTTCTTCTGTTCTTGGGTTATCTGATGTAATTACTGTAAAGTCTGCAATATTTCCAGAAATTTCTCCCATTATTGGTCTTTTGCCATGATCTCTATCTCCTCCACAACCAAATACAGAAATTACTCTTCCTTTTGTATATACTTTTACTGCTGATAAAATATTTTGTAGACTTTCTGGTGAATGAGCATAATCTATCATTATTGTAAGGTCTTTTTTATTTGGTACAAGTTCACTTCTTCCTGGAACCCTAACATCAACTAAAGCTTCCTTAATTGTTTCTGCATCTATTCCAAATTTTAAAGCTACACTTATTGCTGCTAATGAATTATATACACTAAATCTTCCTGGTATTCCTGTTTTTACTCTTTCATTTTTTTGTCCTATTTTTACTTTAAAATCTACACTTGAATTTGTTATTGTTATATCTTTTGCTAATAAATCAGCTGCATTATCTATACCATATGTTTTTATGTCACAATTTTTTGCTAATTTTTTTACTTTTAATACATTAAAGTCATCTGCATTTATAAATCCTATTTTGCACATATCAAATAATTTCAATTTTGAATTAAAATAGTCTTCCATATCTGGATGTTCTTTTGGACTAATATGATCCTCAGAAAAGTTTGTAAATAATCCTATATCAAATTGGCAATCATCTACTCTATGTAATTTTAAACTTTGTGAAGAAACTTCCATAACTACTGTATCTATTTTTGCCTCTACCATATCTGCAAAAAGTTTTTGTAATTCTAAACTTTCTGGTGTTGTTCTAGAACTTTCTCCTAAATTTTTGTCTCCTATATAATTCGCAACAGTTCCTATTAAACCAACTTTGTGACCAGCTTTTTCTAACACTCTTTTAATCATAAAAGTTGTAGTTGTTTTTCCTTTTGTTCCTGTTACTCCTATCAATGTAAATTTTGAAGATGGATTGTTGTAAAAATTGCAAGCTATTTTTGATGTAGCAATTCTTGTATCTGGAGCAGAAATAACTATTGTATCATCTTTAATATCTGATTTTTTTATTGTTTCGCCTTCTTGTATTACAATTACCTTTGCGCCATTTTCTACTGCATCCTTTATGTATTTGTGCCCATCTGTGTCAAATCCTTTTATTGCAATGAACATATCTCCTTCCTTTACATTTTTTGAATTATGTGTAATTCCTTTTACGTCTGTATCAAGATTTCCTTTGGCTTTCAAGCCTTCAATTCCATTTAATAATGATTTTAATTTCATTTTTATCTTCTCCTTTTTTTGTTTTTAATACAAAGGGTAAAATTATTTATCCCTAATTTTATTGATACACATGTATTATATAATTAATTTTGCATTTTGTATAGTAAAATTGAATATTTAATTAAACAAATTGGAATTTGTCTAATTAGCATAAATTGTTACCTTTGTTCCTGCATTTATTTTTATTCCGGTTTTAGGTAATTGATCTCCTACTGTTTCTCCTTCCCCTATAATTTCTACTTCTAGCCCTAATTCTTTTAATGCTTTTTTTGCATCAGTTATAGACATTCCAGTTACTTCTGGCATTGTTACTGTTTCTATTACTTCCTCTTCTTGTTTTTTTGTTTCTAAATATGGTAATACTTCTCCGTAAAACTTGTGAAGCTATTGGTGCTGCTATTGCACCTCCTTGGATGATTTTGACAACACAAATTTTTATACTGCTTTTACTAGCACATTTTTGTTATTTTCTATGTATTCTAAACACCTTTTAAATTCATCTTCAAATTTAAATTTTATTGTGATTTTATCATTTTCATGTACATATATACATTCTATTAGTTCCATTATTATATCTCTTGATAATTCAGTTATGTTTTTTTGTCGTTTGAATTTTTCAATCCATTCATTTGAACTTACTTTTTGATTTTCATACTTTTTCTTTTCATTTTCTAGTCTTTCTATGTTTATCTTTAATCTTTCTATATCATTTTCATACTTGTGCTTATACTCTAGATATTCTTCTCTTGTTATATCTTCATTCTTCCAATCTTCGTATAAAGTTCTTTTAAAATTAGATATTTTAGATATATCATTTTGTTTTGCTATTATCATATTTTCAATTTTCTCATTTTTAACATTTTGAAAACTACTTTCACTTATTTGTTTTATAATTTCTTCAGTATCAATTAATAAATCAATATGTAAATTTATAGCTTGTAAAACTGCTTTTTCTAATTTCTCTGCTTTTATAGTATGTTTAGTACATAAGTTATTTGACTTTTTTCTATATGTGCTACAAATATAGTATTCATAAGTATTACCACTTTTGTTTGTACTACTTTTTTTGTTCATTGCTCTACCACAATCTTTGCATTTTAGAACTCCTGCCCATATAGACAGCTCTCCTGTTTTTTGAGATACCTTCATGTCTTTTTTATTTAGGTTTTGTGCTTTTTCAAAAGTTTCTTTATCTATTATCGGTTCATGAGTATTTTCTACTCTTACCCATTCTTCTTTTGGTACCGCTTCAACTTTATGCACTTTATAACTTTTTACTCTTCTTTTTCCTTGAACTGTATGCCCTAAATATACTTCATTGTTTAAGATATTTCGTATTGTAGAAGGCGTCCAAGTATATGTATTATCTTTCGTAGCACAGTTATTATAATTCTGTCCTAATTCTATTTTCTTATGTCCTGTAGGGTTTATAATTCCCATATCATTTAACCTATGACATATTGATACTTTTCCTAGTCCTTCATTTACATGCCAATTATATATTTTTCTTACTATTTCTGCTGCTACCTCATCTATGACTAATTTATTTTTATTCTTTGGATCTTTTATATATCCATAAGATGGAAATGCTCCAATAAATTCTCCTTTTTTCTTTTTACTTTCAAGAGATGATTTTATTTTTATAGATGTATCTCTTGCATATTCATCATTTATTAGATTTTTAAATGGTACTAAAATTGTATTTGTGCTCGCTGGATTCTTAAAACTATCTACTCCATCATTAATGGCAATAAATCTAATATTAAATAGCGGAAAAACTTGCTCTATATAATTTCCTACTTCTATATAATTTCTTCCAAGTCTTGATAAGTCTTTTACAATTACACAATTAATATTTCCATTTCTCATATCTTCCAATAATCTTTGAAATGATGGTCTATTAAAATCAGTTCCTGTAAATCCGTCGTCTATGTAAGTATCATAAATTATTAAATCATCGTGTTCTTCTATAAATTCATTCAATAATGTTTTTTGACTAGTTACACTATTACTTTCTTGCTTTTCATTTCCGTTATCACTGTCTTCTTGAGAAAGTCTAATATACTCTGCAACAGACCATAATTTTCTATTTTCAATATTTTCATTTGAAGAATATTTTGACTTCCTTGCCATTAATTTTACCTCCTTCCTATTTTAGTGTAACGTGCTCAAAGAAAAATGTCAGCCCATTTTCTTCTTTTGTTTTAAAATATTTATCATGCACTCATTGAAAGTTTTTTTAACATCTGAATATTCAATTTCTACAACCATATCTTCAACTTTTAATATATATGGATTCTCAGTTTCATTTAAAAATTTAATTATCTTATCTTGATTTTTCAAACTACATTCTCCTTTAGAGGATTTATGTTTAAGTTTATTATCTTTCAAAAAACTTTATGCTAAAATTTACCCCTCTACTATATAAATGTCACCGTCAAACAAAAAAACGGCAAAATTTTTAAAATTTTTTAAAATTTTCTTCTCTCTACTAGGTAAGTGTCATCGATACATATAAAATGACCAAAATTTCACAAAGTTTTTTATTCCTCTACTAGGTAAATGGTATCAACTTTCAAAAAATGTGACACTTTTTGAAAATTTTTTTAAATTTTTCACCCTCTACTATATATGGTTTCAAAACCACCACCAAAATGTTTCATTTTTGCATATAAAAAACTATATGCTTTTATACATATAGTTTCATGACTTTAAAATAATTTTTATTCATTTTACTCCATATTCTGCTTTTCTTATTTAGGTTTTCCTGTTATTATTTCTGATTATTCTTTGTATTTTTGCTGTTGCCTATTATTTATTCTCATCTGAACTTCCATATCTTTTTCAGTATCATCTTTTGAAAAAGTATCTTTTTGTTCATCAAGAGTTTCTTTTCCTAAATTTTGAACCGATACATTATGCACTCCACTTGCCGAACCAGATGGTCCATCCTCTCTTCTTAATCTGTCTAATATTCCATCGTCATAAGTTTTTAAATCACTTTTTACAAAACGTAATTGTTCTAATGTATGTTCACCTAAAATTTCAATTGCAATTTCATAATCTCTATCATTTGATAATTGTTTAGCAAAATGTGCATCTTTTCCAAATATTACTTTTATTTCTTGTCCATATTCTTGTGCTACGAATTCCCAAAATGCAGTAGAAGGATATTCTATTCTTTCCTTTATTTCTAAAGCACTCATTTCTGTTTCTGCATATTTTGCTATTTCTCCAAAATTTATTTCTAAAGGTATTCCTTTTTTTATAACTGCCTCACATATACTACGTGTTATTCTTTTTTCATCATCACCGAACTTATTTCTACATTTCATAAATAAATCTGGATGTGCTATAACATCTGGTAATTCTTCCTCGATTGCTTCTAAAATAGAATCTCTATACAACTCTAATGTTTCAATACTAATTTCTTCTCCATCTTCTCCTCGTTGTATTCCTATCTCGTTTCCTTTTTTATCAATTACAAAATGTTGTCCTAATATCATTTTATCTACATTTTTTCTTAAATCTTTCAAATGTTCTTTATCTCTTTTAGAATATTCAAATTCAAAACCTGACTCTATTTCTATTTGACCTTCATATTCTTTTTTATAATGCTTAATAGCTTTTAAATATGCTTCTTTCTCTGCTATATCCATTCTAGAATTAGGTTTTTTATTATAGCCGTCTGGTAATGGAACATGGTCAGTAAATGCTAATTTCTTTATTCCTCCTTTTATTGCATTTTCTATGTAATCCTCTTCTCCAGTATCTTTTTGGGCATGTCCACATCTTTCAGTATGAGTATGGTAACAAAAGTCTTGTACTGGATTTTGCTTTATTTGTTCTTTTCGTTGTTGTCTGATTTTTTCTTGATGCTCTCTTATTAATTTCATTTCTTGTTTTGTCATCTCAATTACTTTATCCATATCTTTACCCGAAAAAGTAAAACCTTTTTCTTTATCATAAGACATTCCTGTAATAGACGCTTCTTTTCCATCGCAAAAATCACAACATAATTCATCAGTTATACTCCATGATGTAACACTTCTTATTTTTCCTTCTTTTACAAACTCACTTATCATTTTCATTACATCATTTTGTAATTTCTGTTCATATTTTCTTATGGCAGCTAGTTCTTCTGGTGTTGCTGTTTCATAATCTACTCCATCTAATCCTTTTGATATATCTAATTCAGTTATATCTATTGGTAATCCAAATTGTTGTAATTCTTCTATTGACTGTCTTAAGCCTTTTATATCATTAATGCTTGTGTGACATTGAGTTCCTATATGGTCTAATATTCTGCAACCATTTTCTTTTTCATACCCTTGTATTTTTCTTATAACTTCAAATATCATTTTTCTTTTTTCAGGATTTTCAAAATTCCAATCGTTATATCCAAAATCTGCATTTGGCATTTCCTTTTTTATTTCGAATGCTACCTTGCACAAATCTTCAACAGTTAATTTTGACATCCAATTATTTGTTCTTTCTGAAAATGGTGCATTATAATCCACAAATTCATTAAACATGTCTACTACTGTATGTATTTCGTGTGCTTCATATTCTTTGGCAACAGATGCAACTGCTTTACCATAATTAATTAATGCTGTTTCATATTGTTCTTTAGTTCCACCTACTAATCTATCTGGAAAATCTTTAAAAAATACAAGTGCATTAATATACACTTCATTCATTTTATTTGTTCTAGCGAATTCATACCCCTGTCTTAGTGGCTCTAGATTATAATCTTCTGGGTTAGCTTGTGCTTCCTTTTCTGTACTCATAATACCTGCTACTGTTCCAAATTTTCCTTGTCCATCAAGTGTTAATCTAGTAAACCTCTTTTCGCCATTTTTCAAACTTCCAACAACATAATCATATAATGCTTGTACTTTTTTAAAACTTTTTTCTTTATCTATATTATTACTTTCTTTTTCAGGTTCAATTGTTTTGCCATCTTCGTCCACTAAAAATGATAATATTCCATGAGTTTGATAAGCAAAATATTTTTTTAGGTTCATAATTTCATCTATATATGTTTCATCTATTCCTTTGTCTTTAAAAAATTGTTCTAAAGTTTCCCTTGAATCCCAATTTGCTCTTATTTGCATCTTATTTGCATTTAAAAATCCTAAAAAAGCTTTTTTATCACTTATATTGGATTTTTCTTTTACAACCTTTATTATTCTTTCATCTGTTGATAATCCATTAGTTTCCATATTACTTGCTAATAATATTTCACTTAAATATTCATAGATTTTTTCTACTGATTCTTCATTATTTTTTAGTATATTAAATAAATCTATTTGTTGATTATTTAATGTTATTCCTCTTATATTGCTATTTATACTCTCCATTAGATCCATAAAAAATAACTCCTATTATTTGTATTTATTTTTATACATACTTCTAATTTTTTATTTGTTCTTCTTTATTAGCCATTCTTATTTGTTCTGACATTGTTTTTTCAGTTTTGTCTTTTTCTGTTGCATCATTTTGTTCTTCAAGAGTTTCTTTTCCTAATGCAATAGTTGAAACTGTTGATGTTTTTTCTTCTCTTCTTTGCTCTAATACCTCATTCATTACTTCTGAAAATTCAGTTAATGAAATTTCATTTTGCAAACCAGATGTTTCTATATAAGATTGTGCATCTTTATCTATAATTTGTAAAATTTGTGGAAGCAAACTTTGATGTTGTATGAATCTTGAATTACTTTTTTCACTCAAAACTGCCCTTATATCTATACTCAGTTTTTCTTTATCGCAAAATTTTAATATTCCATTTATTGATGTAACTAAATCTTTTATATCTTTTGGATATTTATTTTCTACTTCACTTGAAAAACTAGCTTTTTTGTTTATTATTCCTTCTCCAGCAATAGCAATAATTTCTTCTAATTTGTGTGCAATAATTGATTCTGGAGAAGCAATATAAAATTCATTTCCACTCTTGGTTTTTATTCTTGATACTCTGTGATTAGAAACACTATTACTATCTAAGCCTTCTTGAGTATCATTACCCACATTTATTTTCCCATTCTTAAATAAATTCTCTATATCTGGTACTCTTCTTAACATCTTTGGACAAAATGGTGAAAGACTCCTACCAGTGTTCGTATCAATTTCTCGAGGTGTATTATTAATACTTCCACTAACATTCATAATGTCTAAATCGCCTATTTCTCTTTGAAATAAAGCTAATGATTTATTTGCATTTTCTGATAGTGTTTTCACTGTTCCTAATCCAATGGTATTATTACCGTCTAAACTACAATCTTGTATTTCAGTTGCATTAGATAATAACATAGTAGCCACAGAACCACAAATATAATATTGTAATTGATTATTAGAATCTAACTGATTAGCTTTTCCTGAAACATATTTACTTAAATCTTCTGCTATATCTTTTATTTCTTTCTCCATTATTTTTTTACCCTTCAAATGTTAATTTCTTTTTAACCTAATAAAACTTATTAATTTGTTAAATATTTTCCTAAAAATTGATTCTTTATATTCTACCATTGCCACTTCTTCCGTCATAATATCTTCAGTATTTTTTACTAGATCTTGTTTTTTGAAAAGATTATCTGGATTGTATTTTTCTCTATTTTCTTCTTCTTTAATTTTTCTGTCATATTGTTCTTTAGCTTTTATTTTTTCTCTTTGTGCATCTGTTGCCCAATAATCTCTAAATAAAATAGCAATAATAGTTTTGGCTTTTTTAGAAACATTCTGCTCGTCTAATGTTTTATTTATATCATAATTAAAAGAATAATCTTTATTAGAATTTGTTTGAAAAAGAGCTATTTTTTCTTCTGGAATCTTGTTATAATCTTCTTTTGAAACGTATCTTAATATCTCTAATATTTCACTATATGCGTTTGCATATTCTAAACTAACCATTTTATCCTCCGTACAAATTTATACTATACAAAATCATTTTATCATAAAACTTCATTTTTTAAAATACTTCTATGAAATTCCTTTTAATTTTATAAAAAATGACTAAAAATCAAATTTCTAGTCATTTCTAACAACTACATTATAGCTTTTAATTTCTCGTCATACCCTCTAATAGCAGAATTTGAACTTTGCTCTTCTATAATTTCATCTGCATTACTATAATTAGCTTTTTCTAATAACTTTTCTTTCTTTAACTGTAATTTTTCTTGTAAAAAATTATGCTTTATTTCAAAATCGCTAAATAGTTCACTCCATTTCTTTACATAGATTTTGTAGTTATCCACTTCCCATACAAGAGATTTTTCGTTTTTCTCTTTTACATTTTTCATACATCTTTCTATATATCCAGAACCATCAAATTCACTTCCTATTAAATAGAAATTCCATTGTTCATCATGATTATTAAATCTTTTTTCTTGTAAAATAGTATCCATATATGTTGTCACTTGGTCCAACTGTTTTTTTCCTATTTTAACATTTGTAGGATGTTTTAATTCTACTACTATATTTTGAATCTTACCATTATTTATATTTCTTCTTATAGCAAAAATATCCATCTGCTTTCTTTTATTTTCTGAATCAATTTTTATTTTTTCATCTTCGTCTTCTAATATATAATGATATCTTCTTAATGCTTCTTCAAAATTAGGTTCCTCTGCAGTAACCAATGCATATTCTTCGCCAAATATCCAAAAATGGTCTTCAATCATCTTTTGTAAATGATCAACTTCATTTGCTTTTAACTCCGGATTAAATACTAATTCTTTTAATTGAGCTATTGCTTTATATCTATCTTGAATAAGTTTTATAGTTTTAGTAACATTACTCAAACTAGATTTATCCAACAAACTAGCCAATTCTTCTCTTTCATCATCATCTAAATCAACAACCTGGTCTAATATTTTATATAAACTGTCTGTTTCTCCATTTTCTATTATTAAATCAAATAATCTTACTAGTGTTTTTTTCTGTTCTTTATTTAACTGTGTAAATATTTTAGGTTCTTTTTCACATACTATAGAAACTAAATTTTCTAATTCTTGATGTTTAAACCTGTCAATAATATTTTTCTCATTATATTCTGGAAAAATTTCTTCTTTTCTATAATTTTCAATTAAGTTTTGAGCAACTATACTTAAATAAGGCTTTCTTTTACTTTTTAAATACTTATCAATTTCTCTTTTAATATATTTATATTCTTTGCTTGATTTTGAGTATCCATTAAATACTAGTTGTCCATCAATATTATCTTTATTAAGATAAAAATCATCAAAAATCTCACTCTTAATATAAATACTATGATAAAATGAATCTCCTTTTTTATTAAGCGTAGTAGTTTCTTTAAAACATTCTTCATCTTCTGAATTAATAAAATAATATCTTGAATATTCATCATGTATTTTTTCTTTCCATTGTATATATTCAGCTGTAAATTTTACTTTAGTTTCTTCATCTTCTTTTTCAAATTGTTCTTCTGCTAATACATTTTCTTTATAATCTATTACTTCTCCATTTAATCTTAATAGTTTATTTGGATACAGTTTCAAGTACCATCCAAATTCTAAAATTAAATATTTTTTTACTGTTTCAATATCTATCATTTTATTAATATTATATAAGGTTACTTTTGTTCCTATATCTTCATCTGTTTTTTCAATATTTATTGTCTGATAATTTTCTAATTCATTTCCATTTATATTAATTTCATATTTTATCTTTTCCTTATCTTTCTTATAAACAGTCTCCCATGTAGCATTATTAGCAAAACAAAAAAATGTTAATCTTCCCAACCCATTCTTGCCATGAATTTTAGAAGATTTTATATTATTATCTATTCCTTTTTCAGATTGATAAAACGGCATAAATTTTCCAGATAATTTTTCATATTCGATTCCTGTCCCATTATCTTTAATTTCTACTTTTTCTATTTTACCGATTTCGTTAGATTTAGTTATTACATCTATAGATGTAGCCTCTGCATCAAATCCATTCCATATATATTCACTTATAGATTTCTCTTCTGTATATGCTTTTAAAAATTTAGCAATACCTTTAGTAGTAATTTGAACTTTTCCCATCTTCTACATCTCCTACATTTTATTTTAATGCTTTCATTATATTTTCAGCAATTCTATTTATAACCGGTACAACAACACTATTTCCTGCTTGTTTATATAATCTGCTATCTGCCATATCTGTTGGTAATTCATAGTATTTTGGATATCCTTGTGCATAAAAACACTCTATTGGTGTTAACTTTCTTATTCCAAATTTTGTTTTTATTAGTGGTACATTGTGTCCACCTTCTCCCATGTTAGCTGTTAGTGTTGGTACTAAATTGCTTTGATTTTTTCTTACATATTTTCTTCTCCATTGATATACTGTGTTGTCATCATCCATTTCCTCTGTTAATAATTTATATATATTTCCTTTATATTTACCTTCTGTATAATAATACTTCTCATCCACTTTTGTATTAAAATTAAAAACATCTTTTATGCTTGTATCTAAAGCTGTTGGCAATGGCATTTGAAATTTATCAAAATCTTCTTTATCTCTAAAAGCAACAATATATATTCTTTCTCTATTTTGTGGTACATTTCCATATTCGCATGCATTTAAAACTTGACATTTTATTTTATCTTTGTATCCCGCTGAATTTAATCTATCAATTATTGTTTTAAAAGTATTTCCTCTATCATGACCTACTAGATTTTTTACATTTTCTAAAAAAATCACTCTTGGCTTTCTTACTTTAAATATTCTTTCCATCTCAAAGAATAAATCTCCTGTCCTATCATCCTCAAAACCTTTTCTATATCCAGCAACAGAAAATGAAGTACATGGAAATCCTCCCACCATTATATCAAAATCTGGTATTTCTTCTATTTTTACATCATGAATATCTCTACAATCTACTTTTGTATTAAAATTTTTTTCATATGTTTCTACAGCATATTTATCAAATTCATTTGCATAAGATATTTCACATTTATTTGTTTCTAAAAATCCTAGATCAATTCCTCCAACACCTGCAAAAAGGCTACAAATTTTATACATAATCATCTCTCCTTTGTACTTTGCGGCGCGCCGCAATTATTAAATTATATTAACAGAGTAATTAACACTCTGCCTTTCATACTTTTTCAACTATTCTTCCTCTTCTAATATTAAATATTACAGTAGGTTCTAGCTTTCTTTCATTAATTATTGATTCAATAATTCTTATATGTGGTCTCTTGCCAGCTTTTTGATAATCTCCAACAGTTGCTGTTTTTGATACAGGTGTTTTTTTCAATTCTTCCGAATTAATGCCTGTATCATAGACAAATAACATATTTAAGTCTAAATCAAATCTCAAAAATACTAAATCATCAAACTCACATCTAGGTCCAAAACTACTTAAATCATATTGATAGTTACTAGTAGCTTTAAATTCAATTTTTCTTCCATCAAGAGACTTTGCATCTCCTCCAGATTTTTTATTCCAAAGAAGGTTTAAACAATAGCACCCCATTGGTTCACTTATTGCATCCGGCATATTAATACCTCTTGACACTAAACTTTTAACATATGTATTTAAGTCTTTCCACTTAAAGAATGCATCACATGTTTCCTGAATTCTTGGTTCGTCTATTTTTATCAAATATTCATCATTCATTTATTCACCTTCAGAGTGTTAATACTCTCGGTAAACATTATATTATAAATTTCAATTTTTTTCCACTATATTTTCTAAATTTCTAAAAGTTTTGTTCATCTCTATATTTTCGATAATTAAATTTATTGCATCAGAGAATCCGTATTTTATAAAACTTTTCGTTTTCATAAGCACCTATGATATTTATTCTATCTATATAACTATCTAAGCTATCTTTAACATTTATTATTTTTTTATTATCATTTGATAAAGTTTCTATCTTTTTCAATAGCATCTCATATGTATCATTTTTTATAACTAACTTTTTAATTTTTCTTTTATCTTCTTTCGTTATAGCACATAGCTTTTCTTCTCTAGATATAAATAATTCATTTAAAACATCCGTTTTTCTTTCTTTAACATTATATTTGTTCATATCAACTACCTCCATTTATAATTTACTGGTAGTATACCGTGCTCAATTTAATCTGTCAGCCCTTTTTCTAAAACTTTAATATTTTTAATCTAGTCTACTAGATTAAAAATCCCGAATAATCAATGTCATTTTATATGACTTTTATTCGCAAGCATGGTGTAGCGACACCTCTAATTGCTTGTTAGGGAAATCCCTAATACCCTTTTACTCTTCGAAGAATTTTTTTGCACTATCAAAATTAAACAGTGTGTGTTGTTAAAACTACCCATGCACCTCCTTGGTGTCCTCCTTCTCCAGTTGGATTATATAAAATAATTATAATTGCAACTTCTGGATCTGGTATATCTGCTACTCCAACAAATGACGTTACATATTTTCCAGTATTTACTCCGTCTTCTGATGTCCCTGTTTTTCCACCAATAGAATATCCACTTACTCTAGCGTTTTTTCCTGTTCCCTCTGATACAACAGATTCCATCATGCTAAGCACTTTTTTTGCTGTTTCTTCTGATATTACTTGTTCTCCTTGTTTTACTTCTATATCATGTCTTTCTCCCGTTTTACTATCTATTGTCGCCTTTACTAATCTTGGCGTAAATTTTTTCCCATTGTTTGCAATTGTAGATAACATTGTAAGCATATGTATTGGTGTTACTTCAAATCTTTGACCAAATGATATTGTAGCAAGTTCCACTGGGCCAACTTTTTCTTTTTTTAAAAATATACTTCCTGCTTCTCCTGGCAAATCTATTCCCGTTTTGGAAAGCAACCCAAATTTCTCTAAATACTTATAATATGTTTCCACTCCTAATTTTTGTCCGTAGTCCTATAAAAACTGGATTACAAGAATTCATTAACGCTTGCCTTAAACTTTCTGCTCCATGTGGTCTATAATATCTCCAGCATTTTATTCTCGTTCCTGCAATATTTATAGAACCAGTACAGCAAAACTCTCCAGCCCTATCTGTATCAGTTATTCCTTCTTCCAATGAAGCTGATGCAGTTACAAGCTTAAATGTAGACCCTGGCTCATAAGTATCTGATATTGCTTTATTCCTCCACATTTGAGCAAGTGCATTTGATTTATCTCCTGCAGATAAGTCATCCCATACAATCTTTAAATCTTCTTCATTTATTAAATATGGTTCATTTAAATTATAATTTGGATAATTAGCCATTGCTAAAATATCACCAGTTTTTGGATTTGATATTATTATATTCCCTCCACCTGTACAAACATTATCAACACAAGCCTGTGCCAAATATTTTTCTGCAATAGCCTGTATTGTCATATCTATTGATAATATTAAATCATCTCCATTCACCGCTTCTACATAATCTTCTCCTGCCGTACCTAACTCAGAACCTGTGGCATCTGTTAATTTTAATATTTTACCTTGTTCGCCTTTTAATATGCTATCATATCTACTTTCAATTCCTTCCAGACCTTGATTGTCACTTCCTGTAAACCCTATAACATTAGATGCAAGTGTGCCATATGGATAATATCTTTTTGTATCTTCATCTATATTAACCCCTGTTACAATATTATTTTCATCTAGCCAAACTCTAAGTTCATTTGTTTTTTCTTTATCAACTTTTTTTACAATTGTTTCTATCGAACTTCTTTTACTTACTTTCTTTAAAACATTTTCATAATTTAGATCAAATATCTCTGCCATCTTTTTGGCTAGTTTTTCCTTGTTTTGTGGAGCTATATTTTTAGGTGTTACAGAAACCGTTTCCACACTAGCACTTACTGCTAATACATTTTTGCCAGTACTATCATATATTGTCCCTCTTTTAGGATTTATTTTTCTATTTAATGTTTGTTGGGAATACGCCATTGACTGTAATTCCGAACCTTGCACGAACTGTATTACCCCAATTCTTACAATCAGTAAAAAGCATAATATAGAGGTAATAAATATCATATTTCTTAATATTCTTTTTCTTTTAATATTTGTAGGTTTCATAAATTCTCCTAATATAATAAAAATAAGATTAGTATTATTTATTTATCTAATACTAATCTTATTTAAATATATTCTTAATTGTATTTATTATTACCTTAAAAGGAGACTCTTTTTCGTCTATTACCACTTCTTCTGAGGCTGGTTCAATGTAATCATTTTTTGGAAGTGTCATATATATTGTTTGTTTTGAATTTAATTTTTGCATTCCTAATTGTGTTTTTGCTTCTTGTTCTAAGTTGTTTAAATTCATTCCATTTTCTATTGCTACTTCCAATTGAGCATTTTGTTTTTCCACTTCTGCTAATTCCGACTTCAAGTCTTGTATTTTAGCAAAATTCTCGTCTATCTGTGAATTTCTTAAACTTATACCAAAAATTATTAAAAAACCTATTGCTATATATTTTATTACTTTCATTTTTCTCTTTTTTATTTCATTTACTTTATTTTTATTTGTTGTTTGTACTTTTCTTGCTGTTGTTTTTTTCTTTTTATATGGATTTTTTACAGGCGTATATTCTGGCTCAAGTTTTCTTGGACTTGTTTCATATTGATATTTACTAAAATTTCTTGGCACTTTTATACACCCCCTTCAAAATTCATTATATATTTTATATCTTTTCAAATACTCTTAATTTTGCGCTTCTACTTCTTGAATTTTCTTGCATTTCTTTTTCTGTTGGTAAAATTGGTTTTTTAGTTATAATTTTACCAAGACTTACATTTCCACACACACAGTAAGGTAAATCTTTTGGACAAGTACATTTTCCCTCTGCATCTACATATGCTTTTTTTACCATTCTATCTTCTAGTGAATGGAAAGTTATTACACATAATCTTCCTTTACTATTTAAAGCTGTTATCGAATTTTTTATCGTATTGTACAAAGGTTCTATTTCATTATTTACTTCTATACGAATTGCTTGAAATGTTCTTTTTGCTGGATGAGAATTTTTTTCTCTAAATTTACCTGGAATACTCTTTTCTATTATTTTTACAAGTTCTCCAGTTGTTTCTATCTTTTTATTTTTTCTATATTCGCAAATATTTCTTGCAATCTTTCTAGAAAATTTCTCTTCGCCATATTCAAATATTATTCTTGCTAAATCCTGTTCCTTGTAGTTATTTACTATATATTCGGCTGTAAGTTTCTGAGATTTATCCATTCTCATATCTAGAGGTCCGTCATCCATATATGTAAATCCTCTTGTTTTTTCATCTATTTGATATGAAGAAACTCCTAAATCTAGTAAAATTCCATCTACGCCTTTTATATTTAAATTTTTAATTATTTCATCTATATTGTCATGATTATCATGTACATATTTCACATTGTTAAACTCTTTTAATCTTTCTTTTGCTACTGCTAAAGCTTCTTCATCTCTGTCTATTCCAATAAGCATACCTTTTTCAGAAAGTTTTTTTACTATTTCTAAGCTGTGCCCAGCACCGCCCATTGTTCCGTCTACATATATTCCGTCTGGTTTTATATTTAAATTTTCTATACATTCATTTAGTAATACTGATACATGATTAAATTCTATCTTTTCCAATTTAAACCTCAACTAAAAAAATAGCATTAAACAGTTGGTAAAAATATATGTACCAACTGTCTTCCTCTTTTGTTTATATAATTCTTTTGTTTCTTTTGGCTTTCGCCATTTTTCTTTTGTGTATTTTTTTACAACCCCTCTTAAAAAGTCGTATTGATTTCTTTTGTACTTAATATTTTTTCTTTAGTGTGTATAATTTTACTTGTTAAGTAAATTATAATTGTAATCTTTTGTGTAATTTATTTTTAGAATATTTTCTTTGGTGTTTTTTTAATTTTTCTTTTGTACTAGTTTTCTTTAGTACTTCTTTTATCTTTTGTATTCTTTTCTTTAGTATTTTTTGCTTTCTTTTGTATTTAATAATTTAATCTTTAGTATCTTGTTTTTTATCTTTTGTGTTTTATATAAACTTTTCCAAGTTATATACCTAAGTTTTCTATTCTTTCTGCAATTTCATCTGCTGCTAGATTTTCTTCTTCACTATATTTAAGCCATTTTTCTTTGCTCCAAATTTCTATTTTGTCTAATACTCCTATTATAACTACTTCTTTTTCTAGTCCTGCAAACTCTCTTAAATTGCTATTTATTAAAAATCTTCCTTGCTTATCAAGTTCGCATTCAGTAGCTCTTGCTAAGAAAAATCTTTTTAATGCTCTTGCATCTTTATTTGTAAGTGGAAATGTTCTTAATTTTTCTTCGAAGTTTTTCCATTCGTCTCCGCGAATATACAAACAAGCATCCATCTAGTCCTTGTGTTATAACAAACTTTTCTCCAATGTCTTCTTTTAATTTAGAAGGCATTATAAGTCTACCTTTTGTATCAATTGAGTGCTCATATTCGCCTATTAACAAATGTTCCACCTCTTTTCACTTTTGAGGATTTTTATTCCACTTTCCTCCACTTCGCTCCACTTTGAACTTATTTTATACGATTAGATTATAAAATGCAATACTTTTTGCAAAGTTTTTTAATTTTTTTGCAAAAAAATACACCTACAAATGTTAAGTTTTTATTTAACACTTGTGGTGTATTCTATATTGTTTATTTTTTACTTATATTATCTAGTTTGTTCTTCTTCATTATCTCTATCTTCTTCATCAGAAAAAGTCTTAACTGATTCTTTTCTCTTTTCCATATCAAAATCAAAAACAAAGTCATTTTTTATTGGAAACTCTTCTTTTAATCTTTTTGAAAGAGGCGAATTTTTGTCATCTATTTTTGCCTGTAAATTTTCTGATATTTTTTTATGATCCTGTTTTTTATCCTCTGTATTTGCCGGTAATCTCATAGTATTTAGTACTGGAATTCTGCTTATTAAATGCCAAAATCTTAAATGCTTCACAGCTTTAAATTGAGTTCCTAAGTCATTGTTATCTTTTAATAATTGATTGTTTAATCTATATAATATTTTATCAGAAATAGCATCTGATTCTCCCAATTCCATATCAGCATTATATTCAAAATTCAAATCTTCTTCCGCATTAGCAGCTTTTATATAATTAGATAACAAATCATTTCTTTCAGCTTTTAAAAATAATTTTAGCAAAACTGGATTTAGACGTCTAAAATCTCTATATTTCCACTCAAATTTTTCTCCTTGTTTTTCTTCTACATATTGTTTTATATATTTAAAAGTTTCTCTTCTAACACTTCTTGGATTTTTTAATGCTTCTTCCAAAGTTATTGCTGCAATTTGATTTGATTTCCCATTTATCTCTTCATAGAATACAGCTAACCCTGTCTTAGGATCTATTGTTACAGAATCTTTTCTTTCTACTGGTTGTGCATTTACTGGTCTTGCATTTGCCGGTTGTGCATTTACTGGTCTTGCATTTGCCGGTTGTGCATTTACTGGTCTTGTATTTGCCGGTTGTGCATTTACTGGT
>ERZ809224.1162-NODE-1162-length-20249-cov-22.386996_pt1 | contig 20249 bp, 21 predicted proteins | sample MGYA00520513_ERZ809224 | MGnify/ENA primary metagenome ERZ809224 (study PRJEB31576, sample SAMEA3212658) | Homo sapiens | biome: human-gut; feature: human gut; material: fecal | place: Sweden | collected 2012 ... | reverse complement strand
CATTGGAATTAGACGATGACGAGGAACTAGAAGAAGTAGAAGAACTAGATGAAGAAGATGATACATTGGAATTAGACGATGACGAGGAACTAGAAGAAGTAGAAGAACTAGATGAAGATGATGATACATTGAAATTAGATGATGATGAGGAACTAGAAGAAGTAGAAGAACTAGATGAAGATGATGATACATTGGAATTAGACGATGATGAGGAACCAGAAGAAGTAGAAGAAAATAAAACTGGTGATTCAGAGAACATAAAAGAACTTTCAGAATCAGAAAATGAAGATATAGAAAATATAGAAAAAGCTGAGAACTTAGATGAAACTTCAGAGGACAAAGAGCAAGGTTTTGATGAACAAGAAAAACAGGATGAAAATTTAGACAAAGAAATAAATGCAGAATTAGAAAATTCAGAAATTGAAAATGATGAAGATACAAAAGGTGATGAAACAGATGAAGATACTAATGAAAATACTGAAGAAGCAGAAAATGAAGAAGATGAAGTAGAAGAAATTACTGAGATATTAGAAGAAGATAAGGATGATGACGAAGAAGAATCTGAAGAAGAGAGTATGTATCCAGATGAACTAGTAGATTTGGAATTAGAGTGTATTTACATTGGATTATTATTTAATAATCCAAAAGCAATGTCTAGATATTATTTAAAATATGATGATTGCAGATTTTCAGATGATGAGTTAATGAATCTATATAAAATAGTATTATTTAGAGATGGTGAAGCATATGCTCCAGCTATTGCTAAAGATAAGTTCCAACTACCAAGAGAGACACCAAATACTTATGATTTAAAATTAAAAGTTAGAAGAATAGCTGCTGCTAAAAATTATAATTTGGAAAATGTTTATATAGAACTAAAAAAATTATTCATATTAAAGAAAAATTTTGTGAGTGCAGCCACTTCTGCTATACAACAAAAAATATTAGAAATTACGAATTATGAGTTATATGCTGATATGACAGTAGAAGAAGTTGAAAGTGCATTAGAACAAATAACAGTTACAACCGGATTAAGTCAAGGAAGATTAAATAATGATGTAACTAGTTTCTTACTTGCTGGTGATAACGAATTAAGTAATGGTATATCAATACCTTTCAATATTTTATCAACAGTTTTTAAAGGTTTAAGAAAAGGCGAAACAATGTGCTATGCAATGCCTTCAAACTCTGGTAAAAGTAGATTTACAATAAACTTAGCTGCATATATTTCATTTATTCATAAAGAAAAAGTCTTAATAATTTCAAATGAAATGTCAGAAGAAAAGATGAAACTTTGTATGATAACAACAATTTTAAATAATCCGGAGATACAAAAAATACATGGTCAAAACTTACACATTTCAGAAGGGGAATTGTTGGAGTTAAAATTTAGACCAGATAAGGGAAAGAGGGTAAAGTGTGATGAAGATGGCTACATTTTAAGAAAACCTGATGAAACTCAAGAAGAATATGTTGAAAAATTAAGAAAGAATTCAAGTGATTTTAGACATACAATTGAAGTAACTGAGTGGGTTAATACACAAGTAAATAACTCTATTTTCTTTATTCATATAACAGAACATACAAATGATGATTTAAGAAAAATTATAATGAATTATTACTATAAAGAAGGAATTCATTATATGTTTTATGATACTTTAAAAGCTGATACGGCAAATATCGGTAACAGTGATGAAGTTAAAAAGACTGCTACAATACTTTCAAATTTAGCTCAAAAATTTAAGATATTTATTGCTTCTTCAATGCAATTATTAGAAAGTAGCACTCTACCAGTAAACTTAACAATTAATGATATGTCAGCAAGTAAGACTGCTAAAGAAGTATTAGATACCTTATGTTTGATAAAACAAATAAGCAGGCAATCTCTTCATAAATACGAATATTCTGATACAGATCAATTTGAAAAATGCTATGATATTGATGTACCTAAAGATACTGATGTCAGATTTTATGCTTGTGTTGTTGATAAAAATAGGGCAGGAGCAAAACCAACAGTATTATTTAGATTAAATTTAGCTTATAATAGTTGGGAAGAATTAGGACATTTAAGACTAAAACAAACAGAAATTGAAGAAGATTAATAATTAATAATAGTATAAAAAAACCTCCTTTTGGAAATAATGTAAATAACATTATTTTCAAGAGGAGGTTTTATTTTGATTAATAGAGTAGAAATTGCAAATGTAAACACCTCTAAATTACAAGTTTTAACAGTAGAAGAAACAAGGATATTATTCAAAAAGATGCAGGAAGGAGATAAAACTGCAAGAGAAGAATTAATTAATGGAAATTTAAGATTGGTATTAAGTGTAATTCAGAGATTTTGTGGCAGAGGAGAAAATGCAGATGATCTTTTTCAAGTTGGTTGTGTTGGACTAATAAAAGCTATAGATAATTTTGATACAAGTTTGGATATACAACTTTCAACTTATGCTGTTCCAATGATTATAGGAGAAATCAGAAGATATTTAAGAGATAACAATATGGTAAGAGTAAGTAGATCAGTTAGAGATTTAGCATATAAAGTACTACAAGCAAAAGAAAAATTGAGTAGAGAAAATGGAAAAGAGCCTACTATTGAAGAAATAGCAAAAGAGCTAGATGTTGAAAGAGAAGAAGTTGTTTTAAGTTTAGATGCAATACAAGATCCAGTATCACTCCAAGAACCAGTATATAATGATGGAGCAGATAGTCTTTATATTATGGATCAAGTAAAGGATAAAAAAAATACAGATGAATTATGGGCAGAGAATATAACTATGAATGAAGCACTAAAAAGATTAAATGATAAAGAAAGGATGATAATAGATAAAAGATTTTTTATGGGTAGAACACAAATGGAAGTTGCAGATGAAATAGGTATATCTCAAGCGCAAGTTTCAAGATTGGAAAAAACTGCTTTAGAACATATAAAAAGACTTTATAAATAACTTAAAATACTTAATTTTAAATAGTAATTACAAGAATTTTTAAAATAAAGTATAAGGAAATTACACTTTTTTGTATGTTTTTATATTATCAGAATTCTACTAAGATTATATCTTCGCCTATTACTTTTATTGCATTCCAAGGGATAGTTATTTCATTACCTGTAGAAAAAATGTTGAAAAATTTAGTATTCCCAGGAACTATAATTTCACTTATAGTTCCTGTTTTAAAGTCGGCTGTTACATCTTGAACATATCCCAATCTTTTTCCATCTCTTATATTTATAACTTCTTTATGTTTAAAGTCTAAGCCTTTTTTATCATTCATAGAACCCTCCTATAAGTGTTAAATAAGTAAATTTTATTATATTCAAATATATGCTGTATTTGATTTTTTATGCAAAATATGGTATAATTAACATAAGTCTAGGCATTTTGCTTAAAACTAATAGAAAGGGGAGTAAGATTTATGTGGAAAAAGACAGCGTGGGCCATTGTTCGGACGATTTTAGCCTGTATTTCTGTTGCCGTGATTATGTTCGTGCTCTACTATCTGTCCATGGGACTGAATATTGGAACCGAATGGCTTATGGCAAAAATCGTTTGGATTAAGGAATTCATCCAGGGTAACGTTTTCGCAGTTGTGATTATTGTTGCTCTTGTTGGAGCAGGAACGATTGCATGGGATTTGCTCAGTTCGAAGACAATGGACACTTTTAAGAAGATTCGCAATCGTTTTAGCAAGAAAAATTGACCGATAAATCTAGACTCTGGAGGCTGGTAGAAGTTTTACTGGCCTCCTTTCAATTTTTATGTGTTTTTTAGAAAAAATGTATAATTTTACAATATTTGGAAAATATAATATAAAATAAAATTTAGAGGAGTACTTATGCAAATTAATAAATTAAATAACATTGTATTTTTAAAAGATCTTGAATCTAATATTATAGAAGAGGCATTTGTAGTCTTAAAAGAAAAGGTAAAAATAAATAATATAAAAGAGAACTGTAAATTAAAAGAAAAAAATGAAGTAAATATTTTAAAAGAAGCCGAAATATTAATAAATTCAAAATTAGATGAGAATAATATTGAATTTGAAAAATTTAAATTAAAAACATTAGAAAAAAAATATAAAAGAATAAAAATTATAAATATATTATTATTAATTTTGATAGGACTTTTATTTTTACTTTCTAAATATAGCTTATAAATAAATTTAATTTATTAAATTATTCATAAACCTTTTTTACATGAATATATTAAAAGCATGTAAGAGAGGTGTATTTTTTTGGAAAGAATTTTAAATGATGAAGAAAAAATAAGAAGAGCAGAGGAAATATATTATAGAAGAAATAACCAAAATATAAATATTTCAGGCAGAAAAAGTACAAAAACTTTAAAAGAGAAAGGAAATATGAGAATTAAATTTTTTTTGAATTTATTGCTTATGTTTAATATTGCAGTTATTATTTTTTCTATTCAAAATAAAGATTATATATTTACACAAGAATTTATTGGAAAATTAAATGAATATAATATAAATTTAGGTGCAAAAGTTACAGAATTTTTTTCAAAAATTTTAGCAGATGAAACTAAAAAAGAGAATAATAAAGATTTTAATATTGTTAATGAAAATTCGGAAACTGTTTCAAATTTAGAAGAGAACAGTCAAAAAATAGTTGCCAATGAAAATTTAGAAAGTTCTTTAAATGAAATGGATTTAGATGTAGAAAACTTAAAAAATGCATATAGTTTTATAAATCCAATAACAGGAATAGTAAGTTCAAAATTTGGCTCAAGAGAATCAGAATATCAAAAAGTAACAGGTTATCATACAGGAGTTGATGTTGCTGCAGAAGAGGGAACAATAATAAAAGCTTCTATGGAAGGAATTGTAGAGTTAGTATCATCAGAAGGAGATTACGGAAATCATATAAATATTAGAAGTAATAATGTAAGCACATTATATGCTCATTGTTCAAAAATTTTTGTAAAAGAAGGGCAAATAGTAGGACAAGGACAAGAAATAGGAGCAGTTGGAAATACTGGAAATAGTACAGGACCACATTTACATTTTGAAATAAGAATAGATGATAGATTTGTAGATCCATTAAAAATTTTAACTTTTTAGAAAGGAAAATTATGAAAATAGAAATAAATTTAAAAATTATTGTATTTATAATATTATTTTTTTTATTAAATAATATTGATACATATTTAATTTTTCTTTTATTTGTATTCATTCATGAATTAGCACATTTATTTTGTGGAATATGGATAGGAGGAAAACCAAGAAAATTATATTTAAATCCATTGGGTGTATCTTTAGAATTTTATTCTTATGGAAAAAAAAGTCCATTATATAAAATTTGCTTTTTTCTAGTTGGTCCATTAATAAATTTAATAATAGCAATAATTTTTTATTTTATAAAGTATGATGAATATTATAAGTCAAAGATAATTTATACAAATTTAGCTTTATGTATTTTTAATTTAATTCCTATAATTCCATTAGATGGTGGAAAAATTTTGAAGGAAATTTTAAAAAAAATTATAGGAATAAATAATGCAAACAAATTTATAATTATAATTAGTAAAACTTTTTTAGTAATTATATCTTTAATATATAGTATTGCGATAATAGAGATAAAAAATATATATTTATTATTGTTATTGATATATTTATGGTATTTGTATTTTTTAGAAGAAAAAAAATATTTTTTACTTGAAAGAGTAAATGAATGTATAAAAAAATATAAGTAATGCTTGAAAACAAATAAATTTAATAGTAAGCTATATATAAGTAGATAAAGAAAGGATTATTGGCTTAAAGTTATATGAGATTATATAAATAATAAGTTATATAATATAAGCTTATAAAAACATGAAAAAAGGTAATATATATAGTTTGATAATTTTAATAGTTGTTTTTTTTATGATTTTATTCATTATGGTAAATAGTATTAGAACGAATATCCAATTAAATAAATTAAGCAATATGTTTAAAGATATAGAAGTTTTGGAAGATAAAATATCTATGTATTATTTAAATTATGGAACAATCCCAATTAAATCAAAAATAGAAGGTTTTACAAATTCTTTAAATCCAAATGATGATAGTAATTATTATGAAATTGATTTGGAAAAATTAGAAAATATTAATTTATATTATGGGAAAAAAAATGAAGGTTTAAAGGATATCTATATAATTAATGAATTAAGTCATACAATTTATTATTATAAAGGAATAGAATATAATAATTATACTTTTTTTTCAAAAGAATTGGATTATATGAACATAGAAATTGAAAATTATCGTTAAAAAACTTGCAAATTTAAATAACTTGTGGTAAAATATTTCAGTATAATTTAGATAAAACTATTTTATATCCTTACTCATATAAATTATGGGTTTAATATCCAAAAGGAGGTGAAGAATAATGAATAAATATGAAACAATATTCATTATTAATCCAAATGTTGAAGAAGCAGGAGTTAAAGAATTAACTCAAAAATTCTCAAATTTAATTAATAATGATGGAAAAGTTGAGTCAGTAGAAGAGTTAGGAAAGAAAAAATTAGCCTATGAAATCAAGAAAAATTCAGAAGGTATATATGTATTAATTAACTTTGAAGCTGCACCAAGTTTAATAAAAGAACTTGAAAGAGTATATAGAATTACAGACGAAGTTATAAAATTCATCGTTGTAAGAAAAGACGAAGAATAATAGGAAAGGTGGAAACCAAATGAACAAAGTAATTTTAATGGGAAGATTAACAAGAGACCCAGAAGTAAGATATACTCAAACAAATAATACTTTAGTTGCTTCATTTAGTTTAGCAATAAATAGAAGATTTGTAAGACAAGGTGAAGAAAGACAAGCTGATTTTATAAATATTGTAGCTTGGAGTAAAACTGGAGAATTTGTAAGCAAATACTTTAAAAAAGGTCAACAAGTGGCTATAGTTGGAAGAATTCAAACTAGAACTTGGGATGACGAACAAGGTCAAAAGCATTATGTTACAGAAGTAGTTGCTGAAGAAGCATATTTTGCAGATAGTAAAAGAGATGGAGATGTATCAGATTTTGGAAATACTTTTGGAGAGGCAGTTACTCAAAGTGCTGAATTCCAAGTTACATCATCTGATGATGATTTACCATTCTAGATTTAATTAATAATATATAAAGTTTAGAAGATTGGAGGATTTAAGATGGCTGATAAAAAACAAAATAAAAGAAACAATAGAAATAATCAAGATGATGATTTTAATCCAAAGTTTAGAAAAATGAGAAAAAAAGTTTGTGCATTATGTAATGATAAAAACTTTGTATTAGATTATAAAAATATTGATCAATTAAAGAAATTTATCAATGAAAAAGGTAAAATATTGCCAAGAAGAGCAACAGGTGCTTGTGCAAAACATCAAAGAGAAATTACAACAGCTGTTAAAAGAGCAAGACATATTGCTATTATACCATACACACAAGATTAGTGCGATTTGAAGTGTTAGTTTATACTAACACTTTTTTGTTTTTATTTATATGTTAGTAAATTACTTATAATTTTAAAAAATATTGTTTGAAATTATAATATAATATACATATTAAATTTATAAAATAAAAAGTAGGAGTTAGAAGTGGGATTAATAGATAAAGTAAATCCAAAATTAAAAAAGTATGTAGAGGAAAAAGTTTTTCCAATGTATAAACTAAATGGAGAATCACATGGAATAGAACATATTAAGCAAGTAATACAAAGAACATTTGAAATTGTTGAAGAATATGAAAGAGATAATCCAGATAAAGAAAAACTGAATTATGATATTTTGTATGTAGTAGCTGCTTATCATGATATAGGAGATCATATAAATAGGAGAAAGCATCATATAGTTTCTGCAAATATTATGTTTGAGGATGAAAATTTAGATGAGTTTTTTTCTATAAAAGAAAAGCAAATTGCAAAAGATGCAATAGAAGACCATAGAGCATCAAACAGTAAAGACCCTAGAACTATTTATGGCAAAGTTATTTTAACAGCAGATAGAAATAATAGTTTAGAAGATTTTTTTAAAAGAAGAATAAAATATTGTTTAGAACATCATCCAGAATATACTGAAAATCAAGTTTTAGAAGAATTATATGCTTCATCAAAAGAAAAATTTGGAGAAAAAGGATATGCTTTTAAAAAATCTTCTTATTTGCCAAGTAAAAAATTAGAAGAATATTTAATTCAAATAAATACTCTTTTAAAAAAGAAAAAAGAATTTCAAGAAATGGCTAGTCTTTATTATCATGAGTATATAGATGTAGATGTTTCAAACAATAAGCTAAAAGCATTGTCAGAAGATTTGGAAATTAGTAGTAATGATAAAACATTTAAAGAATGAATTTAAGAAAGGAAAAAATATGAGTAGTATCTTAGGAAATGCACAACTTGCATTTAATAATATAACTAAAAGTAAAATTGATATTTTAAATTTAATAAATGAAATTTCTAGTAATATTATAAGTAATAAAGAAGTTATTTTAAAAGCGAATAAAAAAGATATGCTTGAAAATAAAGGCTTTGAACTGGATTTCAATGTTATTTTAGAATTACTTAAAAAAATGAAAAAACTAAAAAGTTTATATAAAACAAAATTAATTAATAACTCTAAAAATACAATAACAGAATATGATAATTTAGGTGTTTTAGAAACTTTTTTTGATGGGAATACTTATGTTTTTATTGAGATGTCATTAAAAACATTAATTTCACATAATTCAATGATTTTAATTTCACAAAATGAATATATGAATTATACAAATTCTGTAATTTATAATATAATAATAAATACACTAATTTCTAAGAAAATAGATCAAAATGTTATCCAATTAGTATATGAATACAATATTTTAAAATATTGTGAAAACAATTTAATAGCTAAAAAGGCTTTTGTAATTGGTAATACAGATTTACATAATGCAATAAAAAGAGTATCTAAATTAGATATAAGTTATTTTCCTTATAATGATTGTGATATTTATATAGAAAATATAAATAATATAGAAAAAATAAAAGAATTTATTAATAAAAATGATAATGTATTATTTAAAGTTTATATAAATAAGAATTTAAATTATGAACTAGAAAATGCTGAATATGTTAAAAATTTAAGTGAAGTATTAGAAAAAATAAGATTTGATAGTTGTGGTTATTGTATGATACTTTGCAGTAATGATAAGAATACAAAAGTCAATTTTTCTGAGATGAGTAAATCTAAATATATACTTATAAATAAATTTATGAATTTTAATAAAAATATAGTGGATGTAGATATAAATGAATTTTATTATACAAAAAATATTATCATATAATAAGGAGAAAATTTATGGATTCATATAAAGAAATGAAAAATATTTTAGAAAAAATACCAGAAGAAAAATCTATTATAATTGCAGGACATGAAAATTCAGATATGGATTCAATAGGTGCCTCACTTGCAATGGCATATTTTTTAGAAAACTTAGGAAAAAAAGATATTACAGTTTTAATTGAAAAAAAAGATATGTATAAAATTAAATGGTTCAAGAATATGAAATTTATTGAAAACGAAATAAAAAAAGATAATTATGTTTTTATAATGGTAGATTTAAATAGAAAAAGTAGATTAGGAAAATATGAAGAATATTTTAATAAGGCTGAGATAACAATTAATATTGACCATCATGAAGCAAATAAAAAAGAATCTAATTATATTTTAGAAAATGCAGATATAAGTTCAACTTGTGAATTACTTTATAATTTAATAAATTTATTTGATAAAAAAATGGATAAAGACATAGCTTCACTATTATATGCTGGAATTTTAACAGATACTACAGGATTTTCACACAGATTAACTCCAGAGACTTTAGCTATTGCTGGTGAACTTTTAAAGTACGGAATTGATTATAAATATATTACTAAAAAAACTTTTTTAGAAAGAACAATGCCTGAGATTAAAGCTCTTTCTACGATTCTTGAAAATATTAAATATGATGTATTTCATTATGTTATTATGGATAGAAAAGATCCAGTTTTTAGCAGTTTAGAGTATTCTTTGTTATTTAAAAAAATGGTTCCTATATTAAAAAATATAGAGAATGTAGAAGTAATGGGAATATTTTTAATTGATAATGATAAAGTTTTTGGAGAATTTAAAGCAAATACAGATATAGATGTATCAAAACTTGCAATAAAATTAGGTGGAGGTGGTCATAAAAACTCTGCTGGATTTACTAGTATGTTACCAATTGAAGATGTTTTAAAAATGTCAAAAGAATATATAAAAAAATATATTTAATAAATTTATTTTATATAATAAGAGAAACTCTTAAAAATTCTTATTTTATAGAGATTAATGAAACAAAAATTTCAAATATGTTAATAAAATAGATTGATAAATTTATTAGAAAAATATATAATAACAAAGAAATAAATATTTGGAGGAATTAAAATGGATAAAAAAAGAGGATTTGAAATAGCAAAAGGATTTGAAAATGCGAAAATAAATTTACCAATAAGAAAAACAAAGTTTTCAGCTGGATATGACATAGAGGCAGCAGAAGATTGCATAATACCATCATTTAAAAAAGGAAATAAACCAACTTTAGTAAAAACAGGATTAAAAGCGTATATGCAAGATGATGAAGTTCTAATATTATGTAACAGAAGTTCTAATCCTAGTAAAAAAGGTTTAGTAATGGCAAATAGTATTGGTGTTATAGATAAGGATTATTACGGAAATCCAGATAATGACGGACATTTTATGTTTTCATTTTTTAATATAAAAGATGAAGATATTGAAATAAAAAAAGGCGATGTAATAGGACAAGGAATTTTTCAAAAATATTTAGTTACTGATGATGACAAAGCAGAAGGAGAAAGAGTTGGAGGATTCGGTTCTACAAGTAAATAATAAATTATGAAAGATAAAGATTATTATATTTAGTATAAAATTATAAAAGACAATTCTGTTAAGAATTGTCTTTTTAAGTAATTAAAAAAGTAATTTTAATTCTATATTATAAAAAGCTATATATAATTTATTTAATGAAATCTTATATTAAAATGTACAAATTTGTTAAAGTTTATTATTTTAATTTATTTAATCTAAATTTTTATTCTAATATTACATAATTTATTTTGGGGTATATGAAAGATAAAAATTTTGTCTTAAAATTAATGAGTAAAATCTTAAACAATATATTAAAACTCTAAATAGATATAATTTCAAGTATATTATTAAATATGTAATAAAAATGAAAAAAAGTTTTTTTAAATTCGTTATATTTCTTTGACTTTTGGTAATTTTTGTAGTATAATTGTAATGTAGTAATTTAGTATTACTTGGAAGGAGTGACGAATAAATGTTTAAAGTAGGAGATAAAATAGTTTATCCAATGCACGGAGCAGGTGTAATTGAAACAATAGAAGAAAGGGCGATATTAGATGAAAGACAATCTTATTATATAATTAAGATGCCTGGAGAAGTAAAAGTTATGGTCCCTACAGCAAAAGCTGAAGAAATAGGTGTACGTAACATCATAGATAAAGAAACAGCCGGAAAAGTAATAAATGTTCTAGAACAAGACAGTACAGAAATGTCTATGAAATGGAACAAAAGATATAGAGATAATGTTGAAAAAATGAAATCTGGAGATATTTTTGAAGTAGCAGATATTGTAAGAAACTTAAGTTTTAAACAAAAAGATAAAGGATTATCAACTACAGAAAAGAAAATGTTATTAAATGCTAAACAAATATTAGTAAGTGAACTTGTGTTAGCAGAAAATAAAGAGAAAGATGAAATAGAAGAATTAGTTGAAGACAAAATTAATACTTCTTATGAGGTACATGGATTAGGAAATACAGAGGTATTACAAAAAGCAGTAGGAATGCCAGAGGATTCAACTAATAACATTGTTAAGAAATTTGTTTCAGCAAACTAAAATATAAAAAAGATTATATAAAAATATATAATCTTTTTTTTGTTAAAAAATATAAAAATTTAAATTTTTATATTTTTTAAAATTTTTAGCTATATAAAATTTAATTTTATATAGTAATAAGTATTTTTAAAATATTATATATTACAGCAAATTTTATTTTATTGCTACACTTTTATACAAGTTTTGATAAAAATACTTCTAATTAATATATTATAATATAAATATATTGACTATTTTAAAAGAAAAATAATATTAATAAAATGATTTACATAAAAAATAAAGGATTTGAAAAATCTATGTCGAATATTATAAAAGAAAGGTTTTAAGAATGATTCAATACACTGATGATTTAAAAGAAGAAATAAGAGCAGCAAATGATATAGTTGATGTTATTTCTCAATATGTAACATTAAAAAGAAGTGGTAGAAATTTTTTCGGTTTGTGCCCTTTTCACAAAGAAAAATCACCTTCTTTTTCTGTTTCTCCAGATAGACAATATTTTCATTGTTTTGGATGTCATAAAGGAGGAGATGTATTTACTTTTATTAGTGAAATTGAAAGAATTTCTTTTAAAGAAGCTTTAGAATTTTTAGCAGATAGAGCAAGAATTGCATTGCCAGAATCTCAAAATTCTGAATTTAATAAGACACAATATTTAAAAGATAGAATGTATAAAATAAATGCTGAGGCAACAATCTTTTACCACGAGAGGTTATATGAACCATTAGCCAAAATTGCTCAAGACTATGTAAAACAAAGAAAATTAGATAATAATACTTTAAAAGCATTTAAAATCGGATATTCAGGAGAATATAATGAACTATATAAAAAGTTGAAGACAAAAGGATTTAAAGATGAAGAAATATTAGCAACAGGTCTTGTAAATAGAACTGATAGAGGAGATTTTATAGATAGATATAGGAAAAGATTAATGTTTCCAATAATGGATGTTAATGGAAAAGTTATAGCTTTTGGTGGTAGAAAATTAGAAAATAACGATAAAATAGCAAAGTACATAAATTCTAATGAGAATTTAATATATTCTAAAAAAAGACATCTATTTGCTCTAAATTTAGCAAAACAATCTAATTCTAAAAAAATAATATTGGTTGAAGGGTATATGGATGCGATTTCCTTATATCAGAGAGGTTTTGATAATGTTGTTGCATCACTAGGTACAGCCTTAACAGAAGAACAAGGAAGATTATTAAGAAAATATAGTGAGCAAGTAATATTAAGTTATGACTCTGATAGTGCAGGTCAAGAGGCAATTTTGCGAGGATTAACAATTTTAGAATCACAAGGATGTGATGCTAGAGTTTTACAAATGGAAGGTGCAAAAGATCCAGATGAATATGTTATAAAATATGGAAGTGGAAGATTCAATTTGCTTGTAGAAAATGCTATATCATTAGTAGAATTTAAAATAAAAATGATAAAAAATAAGTATAACTTAGAAAATGCTAATGATAAAATAAGGTTTTTAAAAGAAATAACAAAAATACTTTCAAATGTTGAAAATAAAATTGAAAGAGAAATATATATAGATAAAATTGCAAATCAATATAATATTTCTAAAGAAGCGATTTTTGCTGAAGTAAATAAAGTTACATATAAAGATATTAATGAGAAGATTTTAAGCAAACCTATTATAAAGTCTAAAAAACCAGTTGAAATTAGTCCTGCGGTGATAAAAAGAGAAAATATGATTATTTATCTTTTAATAAATCATTTTACGGAAGCTTATGAAAAAATTGTTACTAATATAACGATAGATGACTTAAAATTAGAAGAAAATAAAAAAATTTTTAAAGAAATACTAGAATCACCGGCAGAGGATAGTGAAAAGATTTTACAGACAATAGCAAACATTGAAGATCAAAATATACAATCACATGTTAGTGAAATTTTAGTTACTGATTATGAAATAAATTCAGTAGAAAAATGTATAGAAGATGTAATAAATATCTATAATAAAGAAAGACTAACAAATAAGAAGGTACAAATAGTAAAATCTTTAGAAAATAGTTCAAATTTAAGTAAAGAAGAAATATCTAAATTAGAGCAGGAATTGAATGATATTATAATAGAATTAGCTAAGAATAAGTAGGAGGTATAAAAGGATAATGAAAAAGACAGAAAAAGATGTAGTAGATGAAATTAAAGAAGAAAAACCTACAATTAAGAAAAAGACTAAAAAAGAGAATGATATAGAAGTAATTAAAAATAAAACAGAAGTAGAAGCAAAAAAGAAATCTAAAAATAATGAAGAAAAAGTAGAAGAAAAGGTACAAGAAAATAAAGATATAAATCCTAAAGAATCTTCTGAAGATTCAGAAAAAGATAAGTTATTAAAAATAGTAAATAATGCTAAAGCAAAAGGAAAAATAACTTATGGAGAATTAGCAGCAGAATTAGGAGAAGCTAATTCTGAACAAATAGATAAAGTTTTTGAAGCATTTGAAGAAATAGGTGTAAATGTTTTAAAAGATGATGATGATTTTCTTGAACCTGATATTGATGATTTAGATGAAGTAGAAGATATTAAACTAGAAGATATTGATTTAAATAATATAGAAGGAGTTAGTGTTGACGATCCTGTAAGAATGTATTTAAGAGAGATAGGAAGAATACCACTACTTACTTTTGATGAGGAACTAGATCTTGCTCAACGAGTTTTAGAAGGAGATGAGGAAGCAAAACAAAAACTTGCTGAATCTAACTTAAGACTAGTTGTAAGTATAGCGAAAAAATATGTTGGAAGAGGAATGCTTTTCTTGGATTTAATTCAAGAAGGAAATATGGGATTAATAAAAGCAGTAGAAAAATTTGACTATAAAAAAGGGTACAAGTTTAGTACTTATGCAACTTGGTGGATTAGACAAGCTATTACAAGAGCAATAGCAGATCAGGCAAGAACTATAAGAATACCAGTTCACATGGTTGAAACAATTAATAAACTAATTCGTACATCTAGACATTTACTTCAATTGCTTGGTAGAGAACCAACACCAGAAGAAATTGCAGAAGAAATGGAAATTTCTGTAGAAAAGGTAATGGAGATACAAAAAATTGCTCAAGATCCAGTATCACTAGAAACACCAATAGGTGAAGAAGATGATAGTCATTTAGGAGATTTTATTCCAGATGATGAGTCGCCAGCTCCACACGATTCAGCAGCATATACTCTTTTAAAAGAGCAATTAGAAGAGGTTATGAGTACATTAACACCAAGAGAAGCAAAAGTTTTAAAATTAAGATTTGGACTAGAAGATGGAAAAGCGAGGACTTTAGAAGAGGTTGGCAAGGAATTTCAAGTTACTCGTGAAAGAATAAGACAAATTGAAGCAAAAGCACTAAGAAAACTAAGACATCCTAGTAGAAGTAAGAGATTAAAAGACTACATGAACTAGATTATGTAAATTAATTTAAAATATTTTAGAAAAACCCTTGATTTTAAAGGGTTTTTCTGCTATAATATAGATAGAATTTTGAAAAATGAGAGAAAAGAGGAGCGCTAAGTAAAATTAGCCAAAATAAAATGGGTTTTATAAATAGTGTTTTGAAAGGAATAGGAACAGGATTAAAGAAATTTATTTCTGATGATCCAAATTTATATGTAGAAACAGCAGAAGAAGGTTTAACTACTTCTGGTGTTGTTGCTGTAAAAAATGGAAATATGTCTAAAGCAGAAGTTGCGGAATTAATGAGAGCTTTAAGAGAAAATGAAAGAGATGCTGAAAGAGTTAATAAAAGAATAGAAAATGGTGTAAAATTAACTCCTAGTGATAAAACAGATTTTAGAGATGATAAAACAATGGAAGCAGTAAAAGAATCAAATGTATCTGTAAGACCAGCAGGAGAATTACCAAATCACGAAAGAGCAGCGGGTGGAAGAGAAAGAGATTCTAAAATGAAATAAATATATAATTAAGTAGTACACAAAGTACTACTTTTTTTGTTTATTTAAAGGTATATTTATGAATAAAAAACAATAAATGATTCATTAGAAAAATATAAGTATGTGAAGGCTAATTAAAGAATATATGGAAATAGAATATTATTAGATATAGAAAAATTTTCCTTGACAAAATCTGTAAGCTGTGTTAAAATTTATTACTGTAAACTGCTTAACTAGGGTTCATAAATACTAGTTTATAGTTACCCAAGTTGGAAGTTAGCGAGTATACGAAAAGGGAGGTGCATTTTAAATGTACGCAATAATTGAAGCATGTGGTAGACAATACAAAGTACAAGAAGGAGATGTTGTATATTTTGAAAAATTAGATACAGAAGAAGGAAAAAAAGTTTCTTTTGATAAAGTTGTTTTAGTATCTAATGATGGAAAAATACAAGTTGGAAATCCTTATGTTACAGGTGCTAAAGTTGAAGGAAAAGTTGTTTCTCAAGGAAGAGGAAAGAAAATTTTAGTTTTCAAATATAAAGCTAAAAAGAATGAAAGAAAAACTAGAGGACATAGACAAGACTACACAAAAGTAGAAATTTCTTCAATAAAAATTAAAGCTGAAAAATCAGAAAAAACTGAAAAAGCAGCTAAATAATTTTATAATTTAGAAAATAAAAGTGTGTTATAAATAAATTTTGAAGCGAAAGGAGTGAATCTTTCATGGCACATAAAAAAGGTCAAGGTAGTGTTAAGAACGGAAGAGATAGTGAGTCAAAAAGACTTGGTGTAAAAAAATCTGACGGACAAATAGTAAAAGCTGGAAATATTATAATAAGACAAAGAGGAACAAATGTACATCCAGGAAACAATGTAGGAATTGGTAGTGATGACACTTTATTTGCTTTAATAGATGGAACAGTTAAATTTGAAAGAAAAGGTAAAGATAAAAAACAAGTAAGTGTTTACCCAGCAGAATAATAAAATAAAAATATATCATATTTACTTTTTTAGATAAATATGATATATTTTTTTATATTTGTAGAAGTTTTTTATATAATAGGAAAATAATTTGTAAAAATATTTGAAAAAAAATATAATATATGATTTAATATTGATATAGATTATACAAAAGGAGAAAAATATTATGGGAAGCAAATTTTCACCAGTAATAATAGTAGTTTTAATAGCTGTTGTAATTGCGATAGGACTTTTCATTTTTTCTATAGTAACAGGAGATACAAAAACAGAAGAGCCTCAAGGACAAGTTTCAGAAGAAACAGCAAATAAGCCAGTTATAAATTTAAGTAAACAAATGGATGATGAGGAAAATCCTAAAAAAGTAACAATATCAGTTAAAGCTACAACAACAGATGAAGGGGGAATAAAAGAAATAGTTCTTCCAAATGGAGAAGCAATACCAGGGGATACAGCTACTTTTGAAGTAGAAGAAAATGGAAGTTATGAATTTCTTGCTAGATGTGAAAATGGAGAATCAGATTCTTTAAGTATAGATGTTACAGAAATAGCAGAAATTTCTGCTGATAATCCATATATTCCAGAAGGATTTTCAGTTATAAATGATTCTATTGAAGAAGGATTTGTAATTGAAGATGGTGATGGTAATCAATATGTATGGGTGCCAGTAGAAAATGGAAAATTAGAACGTGAAAATGCACTTGATCCACATTTTGAAGAAACTGGAGGAGATGCTACAGCATTAGTTAATAGTGTAAGTCAATATTATGGATTTTATATTGGAAGAGTAGAAGCTTCTCAGTTTGAAAAAGATGGAGAAACTGTTGCAGCAAGTATGTTAGGAAAAGTTCCATGGACAAATATATCTTATGAAGAAGCGATAGATTATGCAGATAAATCAGCTGAAGCTTTTGGCTATACAGATTGTTATACATCAATTGTTAATAGCTATGCATGGGATACAGCATTAAGATGGATAGATCAAACTTATGAAAATTATTCGTCAAGCACAAATTATGGCAATTATAGTGGAACTATTTATCCAACAGGAACAACTGAACAAGATACAGTAAACAATATATGTGATTTGGCAGGAAATGTAAGAGAATGGACTACAGAAATTTATAAAGAAATAAATGACGAGTCATCTAAAAATAAGAAAGACGATGAAGAAAATTTGATACAAAGAGTTGTTCGTTCAGGTGGAGCAAGTTTAAAAAGAACTCCATCAAGCCGTATAGGCTATTCAGAAAAGCAAGTAGACCCTTATTGGGGATTTAGATTAGTTTTATACAAACATGTAAATTAAATTTGAATAATCAGATAAGATATTAGATAATTTATAAAAAAGAAAATTATCTAATATCTTTTTTTATGATATATTGAAAAAAAAGTACAAATATTGTATAATAAATCCACTAATAGCGAGTAAACTGTGTATAACATATAGTACAGGGAGGATTATTATAAATATGGTGAATGAATATAAGACAAATAATTGTGGAGAACTTAGAATAACTGATATAGATAAAGAAGTTAGGCTAGCAGGATTTGTACAAACAATTAGAAATTTAGGAAAGATGATGTTTGTTGATTTAAGAGATGAACATGGAATAACACAAATAGTAATATCAGAAGAAGCTAATATAGAAAATGTTAAAGAAATAGTTAAAGAATGTACAATTTCAGTTACAGGAAAAGTAGTTGAAAGAGCAAGTAAAAATGATAAGATTCCTACTGGTGATATTGAAATTATAGCAAGCGAAGTGAGAATATTAGGTAAATGCAGAAATTCTTTACCTTTTGAAATAAATGTAGAAGGACAAAATGTAAGAGAAGATCTTAGATTAGAATATAGATTTTTAGATTTAAGAAATGATAAAATACATAAAAATATTTTACTTCGTTCTAAGATATTAAAAGATTTTAGAAATGCAATGGATGAACTTGGTTTTACAGAGATACAAACTCCAATACTTGCAAATTCTTCACCAGAAGGTGCAAGAGACTTTTTAGTACCAAGTAGACTTCATCCTGGAGAATTCTATGCTCTTCCACAAGCACCACAACAATTTAAACAATTATTAATGGTATCAGGATTTGAAAAATATTATCAAATTGCGCCTTGTTTTAGAGATGAAGATCCTAGAGCAGATCGTTCACCAGGAGAGTTTTATCAATTAGACTTTGAGATGAGCTTTGCAACTCAAGAAGATGTATTTGCAGTTATAGAAGAAGTTTTACCTAAAGTATTTAAAGCAAATACTGATTGGAAAGTTGATGAAGGACCTTTTATAAGAATTCCTTACAAAGAATCTATGGAAAAATATGGAACAGATAAACCAGATTTAAGAAATCCATTAGTTATTTCTGATTTAACTGATGTTTTTGATGGAACAGATTTTAATGCTTTTAAAAATAAAACTGTAAAGGCAATTTCAGTAGAAAATATGGAAGATAAATCAAGAAAATTCTTTGATAATATGTCTAATTATGCTATAGAAGAATTAGGAGCAAAAGGATTAGCTTGGGTAAAAGTAGATAATGAAAGTAATTTAAATGGTGGAATTAGCAAATTTATAGATGAAGAAAGAAAAGAAAAAATATTCAAAAAAATGAATATAAAATCAAATTCAGCGATATTCTTTATTGCTGATGAGTATAATAAAGCTGTTAAGATTGCTGGAGATGTTAGAATAAAATTAGGAAATGAACTTGATTTGTTAGAAAAAAATGCATATAGATTTTGCTTTATAGTAGATTTTCCTATGTATGAGTTGTCTGATGAAGGAGAAATAGATTTTAATCATAATCCATTTTCTATGCCACAAGGAGGTTTAGAAGCATTAGAAACCCAAAATCCACTTGATATTTATGCATATCAATATGATGCTGTATGTAATGGATATGAAATTTTATCTGGAGCAGTTAGAAATCATGATCAAGAAATTATGATAAAAGCCTTTGAAATTGCTGGGTATACAGTAGAAGATGTTAAAGGAAAATTTGGAGCTTTATTTAATGCTTTTAGCTATGGAACACCACCACATGCTGGAGCTGCTCCTGGACTTGATAGAATTATAATGCTTCTTGCTAAAGAAGATAATATTAGAGAAGTTATAGCTTTTCCTAAAAATAAGAAAGCAAGAGATGTTATGATGAATGCACCATCAAAAGTTTTAGATAAACAATTAGAAGAAGTACATATAAAATTAAATTTAGAGAATAATAAGTAAAAGAGGTTATTTATGAAGATTTTAAAAAAAGTATCTTTTATTACTATTATAATAATGTTTATTTTTGTAGGAAAAGTTTTTGCAGCAACAGGAAAAGTAACAGCTTCAGCTGTTAGAATTAGAGAAAATACTTCAACAGAATCAGGTATTATAACAAATGCGTATAAAGGTGATGAAGTTGAAATATTAAGTGAAGAAGGAGATTGGTA
>ERZ809224.1158-NODE-1158-length-20343-cov-19.689965_pt1 | contig 20343 bp, 16 predicted proteins | sample MGYA00520513_ERZ809224 | MGnify/ENA primary metagenome ERZ809224 (study PRJEB31576, sample SAMEA3212658) | Homo sapiens | biome: human-gut; feature: human gut; material: fecal | place: Sweden | collected 2012 ... | reverse complement strand
TAAATGATGAACTAGATACTTTAAATAATATTCTAAATCAACAAAGGCAATTAAAAAAGACTTTATTTCTATATTTAGAGAAACTTTCAGAAAGCCTTTCTAATGCAACAGATACACATGATACAACTTCTTTAATTTCTTGTCTTGAAACTATCAAAAAAAATTTTGAAAATATAAAAGAGAATATAGATAAAATTAAAGAATTAAAAAAGTATTTATTAGATTCTTTAAAGCTTGATTTTTTTGACCCTATATATTTTGAAAAATATAATAAAGACTTTAAATCACTTTTCAATAAAATTTCAGAGGACAATATTTTTTATTATACTTTTATGGAATCTATTTTAAAACATATGACTGTTAACTTTCCTGATTTTAATTCTAATACCATAAAAGATATTTCAAATAATATTGAATTAACTCCAAATGTTGTTTCTGAAAAAGTATTAGATGAAACTGAAATAAAAAATAAAATAAATAAATTACAAAATAATATTAATCATGAGAATTTACATCTTAACGAAAATGTTTTACTTGTATCTGAAAAAAATAAAAATGTAGTATTACCATACTCTACAGTAGAATTAGAAATATTTTTCTCTGATCATCCAGAAAAATATTCTTCTATACAAGATATTATTGATAAAGAATATACTTTACCTTTAAAATATTATAAACATGCTGCTATATCTAGATTTAAAGAAGCTTTCTATTTAGCAAGAAAAAAATCTAAATTATCTTTTTTAAAGTCATTATCTCTTGCTAATGAAGTATTTTTTAATTCAAATCTAAATCCAGCAATAATTACAGCATGTAGAAATGTTGATGAGTTATACATATATTTAAGTTGTTTAGATGACAATGCTTTAGACAAATTTAATTGTTTTAAAATTGTATATGATACAATTTAATTTTTACTTTTTTAAAATTTAAGAGAAGTTTTACTAATTTATATATTGTAAAACTTCCCTTTATTCTTGCGTAATACAAACATTTTTATTATATTCTTTATAATTTACTATTTTTTTAAATAATATTTTATATCTCACTATATCTAAAAATTTTTATCCCCTTTGTTTTACAGCCTCATATATAACAATTCCAGCTGATACTGAAGCATTTAATGAAGTAATATTTCCTTTCATTGGAATTTTCACTAAAATATCTGCATTTTCTTTAACAAGTCTATTCATTCCTGTTCCTTCACTTCCTATTATTATTGCAATAGGACCTTTTAAATCTTGATTATAATATACAGTATTTGCATCCCCATCTGTTCCAATTATCCAAAGACCTTCATCTTTTAATTTTCTTATAGTATCATTTATATTATTTACTCTAGCAATTTTTACATAAGCTGTAGCTCCAGTTGAAACTTTTACAACAGTACTATTTACAGCTACACTTCTTCTTTTAGGAATTATTATTCCATGAACTCCGGCTGTTTCTGCTGTTCTTATAATTGACCCTAAATTGTGGGGATCTTCTATACCATCTAAAATTAATAAAAATGGATCTTCATTTTTTTCTCTTGCAGTTTTTAAAATATCTTCTACTTCACAATAATTAAATGGTGGAACTATTGCTATAACTCCTTGATTATTTTCTGCTATTTGGTCCAATTTATTTTTATCTGTTTCTACAATAACAATCTTATTTTCTTTTGCTTTTGCAATTATTTCATTTATAGAACCATGTTTTTCACCTTTTTCTATAAAAAGCTTATTTATATCTTTACCAGATTTTAATAGTTCTAAAACAGCATTTCTTCCTGCAACAACATCTTCATATTCTTTTTCTATATTCGTTTCTGAATCCCTATTTTCTGCACTTTTACTTTCTTTATAAATTTCTCTATAATTTTTTCTGTATCCTTTTTCATTATTTTTTCTATGATTTTTTTTATTTCTATTATTAAAATTTTCCATTTTCTCTCTTGCTATTCTCGATTTTCTATTTTGCTTATCTCTATAACTTTCTCTCATATTTAAAATCCTCTTTCTTTTTTGCATTCATTATATATTTCTTTATTTAATCTTCATCATCTAATTTTAAAACAGCTAAAAATGCTTCTTGTGGTACTTCTACATTTCCAATTTGACGCATTTTCTTTTTACCTTTCTTTTGTTTTTCTAATAATTTTTTCTTTCTTGATATATCTCCACCATAGCATTTAGCCAAAACATCTTTTCTCATTGCTGATAAAGTCTCTCTTGCTATTATTTTTCCACCAACTACCGCTTGAATTGGAATTTCAAATAATTGTCTCGGAATAACTTTTTTTAATTTTTCAGCCATTTTTCTTCCTCTTTCATAAGCAGAATCTTTATGGACTATAAATGACAAAGCATCAACTGCTTCATTATTTATATGTAAATCTAATTTTACAAGATCTGCTCTTCTATATTCCTTAAATTCATAATCAACAGAAGCATAACCTTTTGTTTTAGACTTTATTGTATCAAAAAAATCATATATTATTTCATTTAGAGGAAGTTCATATTCAAGAGTTACTCTATTAGTATCTAAATATTTCATATCTAAATATACTCCTCTTCTATCTTGACACACTTTCATAACATTACCAACAAATTCTTTGGGTATCATTATTTCAGCTTTCATAATAGGCTCTTCCATAAAACTTATTTCAGTTTGTGGTGGAAGTTCTGTTGGATTATAAAGCTCAATTACTTCCCCTGTAGTTTTATGAACTTGGTAAATAACTGACGGAGCTGTAGTAATTAATCCAATGTCGAATTCTCTTTCTAATCTTTCAATCACAATCTCTAGATGAAGTAATCCTAAAAATCCACATCTAAATCCAAATCCTAAAGCTGCAGAAGTCTCTGGCTCATAGTTTAAAGCTGCATCATTTAATTTTAATTTTTCTAGTGCATCTTTTAAGGGTTCATATTCACTTCCATCTAATGGATACATTCCACAATATACCATTGAATTTGCTTTTTTATAGCCTGGAAGTGGCTCTTTGGCTTGTCTTGATTTTAAAGTAATTGTATCTCCAACATGTAAATCTGAAACTGTTTTTACACTAGCTGCAATATATCCAACTTCACCTGCTTCTAGTCTTTCTGCTTGAACATAAGTTCCTGCTCCAAAATAACCTACTTCTGTAACAGTAAAAACTTTTCCTGTTGCCATAAATAAAATTTCATCATTTGCTTTAACAGTTCCGTTTTTTATTCTTACATAACTTAAAGCTCCTTTATAGTTATCATAATATGAATCAAAAATTAATGCTTGAAGTTCTTTGTCCTTATCTCCTTTTGGAGCTGGTATATCTGTTACAATTCTTTCTAATACTTCTTCTACATTTAAGCCCGTTTTAGCAGATATGCAAGGTGCATCCATTGCAGGAATACCAATAATATCTTCAATTTCTTTTTTTACTTCTTCTGGTCTTGCATTAGGTAAATCCACTTTGTTTATAACAGGTAAAATCTCTAAATTATCTTCTAAAGCTAAATATACGTTAGCAAGAGTTTGAGCCTCAACTCCCTGTGTACTATCTACTACTAAAATTGCTCCTTCACATGCTGCTAAACTTCTAGAAACTTCATAATTAAAGTCAACATGTCCAGGTGTATCTATTAAATTAAACTCATATTGCTGTCCATCTTTAGCTGTATAATTCATTTTTACAGCTTGAGATTTTATAGTGATTCCTCTTTCTTTTTCTATATCCATATTGTCTAACACTTGAGATTCCATTTCTCTTTGTGACAAAGCACCTGTCATTTCAATAATTCTATCAGCTAATGTGGACTTTCCATGATCTATATGTGCAATTATACTAAAATTTCTTATATTTTTTTGTTTATCTTGCATATTCTCTCCTCATATAAAATTTTATTTGTATTCTAAAGCCTTTCATATAACTTTTGCTTATATTTTTTTACTACTAATATTAAATTTTTAATAAATCAAAATTTAAATAATCTGAACTCACCAATTTAAAATAAATTTCTTTTTTTATTCCTTCAAAAGCTTCTTTATGTGATTCTGAATGTAAATGTGCATAATAACATTTTTTTACTCCGTAGTCATTTAAAGTTTTAATAAAATCTATTTCTTCAGGGATAATTTGCTCTTTATAAAATGGCGGATAATGTATAAAAGAAATTATTTCCTTATCCTCTCCGAATTCTTTTATACCATTTTTTATTGAAAGTTTTAATCTTTCATTTTCTCTTTTCAATATTTTATAATTTTCTGGTGATTTCCAAGTATTTATCCAACCTCTTGTACCAGTTATTATTTTATTTTCTATTAAAAATGAATTATTAAATAAAAAATCTATATTTAGAAAATTATTTTTCATCAAAAATTTTTTCATACTTGTAACAGTAGTCCACCAATAATCATGATTTCCTTTTGATAAGATTTTCTTTCCTGGAAGAGAATTTAAAAATTCAAAATCTTTATAACTATCTTCTAAATATGTAGCCCAAGAAAAGTCTCCTGGTAAAATTACTGTATCACTTTCAGTCACTTTCTTTATCCAATTATTTTTTATTTTTTCAGCATGATTTTCCCAATTATTTCCAAATATGTCCATTGGCTTATCTACTGAAAAAGATAAATGTAAATCTCCAATTACATATATCGACATTCAACTGCTCCTTATTTAAAACTTTTAATTAATCATTTATATCTTCTAACTATAGAAACATTTATAATAAGCTGATTTATATTTATACTATTTTTTAATCTAAATCATTTCTTTTATTTTTTAGTATTTTTTTTAGAATACTTTCTTCAGATTTTATTGGATCTACCTCATCTTTATTTTTCAAATATTTTTTATCATTATAATCTATAATATCAGGAGTATTTTCCTCAAAATTATTAATAACATTTTCTTCATAATTAGAAATCGCTCCTATATTAAGATTTTTCTTATTTTTAGTATTCTGAATATTTTTAGTATCTTCAGTATCAGAATTTTTCAAACTTTGAATATCTACAAAATTCTTAACTTTCTTATATTTATCTCCTTTTATTATTATTTTTTCAAGTTTCCTACCTGTTTTTGCACCATAAGTTTTGCAATCAACACTTTGAGTAGAATTTAAACTTTTTTTATCCTTTATTTCATCAGGTACAACCACTTTTATATCTTTAATTATATTTTCACATTTTTTCTTTTTACAAAAACTGTTTGCTGTTAAATTTCTCCAACCTTTTAAATAAGTTTTTTTTATAGCTTTTCTTATTTCTTCTTTAGTATATTTTGAATAGTCAAATTTATTTTCATATTTTAACATTATTTTCTCAACTTCACGATCATCAAAATGATTAAAGGTGTAGAAAAACAAATATACTGCAAATACCATTATTAGTATATGTATCATTCTTGTTACTAATAAAATCATTTTCTCACCTTCTTTTCTTATTCTCCAATTTTCAAATTAGGAACAGCATTTAGCCTCAAATCTGCTCTTTCATTATTTATAAAATTATAATATCCTGCTGCTGCAATCATTGCTGCATTATCTGTGCAAAGTATTGGTTCTGGGTAAAAAGCTTTTATATGTAATTCTTTTTCCAAATCATCAAAAGCTTTTCTTATATAAGAATTTCTTGATACTCCACCTGCAATAACGATTTTATCTAACTTAAATTCTTTTATAGCTTTTTTTACATTTGATAAAAGCATTTCTGTTACAGCTGCTTGAAAACTTGCACATAAATCAGCTTTATTTATATCTGGTGTTTTATGATGTAAATTTATTACAGCTGTTTTTATACCACTAAAACTAAAATCAAAATTTTCAAAATGCGTAATAGGAAGTTTTATATTTGGTATTCCTGTTTTAGCAAGATTATCAACTTTTGGCCCTCCTGGATAACCTAGTCCCACCACTCTTGCTACTTTATCAAAAGCCTCCCCAATTGCATCATCTCTTGTTTTTCCTAAAATTTCAAATTCATTATATCCTTTCACATATACAAGATGTGTATGTCCACCAGAAATAATCAAACAAAGAAAAGGTGGTTTCAAAGATTCATGTGTCAAATAATTTCCTGCAATATGTCCTTCAATATGATTAACTGCAACAAGAGGTTTTCCTGTTACAAAACTTAAACCTTTTGCATAAGAAACTCCAACTAGCAAAGCCCCAACAAGGCCGGGTCCTTGAGTTACTGCTATTGCTTCAATATCATCTAAAGTGCAATTTGCTTCTTTTAAAGCTTGTTTCATTATTACATTAATAACTTCTGTATGACATCTAGAAGCAATTTCTGGAACAACTCCTCCATATTCCTCATGTATTTTTATTTGAGAATTTATTACATTTGATAAAACTTTTCTTCCATTTTTTACAATAGATACAGAGGTTTCATCACAACTTGATTCAATTCCCATTATAAGTATATCTTTCAATTTCACTACTCCTATTTTTACTTCATTTACAATTTTAACTTTATTTTTTATATCTTAAACCATATTTAATTTATATTATTATTTTATATAATTTTAAACTTAATTTATAAACCTATATACGCAGTTTTAGGGATAACCCTTGTTATCCCTAATTTCTATACAAATAATAGCACTACTGCTTGAACAGCATTCATTAATACATTAATAATTGCAGAAATTACTGGTGAAACTATCATTCCTAAAAATCCAAATATCCACAATACTAAAAATACTAAATATAAAGTTTGATAATTTCTTATTAACCAATCTTGCACTTTATAAGGCAATAAATTTCTAAATATTTTTTCTCCATCTAATGGTGGTAGTGGAATTAAATTGAAAACTCCAAGACCTATATTTATAGTCATAAGCATATATAATAAAAGCATTATTCCTTGACCCATAACAGAATCCAAAAAGCTCTGAGAAGCAAAATATCCTGCCAAAACATAAGCTATGCAAGAAATTATTGCAATTATAAAATTCATTAATGGTCCTGCAAGGGATACCATTGATTCACAAAAACTCCTAGACTTGTTACTATTAAAATTATTAGGATTTATTTGTACCGGTCTTCCCCAACCTATATGTGCAAACATAAGTAATATAAAACCAAAAGGCTCTAAATGTGCCATTGGATTTAAAGTTAAACGACCTTGATTTCTAGGTGTTTTATCACCTAGCATATCTGCTGCTTTAGCATGTGCAAATTCGTGAAATGTTATTGCTATAATAACTGCTGGCAGAGTTAATAGTATATTTATCCATTCCCATTTTGTCATTGTTGCTAAAGATAATACTATTAAAACAGCAAAAATTATATATAAAGTTTTTTTATCTATTCCATATCCAAACATTAAATTCCTCCTTAGTAATTTATATATACTTTGATATTATAACATATTTTACAAAAAATTCAATGATTTTCCAATACTTTTATAATTACTATTTGTATCTTATCTCTAACATTTTTTATATCTTCATAATATATCATTTGGCTTATAATTTATAATTTAAGTAAAGCAAAAACGAAGCAACTATTTATTAGTTAACTTCGTTTTATTTTTTCTAATTCAATGGTTTCATTGTTGGGAATAATATAACATCTCTTATTGAAGCTGAATCTGTAAGAAGCATAACTAATCTATCAATTCCAATTCCCATACCACCTGTTGGAGGCATACCATATTCTATTGCCATACAGAAATCTTCATCCATCATATTTGCTTCATCGTCTCCTGCTTCTCTTTGTTTTAATTGATCTACAAATCTTTGTCTTTGATCTATCGGATCATTTAACTCTGAGTAAGCATTTCCATATTCACGTCCATCAATAAATAATTCAAATCTTTCTACTAATCTCTTATCTGATGGTTTTCTTTTTGTAAGTGGAGAAACTTCAACTGGATAATCATATACAAATGTAGGCTGTATTAAAGTTTCTTCAACAAATTCTTCAAAGAAAGCATTTATAATATATCCTCTTGTTTTTTTAGATTCTTCTATCTCTACACCTTTTTCTTTAGCTATAGCAATAGCTTCTTCATCTGTATTAATATTATTAAAATCAATTCCTGTTACTTCTTTAATAGAATCAATCATTGTAATTTTTTTCCAAGGTGATTCTAAATCTATATCTGTTCCTTGATAGTTGATTTTTCCTGTTCCTAATACTTTTTGTGCTACAGTTTTAATTAAATTTTCTGATGTATCCATCATATCATTATAATCTTGATATGCTGCATAAAATTCTATATTTGTAAATTCAGGATTATGTTTTATATCCATTCCTTCATTTCTAAACATTCTTCCCATTTCATATACTCTATCAAATCCACCAACTATTAATCTTTTTAAATATAATTCATTTGCAATTCTTAAATACATATCTAAATCTAGTGTATTATGATGTGTAATGAATGGTCTTGCTGTTGCCCCACCTGCTATAGTATTTAATATTGGCGTATCTACTTCTAAATATCCATGTTCATCAAAGAAATTTTTTATTTCTTTTAATATTTTGCTTCTTAATAAAAATGTTTCTTTTACTTCAGGGTTTACAATTAAATCTACATATCTTTGTCTATAACGTAAATCTATATCTTTCAAACCATGGAATTTCTCTGGTAAATCTCTTATTGATTTTGTAAGTAACACAACTTCTTTTGCATGAATAGATATTTCTTCTGTTCTTGTTTTAAATACAAAGCCTTTTAATCCTATAATATCCCCAATATCAAAAGTTTTAAAAGCTTTGTAATCCTCTTCTCCTAAATCATTTATACTTACATAACTTTGTATTTTTCCTTTACTATCTTGAATTGTGCAAAAAGAAGCTTTTCCCATTATTCTCTTTGCCATAATCCTTCCTGCAACAGATACATCTTTTCCTTCATATTTATCATAATTATCTTTTATATCTTGTGAAAATTCTGTTCTATCATATTTAGTAATTTCAAATGGATCTTTTCCAGCTTCTTGAAGTTCTTTTAATTTATCTATCCTAACTTGCATTAATCTATTAATATCTTCTTCTGTTTGAATTGCCTCATTATTTTCATTTTCACTCATACTATTTACGCCCCTTTTTTATTAATTTGATTTAGTTATTATATATCAAATTTTAATTATTGTAAACCTGTTTTTTAATGATTTTTAAGTATTTTTTTAATATTTTATAATTATTAAAAAAGTATAAATCTATAAATATCTATAATATTTATAGATTTATAGCACATATTTTTATACTATTAATAAATTTTTAAAATTTCTTCTAATACTTTCCATGTTCTCTTGAGTGAACTTATTGAAAGTCTTTCATTTGGACTATGAACATCTTCTGTATCAGGACCTAAACATACATATTCTAAATCTTTTATTTTATCTTTAAAAAATCCTCCTTCAACAACTGCTTGCCTAATCATTTTCTCTAAATCTTTTCCATATAAATTTTTGTATGCTCTATTACATAAATTTATTAATTCGTTATCTATTTCCTGGCTTACTCCTTTTAGTTCTTGACTCCAAATTATTTCTAGATTATTTTTTTCAATTAATTTATTTAATCTTTTTAAGTATATATCTCTTAAATTTAAATCATTTGCTCTAGTTGAATATTCAATATTTATATAATCTTCATCTTCTTTTACAGTTGCCATATTACAAGATAGAATTACTGCTTTATTTACTTTTTCTAATACTCCATTTTCATAATTATATATAAAATCAATTATTCTATTTGTAATATCTCTTGTAAAAGCTTTTTTATTTATTTCATTTTTTTCTGCAATTTCAATTATAACATTTTCATAAAGTTCTTTTTGTTTTTTTATAAATTCTTTAACCTTATTTAGTTTTTCTTTTTTCATAAAAAATTCTACACAAAAATCTCTTGGTATTACATTAACTCTACTTCCACCTGAAATTTCTTTAATGTAAACATCTTCTGCTTGTTTTAAAATCTCAATTCCAAGTTTAATTGGATTTCCTCTTTTTTCATCATCTATATTGCCACCTGAATGTCCACCTTTAAAATTTTTATAAATTAATTTAAATTCCGTATAATCTCCTAAATTATATTCATATTCTTTTTTTATTCTGGCACTCCACTCTAAACAATTCGCTGATCCAACTAAAATTTTGCCTTCTCTTCCACCATCTAAAGATATAATTTTATTACTCTCTAACTTACTTAAATCAATCACTTTTGCTCCTATCATAGTTGTTTCTTCTTGAACAGTAAAAATTCCTTCTATATTTATATTTTTAAATTTATCTGAATCAAGTAAAGCAAGAATTTGTGCAACTCCTATTCCATTATCTGCTCCAAGTGTAGTTCCATCTGCTCTTAAATAATCACCATCAACTATTAATTTTATTGGATCTTTTGAAAAATCATGTTCAATGTCATCTTTTTTCTCACAAATCATATCTGTATGTGCTTGAAAGGCTATTGTTTTCTTATTTTCTTCTGATTTTCTTTTTATTATTACATTAAAATACTCGTCTACAAAATATTCAAAATTTCTTTTTTTAGCAAAATCTACTAGATAATCTTTTATTTTCTCTTCATTACCTGACTTTCTAGGTATATAACTTATTTCTCTAAAAAATTTTATAACTTCTTTGGGCTCTATATTATTTAACTCTTTTTGTTCTTTTAAATCTACTTCATTTATTTTTTCATTTTTTATTTTCTTTTTTGTTGCATCTTCATTATTTTCCATCATATCTTCCTTTTTACTTTTATTTTTCCTTTTAATATATCTTTTTTTATTTATTATTTCTGCCTCCAATTTTATATATCTTTTCAAGAATTCTTGTGTTCTTTTTTCTCTAGGATTTTTTATAACATCTTTTGGTGAACCTTCTTCTACAATTTTGCCACTGTCCATAAAAATAATTCTATCTGCTACCTCTTCTGCAAATTTTATTTCGTGTGTAACAATTATCATTGTTCTTTTTTCTTTAGCGAGTTTTTTTATAACTTTTAAAACTTCTCCTACAAGTTCTGGATCTAAACTACTTGTAGGTTCATCCATGCAAATTATTTTGGGATCAATTGCTAAACACCTTGCTATTGATACTCTTTGTTTTTGACCTCCAGATAAACTACACGGATATTCATCTTTCTTATCTAATAAATCCATTTTTTTTAGTAATTCAATCGCTATTTTTTCTGCTTCTTCCCTATTTTTCTTTAAAACCTCTATCGGAGCAAGCATTATATTTTCTTTAACAGATAAATGTGGAAAAAGATTAAAATCTTGAAAAACCATTCCTATATCTAAATTTATTTTATTTAAAATTTCTTTATCATTATAAATAATTTTTCCTTTTTTTTCTTCTTTTATCATACTTCTTCCATTTATAATAATATTTCCTTTATCTATTTTTTCTAAATTATTTATACATCTTAATATAGTTGATTTTCCAGAACCGGAAGCACCTAAAATAACTAATGTTTCTCCTTCTTCTATACTAAATGATATATCTTTTATAACTTCTAGGTTTTTATATTTTTTTGATAAATTTTTAACTTCTATAACTTTCATCTCTCACCTCATAATTTTACATTTTTTCTTTATATTTAATAAAATTGTTTATAAATATAGAAAATTTTGATACTTTTTAATAAATATATTTTTAATTAACTGTAATACTCCATTTTTTTCTCAACTTTATTAAATATTAAAGATACTAGAAAAGTTAACACTAAATAATACATTCCTGCTATAAAAAGTGGTGTAACAGAAAAATAATAATTCGCTTGCTTTTGTGCAAGAGCAAACATTTCTGAAATTCCAATTATTTGTGCAAGTGAAGTACTTTTTAAAAGAGAAACTACTTCATTTGAAACTGGTGGTAAAACTCTTTTTACTATTTGAGGAAAAAGTATTAAAAAAAATACTTGAATTCTATTAAATCCTAAAGTATATGCTGCTTCTTTTTGTCCTTTTGGAATGCTATTTATTCCACTTCTAAAAATTTCAGCAAAATATGCTGCATAATTTGCCACAAAAGCTATTATTATTGCTAAAAATCTATCATAATTAATTTTAAATAAATAATATGGAGCAAAATATACTACAATTATTTGCAACATTATAGGAGTTCCTCTCATTATTAAAATATAAACTCTTGTTATAAATGATATAATTCTACATTTCGAATTTCTAAGAATCGCTATAATAATACCTAGTGGTATAGATAGAATTAATGTTATTATAAAAATTTGTAATAAAACTCCTACTCCCGAAAATAATACTTTTCCCAAATTTATTATCTGATTTAAGCTCATAAATTATCTCTCCTCTAAATTAATCATATCTGTTCCAAACCATTTTTCAGATATTTCTTTTAATCTGCCTTCGCTTTCTAATTCTTTTAAAGCACTATTTATTTTATCTCTTAGTTCAACATTGTCTTTTTTTAAACCTACTACTATTCCTTCTGATTTTGAAACTACTTCTGAAGGTATTGTAATATATTTCTCTTGTCTTGAATTTATTAAATAATTTCCAATTGTATTAGATATATATAAAGCATCAATTCCGCCTACTCCTAAATCTGTAAAAGCTGTTACAAAATCTGAAAATGGTATAATTTCAACTTCTTTTCCAAAATCTGAAGCTGCTAAATCTGCTTCTTGTATAGAACCTGACTGAACTCCAATCTTCTTTCCTTTTAGCTCATCTTGAGATTTAATTTCACTACCATCTTTTAAAATAAAAAACATTTCACCTTGTATATACGTATCTGAAAGAGTCATTGTTTTTGCTCTATCTTCTGTATATCCAAATCCACTCCAAATACAATCAATATTTCCTGAATCTAATTCTTGTTCTTTAGAAGCCCAAGAAATTGATTGAAACTTAATATCCATTCCTAGCTTTTCACATACAGCTTTTGCTATATCTACATCTACTCCTACTATTTCATTATTTTCATTTCTAAAAACCATTGGTGGATAACTATCATCAATTCCAACTACTAAAATATTTTCATTATAAAAATTTTCTTTAGTCCCCCAAAAATTTTTAAGTACAAGTATTCCAGCTAAAATAATTACTATTATTAATATAAAAATTATAATCTTTTTTTTCATAAAATCCTCCTTTTACTTTATAAATCAATATTTTATAAAGTTTTATTTTTAATTTTAAATCTAAAGAATTTTTATTAAACTATAATTAATTTATTAGTTGCGCGCCAGTTTAATAAATTAATTATTTTAATAAGCTTTTTTATTTACAATAGTCTTAAAAAATATTTAATTTTTTTATTATACAAAAAGAGCCTTAAAGGTTTAGTACCTTTAAGGCTCTTAAAAACACTAAAGGCACAAGCATCATCAAAAGCCTGTGCCTACATATTTTAAAGACACAAGCTATTTTTTATGATGATGTTTGTTACCATTTAATAATTTTTTCATAAAAAATAAAATTCTCCTTTGATTTTAATATGCTTTTATTTTAGCATGATTTTCCATTATTGTCAACTATAAAATTAATGCATTTAATAATTATTTTATAAAAATAATTATTAAATAAATATTAGAAAACTATTCTTGTTCATATTTTATGTTTGGATTAAAAGCTATAACACTTTCAAATACAATAGGAATTAAGACATTTCCCAAAGCAAATAATGTACCTCTTCCAAAATTTCCAGCAAGACAAATTCTGCCAATAATACTTGCTCCAAATAATATAATCCATCCTAAAATAGGTACAAACCATAAAAGCAATAACCAAGGACTTAAATCTGAAATTCTATACATAACTATATCCCTATAAATAGGAATTATAGCTGCCCAGCCATGTTCACCAGCCTTTTGATATATTCTCCATCTTAAAATCAAATCATAAATAAATATAATTCCCAAAACAACTAAAACAGTCTTAATAATTGAATTTGTTACAAATAATTTCATTGCAATATTTACTTTCTGTTTTGTTGGAATTTCTTTTACAACACTTTTTACAATTTCTTCTGGGGAATATCCTTCTTCTATTTTTTCTTTGATTTCTGTTATATCAACATCTTCTTTTAAAATTTCTCTCACAGTTTCAGTATCAGTAGTTTTCAAAATCTCGGTTCCAGCATTAATCACATCTTCACTAATACCTTGTTTTTTTAGTTCTTCTTTATTATCTTCAATAATCTCAGCAATATCTTGTGTATCATATTCTTGTGTTACTTTATCATAAACATCTAATAATTCCTCTTCAGTCATATTATCTATATTACTCAAATCTATATCATCAATTGGTATATTTTCCAAATTTAAGTTTTTAGCTTCTTCTTTTAATTCTTCCAATGTTTCTGAATCTAAATTTGAAGTAGCAAATACAATATTTTCTGATATAATAACTAAAAAGAAAAATACTATTACTGCCATAATTTTATATATCTTATTATTTATAATTTTATTCATGTAATAAATCCTTTCTTTTCAAAATTTTATTTTATACATAATATTTTACATTAAAATATTTATTTGTCAATTTTAAATTTGTTCAATCATTATAATTTTGAATAAAATAAAAACTCTACTTAAAAGTACTTTATTCTTTTAAGTAGAGTTTTGTATTTTAATATTTCACATCTAATTTTATATGAACTTCTCGTAGTTGTTTATCAGTAACTTTTCCAGGTGCTCCCATAAGCAAATCTTGTGCTTTGCTATTCATTGGAAAGGCAATCACTTCTCTAATATTTTCTTCATTTGCTAAAAGCATTAACATCCTATCTATTCCTGGTGCAATTCCTGCATGTGGCGGAGCTCCATATTGAAAAGCTTTAAATAAAGCAGAAAACCTATTTTCTATATCTTCTTTTGTATAGCCTGCAATTTTAAAAGCTTTTATCATAATATCTATATCATGATTTCTTACTGCACCAGAAGAAAGTTCGATTCCATTACAAACAATGTCATATTGATATGCCAAAATGTCTAAAGGATTTTTATTTTCTAATGCATCTAATCCACCTTGTGGCATTGAAAATGGGTTATGTGAAAATTCAATTTTTCCATCTTCTCCAATTTCATACATTGGAAAATCTATAATCCAACAAAATTCAAAACTTGATTCATCTATTAAATTTTGTCTTATTCCTATTTCTTTTCTAATTTCTCCTGCTAATTTTTCAACAATTCCTTTATGCTCTGCTATAAAGAAAATACTATCTCCCTCATGAGTGTCTGTTTGAGCAAGTAACTGTTCTCTTGCGTCATCTGGAATAAGTTTTGCAATAGGTCCTTGTAAACTCCTATCATCATTTACTTTAAGCCATGCTAAACCTTTTGCCTTACATTCTTCTATTGCAAAATCTACCATACCATCATAAAAAGTTCTAGTTGCTTCTGCACCTTTTGGAAGTGTTATTGTTCTAACTATTTTTCCATTAAAAACTTTTATATCCAATTTTTCAAAAATGTTTGTTACATCTTTTATTTCTAATGGATTTCTTAAATCTGGCTTATCTGTTCCATATTTTAGCATTGCTTCTTCATATGGTATTCTTGGGAATGGATATTTAGTAATTTTTTTATTAGAAAATTTGGTAAAAGTGTCATACATAACTTTTTCCATTACTTCAAAAACATCTTCTTGTGTACTAAATGCCATTTCCATATCTAATTGATAAAATTCTCCTGGAGAACGGTCACTTCTTGCATCTTCATCCCTAAAACATGGTGCTATTTGAAAATATTTATCTATTCCTGAAACCATTAATAATTGTTTAAATTGTTGAGGTGCTTGTGGAAGTGCATAAAATTTTCCTGGATGCACTCTGCTTGGTACTAAATAATCTCTTGCACCTTCTGGTGATGAGCTAGTTAAAATTGGGGTTTGAACTTCTAAAAATCCTTGTTCTATCATTTTTAATCTTAAAAATTGTATAAGCTCTGCTCTTAATTTTAAATTCTCTAGATTTTTTCTAGCTCTTAAGTCTAAAAATCTATATTCTAATCTTAAATCTTCCCTTACATTTCTATTATTTTCAATTTCAAAAGGTAACATCTTAGTCCTTTTGCCTAAAATCTTAATCTCTTTTGCAAATAACTCAACAGTTCCTGTTTCTAATGCAGTATTTACTGTCTCTTCATCTCTAAGTCTCACTGTTCCTGAAACTGTTACTGTAGATTCAGTTGGTATTTTTGAAGCAAAATCTACTTTTTCTTCATCTCCTGAAACTACTACTTGAGTCACTCCATATTGATCTCTTAAATCAATAAATAAAACTCCTCCTAAATCTCTTATTGTGTCTACCCATCCTGCAAGTTTAATTTCTTCTCCTACATTTTTTTCACGTAATTCAGAACAATTATATGTTCTGTACATCTTCTCCTTTTTCATCATTTTCGCTCCTTTTCTTTTTATATAGGGACGGAAATATAAATACAAAAAAGCTTTCGTCTCTGTAACTTATGTTACAGGGACGAAAGCTATACTTCCGCGGTGCCACCCTATTTGAAAACACTAGGTTTTCCTCTTTTATATAAATGCTAGATAAATTTAACATTTATTTTATTGCTCCAATGTGTTTCACAAATTGAACTTAATTTAAAAATGCTCTCAGCCGATGGCATTTCTTCTCTGTATAAATGTTTTTCAATTGCTTTCATCTTCATCGCAACATATAACAATATATTTATTATAACTTATTTTTCCTCGATTTGTCAAGGTTTATTCATAAACATACCATAGACCTTCATCTTTTAATTGTTTAATTATTTGATTATGTTCTTCGTTTGTTTTTGTAAAATATACTTTACCATTTTTGTCTGCAACAAAATAATATGCATCAGTTTCCTTATAATTCAATGTTGCTTCGATTGCTGATTTACTTGGATTACATATTGGTCCAACTGGTATTTTTCCTGCCATATTTGGTCCTCTTGTATTATAAGGATTTTCAGTATTTAATTCTTTTGCTGTTAAATCTCTATCTCCCATATCTACCTTAAAAGCATAATATGTTGTAACATCACTTCCTAAACTCATTTTATCATTAATTCTATTGAAAAATACTCCTATAATTTCTGCTCTATCTTCTGTTGATTTGCCTTCAAGTTCAGCTATAGATGCAAGTGTTAAAATTTGATGTACTGTTAAATTATTACTTTCTATTTCGTCTTTAAATCCATCCAAATATTTTTGAGTAAAATTCAATATTACATTAAAAATTGTTTCTACTGAAACTTCATCATTTTCAAAAGTATAAGTATCTGGTAATAGATATCCTTCTAAAGGATAATATATTCTATCATCTTTTATTTCATCTGTTATAAACCAATATTTTTCTATTAATGAATCAATATATTCCTCATTTGATAGCAAATTATAAACATCTTCTTCTGTATTTACTGTTTTATCAGCTATTGTTTTTGCTATCCATCTCATATTTTTTCCTTCAATAAAAGTAATATTTACTTCATCATTTGCAACTTCACCATTTAAAATATGTGCTACTATTTGAGGCATGTCCTCACTATTATTAAAATCATATTTTCCAGCTTTTAATGAAGATATATTATTTAATTTAGAATATATCTTCATTACAGTTGCACTTTTTATTATATTAGAATCTTCTAATAATTTTGCAATATCTGAAATTCCATATCCCTCTGGTATTTCAACTCTAATTACTTCATTTTCTTCCACAGGAAGTTTACTTACAGGTTTTAAGTTATTATTATACCATATAAATATTCCTGCTATCCCTATAATTACTATCGCTAAAATAATGATTAGCAAAATTACTATTTTTTTCATATTTTTATCTCCTATTTATTCTTCAATTATATAATCTACTATATTTTCTATTTTCTTTCTATCTATAGTATTGTTTAAAGTTACAAATACTTTTAAATTATCTGCTTTAAATCTTGGTACTAATTCTAAAACAAATCTATAAAAACTATTTGGGTCATCTATTTTTTCAAAGTCTATATTTATTCCAATATAGTTGTTCTTTTTTACTAATTCCTTTACAGAATTAATTATTGTACTTCTTTCTGAATATGAAAGTAAACTTGTTGATACAGGCACATCATTTGTAAGTACAGGCAATATTTGTAATTTATTAGCATCTACCCAATTTTTATAAACAGCATAAGTTGCTGTACCTACTGAAGATTTATCTAATACTTCTGAATTTTTTTCTATATAGAAAAAAGTTGGTATTACAACATTCAATTTACTAGTATCTACTTGAATATTATTATAAATTCCAGATATATTTGAGTATCCGTCATAAACAACTAATTCCTGTTTACTAGTTTTCACCTCTTCTCTAATTACTATATCATCAGATAATATCTTAGATTTTACATATCCTATATTTCCTAATGCTGTCCTAATTTTTTTATATTTGCCATCTTCTTCTAAAACAGTAACTTTATCACCTATTATCAGTTTTTCTATTTTTTTACTAAATAATCCTTTTTTATTTTCTAGATTAGCCCTTTTTAAAACAGTGGCTTCAACTTTCTTTTTTTGTGTGGAATCCATTATTATTCTATTACTTTCTTTAGAAAACTCTAAATCTATGTCATAAACAGATTCCAAATCTGTTAATGGCAAATAAATTGTATCATTGATTTCTTTTAATTTGCCTTTTAATTCTACATTTTGATCGTTTATTAAAGCATATTGTTCATCCACTTTTAATAAAGCAACATGTGTATTATATGTAGTTATTAACTCTTTTTCTGCTTCGTTATAATATATAGTATCATCAAAAATAGTCTTTATATCCTCTTTCGAAAAAAATATATTATTATCTTCGATTATTACTTCTTTTGTAGTTTCTAAAAGTTCATTATTTAAAAGAATTGTTAATTCTTTGTACTTATTTTTATTCTTATTTATTATAGTTGAAATTAATATTAAAAAAATTATTATTATTAAAAAAACAATTATACATCTTCTTATTGCCAACTTGTTTAATTTTCTTTTCTTTGTTTTCATTTGTTCAATTCTTACTCCATTTAATTTCTTTAATTATAATTATAGTTTGAATTATATAATATGGTTTTAAAAAAATCTAGATAAAATTATAATTATTCAAATTATTTATAAAAAAATAATTTGATTTTCAAGTTTTTTCAATGTTTAGTAAAAAAAACAATAATCATTTTTATTTTTAATTTCATTCTGAATAAAATTCATTTTAATTCATATTCTTTATTAGATATGTAAATATACAATTACTTAGTAATTTAACACATAATTAATCACTTTTTATTATACTTATTATGTGTATGTGCTAATTACTCTCAGTTATTCTATAATAAATTAAAATAATAAATATTTTGTAGTTTTTTGACAAAAACTGTTTTCTTTTGCAAAGTTATATAGTATAATAGAAATGTAGTTTATTATTCTTTTGTAAGAATGGATTGGAGGTAAATATGTGGAAATTATGGTTAGTAGCCTCTGGCATATTCCTAATTATTGAAATTCTTAATATGGGATTTCTAATATTTTGGTTTGCAATAGGTGCTTTAGTAGCAATGATAGCAAGTTTCTTTATTGAAAGTATCATAGCTCAAACTGTTATTTTTTTAGTAGTTTCTACAATTTTATTATTTGCAACAAAACCTTTTGTAAATAAAATTTTGCCAAAAGAAAGTATGGTAAAAACTAATGCATATTCTATAGAAGGTAAAGTTGGAAAAGTTATTGTAGACATAGAACCAATAGAAGGTAAAGGTCAAGTAAAAATTAATGGTGAAAGCTGGTCTGCTAAATCTGTTGATAATACATATATTGCCAAAGATACCGAAGTTATAATAGAAAAAATTGACGGCGTTAAGGTTTTAGTAAAACCATTAATAAAAAAATAATATAAAATTTAAGGAGGAAATTTAATAATATGGGAGGATTTTTATTAGTCTTATTTGTTATCATTTGTATTGTAGCTTACAAAACAATCAAAGTTGTTAGACAATCAGAAGTTTATATTATTGAAAGATTAGGTAGATTTCATAAAGTAGCTGATGCCGGTCTTACTATTATCATACCTTTCTTAGATAAGGTTCGTTCAGTTGTTAGTTTAAAACAACAAACAATGGATATTCCACCACAAGGAGTTATCACATCAGATAACGTTACAATCACTATAGACACTGTTGTGTTCTATAAAATCACAGATCCAGCCAAAGCAGTATACGAAATTCAAAGTTTGAAAAAAGGTATTGAATATTTAGCAATAACAACAATTCGTGATATTGTTGGTAAAATGGAATTAGATCAAACATTTAGTTCAAGAGATGAAATTAATGATAAATTAAGAGTTATTCTTGATGAAGCAACAGACGCTTGGGGTTGTAAAATAGACAGAGTTGAAATTAAAGATATCACTCCACCTGCTGATATTAGAGA
>ERZ809224.1156-NODE-1156-length-20386-cov-15.838719_pt1 | contig 20386 bp, 22 predicted proteins | sample MGYA00520513_ERZ809224 | MGnify/ENA primary metagenome ERZ809224 (study PRJEB31576, sample SAMEA3212658) | Homo sapiens | biome: human-gut; feature: human gut; material: fecal | place: Sweden | collected 2012 ... | reverse complement strand
CTTAAATCATTATCATAGAAGACCTAATTTACAGAAAAACTTTCATACTCCCATTTTTGGTTATATCTCTTCTAAAATTTTCTGTACCTCATCTAAGGTTATGCCCTGACTTTCAGCGATTGATTCCTCGGTTTCGCCACGGAGCTTTCTTGTCAAGACAGCAACCTGCAAATCAAGCGCTTCCGCCCTAAGTCGTTCTTTTTCTGCACTTTTAAGCCCCTCGAGCCGTCCTTCTTCAAAACTGATCTCTTTTTCTGAAGCGATGTGAAATGCCTCATCATATTCTTCCAGACACATGTTTGTCACCTCCGCCTTATTAGCCCGCAAAATGTCTGCCAGTATGTTGTGAGCGATACAGTGTTCCACCGCCTCTTCGACGGCTTCCTTCAGCGGCCAGTTCTGGGTCGTGCGCTTCCGGACCTCTGCTATGAATAATGAGTATTCATATAAGAGCGGGCACCGCTGCATAATCTGGGCGTTCCGTCCCTTATTGATGTTGACCATGTGGGCGGAAAACTGGGCGCAGGACTTTTCGGGGCCGCTTGCGGCTTCCATGCTGTCGGTCAGATAGAGGATCTCTTCGTCGGCCATGTCCTTAAGGCCGTTATAGAACACATAATACCTCGGCACGGGGAGACGGAGTTCCTTGCTCCCATAAAGATCAAGCCGCTGCAGTTCGATGTACCTTTTAAAGGCGGCGGCCATATAGAGGAAGCCCCGCAAAGGCATGTTCGGATTATATGTACTCTGATGTTCAAAGACATTCATGTTCCAATCGATCAAAAAAGACAAGTCATTTTTCATACCCATGTAGACGAAATTTTCCATGGTATAAATCTCTAGGGCATCCACATCTGTGTAATCACTCTCATTGACAGCGTTGTACAGTGTGAGGAGCGCTCCTTTGTCTTTAAAGATGAAGCGGAAAAGCCGGTCTTTATGTTTCTCATTTACGCTGACATTCATTTGCATATCCATTTAATTTTCTCCTTTATATTATAATTCAAAAATCATTTGTTATGCAATGATTATAGAACAATCTTTTTAAAAAACCTGTCGAAGCCTGGCAGGGAAAATGCTTTTTTTATCGACAAAAAGAATCTGGTTTGCGTGGAGGACGCAGTTCAAAATTTTTTGTACAAAAAATTTAAAAAAAGTATAATGTAATGATTTTTGTAATGATGGATTTTTTATTATATCTTTAGTAAGAAGCTAAAGAAGGTGAAAAGTGTATGGGAAGAAATCAGAAGAATCGAAAAACTTTTATTGTAAAGGTTATGGGTACGGAGAATGCCACATGGCAGGGAAACGTTACCTGGATAGAAAAGAATAAAGGTCAAAATTTCCGCAGTGCGCTTGAATTGATGAAGATGCTGGATGCAGCGATTGATGATAATAATGGAGAAGATTTCGTATGACAGATAGAGAGTTAAGAAAAAAAAGAAGAGAAGAGTTACTTGAAATAATGCTGAAACAGGAAGATGAACTTGAACAGCTTAGAGAACAACTGCAGGAAGCAGAAGAGAAAATAAAGGTCCGGGAGACTGAGCTTCAGAAGTTAAGCACTATTGCAGAGGAAGCATTAAAGCTCAGCGGAATCTTTGCGACGGCTCAGGCGGCAGCAAATGCCTATGTTGAAAAGGCAGAGAGGGAAGCTTCTGAAAGTCAGATGACAAAGTTCTGCAGGGAATTTCAAAATCAGAAGGAAAAGTTTTGCACAGAGTTTCAGAATCAGAAGGAAAGGGTTTGCAAAGAATTTCAGAATCGGAAGACGAGGCTTTGCAGAGAGTTCCGGAATCAGAAGAGGAAGATTCGCAGAGGACTTCAGAATCGGAGCAGTAAGCAGTAGAACAGATTAGAGGAGAAGATATGGAACAGGAACAGAACTATTCTCCGCCGACCAGAGAACAGTTGGAACGGGAATTGGAACGTGTCAAATACAGACAGGGATATTTAAAAGCCCTCCGGGGAACAGTTGCTATATTGATTGTCGTAGCAGCGATTGCAGTAATTGTGGCAACGATGATGTTTCCGGTTCTCAGGATATATGGAAGCAGTATGACCCCCACATTAGAAGAAGGAAATATCGTAGTTGCATTAAAGGGCACCGGGTATGAGCGGGGCGATTTAATTGCTTTCTACTATAATAATAAGATTTTGGTTAAACGAGTGATAGCGCTGCCGGGCGAGTGGGTAAATATCGACGAGAAAGGCAGAGTATACATTAACGATATTCTTCAGGAAGAAGACTATCTGGCGGACGGCGAAAAAGATAAGGGAGAATGTGATATAGAACTTCCCTATCAGGTGCCGGAAGGAAGATTGTTCGTGATGGGCGACCATCGGAGCATATCTATTGACAGCCGGAGCAGCACCATCGGCTGCGTATCGGAAGAGCAGATTGTAGGACGGCTGTTATTAAAAATATGGCCATTTACCGGGGCAGGACCGGTTTGATAATAGATGGGATTTTGGAAAGGGAGGTATTCTGATGAAAACTTCAATTCGGCAAAAACTGAAGAAATTCATAGCGGAATATAGCAAATACAGTCATTGGCACAAAGCGGCAGTCTGTATGGCGGCCGTTGTTGCGGTACTCACAGTGTCTGCCCTGATTTTGCCAGCGATTACTATGGGGCGCGATGCCTACTGTGGAATAGAAGAACATAAGCACACGGCAGAATGTTACGAAAAACAGTTAGTGTGCGAGAAAGCGGAAAATGAAACAGAAAATAAAACGGAAAGCGAAGCGGCGAAGATGGTCCTTTCCTGCCCTCTGGAGTTACATCAGCATAAGGAAGGCTGCCATAACAGCAATGGAGAGATTATCTGTGGATATGCAGACTATGTGGTCCATCAACATTCGGAAAATTGCTATGATGAAAATGGAACACTTGTCTGTACACTTCCGGAGATAAAAGAGCATACCCATGATGCTTCCTGTTACACAGAAGAGAAAAAGCTGGTATGCACTATCGAGGAAACAGCGGGTCATGCGCATACAGAAGATTGTTATACAATGGTTGAAACCGGCAATATCAACTGTATAGCCCCGGAAGAGGAAGGTCATGTTCACACAGAAGAATGTTTTGAAAAAGTAAAGACGCTTACCTGTGGGCAGGAAGAAGTACCGGCCCATACTCATACAGATGGATGCTATGAGACAGCAAAACATTGCGTATGCGGCAAGCCGGAGGTTATTCTTCATAAGCATGATGAAGCGCATTGTTACAGCACAGATGACAATGGCAATAAATATTTAAGCTGCGGTATGCTGGAAGTCCTTTCCCATGAACATGATGCTAAATGTTTCCAGGAAGTTCAGGCTGAGGATGAAGAACATGTACATACAGAGGAATGTTATGAAGAAGTAGTTATCTGTGAAAAGGCAGAGCATACCCACGAAGACAGCTGCTTCGATAAAAAATTGGCAGAAACAGAGACAGTAAAACAGTCTGAGAGTGAAAATGATGCAGAGACCGAAGAAACTGTAGAGACAACCGAAACAGCACAGACGATTTGGACCACGCAGGACAATAACTTCGATGAAAACGCTGCAGATACTGGGTGTGGAAAAGAAGAACATATCCATGCAGAAGCATGTTACAGCAACAGCGGAGAGTTTATCTGCGAATTAGAAGAACACACTCACGAACTGGCATGCTATCCGGAAGAAGTTCAGAATAAGGTGAACGAAGTGAAGCAGGCCATCGAAGCATTGCCGACTTATGATGAACTGAGTGAGAAATTTGCTGCATACGAAGAAGCCGGAGATGAAGAAGGATATAACGCTTATTTCCAGGAGATTGCAGCTCAGGTGGAAGCGGTTTATGGAGCTTATGAAGCTCTGGATGAAAAACTTCAGAGATTTATTCCGGCGGAGACCATGGAAGTCCTGAACAGTTATGCATCCTTCCTTGTAATGGGTACACCGGAAAGTACAGGTACTGCAGATACAGATTTGTCAAAGTACCTCCAGTCAGTAACGATTAAAGATAAGGACGGCAATTCGGTAAGCGGTACAGTTTATGTTGGAGAAAGTTATAATATATCCATCGGTTTTGCGGAATCTGAAGGAAAACAGTTTAATACAACCGTAGATACATGGACATATCAGTTACCGGCGGGCATTGTGGTCACCGATGCCCAGAGTCAGAAGATGACGATTACCATTACTGAGAATAATGTCGCCAAGAGTTATGAAGTGACTTATGATATCACTACCGGCGGTTTGATTACGATTCATCCTACGCCTGAGTTGAAAGAGGCAGTTAACCAGTCCCCGAACGTTTCATTTAACGTTCAACTGGATGCCCAGGTGTCCGGAGAGAATACCGGTGAGAACGGGGAAATCATATTCCAGGGATTTAGCGACGGCATTAAATTCCATACCTCTGTCCGTCCGACCATTTCTGTTGAAAAGGCCGGAAAGGCAACAGAAAACAAGGATACTCAGGGTAATTCAACCGGCGGTGTTCTCACCTATACGATTACCGGTCATGTGCTGAACGGTCCGATCAAGGGAATGACCTTCACAGATAAGGCGGGTTATTCAGAAGCCTATTTTGGAGATGCTGCGGCTGTACAGAAAAACCTTACAATTGATTCCGTGGTAATTACCTGTAAAGATAGTACGGATGGGCATGGAAAAACATTAAGCACAGAAGATTATACACTTACATGGGCGGCCGATGGCTCTTTTACCTTAAAGGTGAAGGATACCATTCAAATGGCTGACTGTGACACAATCGTAGTGACCTATCATATACCGTATAAAGCGGCTCAGGGAGTGAATTATTATAAATTCGATGTGGAGAACACAGTCACTTTCAGCGGAGAATCGGTACAATCGACAAATCCGGAAGCTCCGAAAAAAGATGATCCGGAACCGGATACGGTGACAAATCTGGAGAACGTTATAGGCGGTACGGCCGGTATTAAAGGGATTGTCAAAAGGATTGATGATACGGATTATGATGTTATAGGTGAAAATGGTGTATTACATTATACGATAACAGTTGATGTAGAGGCGCTGGTTTATAAATCATTTTATATAACGGATGAGTTAACGGTGCTTATGGATGGAGCAACCTACAGGGTAGATGCCCAGCCAAAGAATTTGGTAGTAACGATTACAGATGCGGACGGAACAAAAACGCTTAAGAATCTTTCAGATATTAATCCAAATTGGATTGCAGATATACAAAACTCGGGGTATGAGCTGCCTGAAAAAGATTATTATGCATATTATGGCGAAGGGCTGGAAGGTCACTGGAAGTCTAAAGGTGTGTTTGATATTCCATTTAATCCAACATATGGTGGATATTGGACTGACAATCATACATCTCTGAATCTTCAGAAAGATTCTCAGATTGAGGTGAGTTATGATATTGATGTCAATGAAGATGTCGCTTTATATAAGGCAGATGGAAAAACTTATGTAAAGACAGTTAAACTTAAAGAATATCTGGCTCTTAATGATGGGGCAGCGATTCTTCGCAATTATGCACAGATGAATGCCGGTGGTCAATGGGGCGGAAGTAAAGTAGATTATAGCCGTGGTGATAAACTGAGAAAAACTGCGGTTGTTCAGGAAGATGGAACCATAGATTATTCCGTAACTTTTTTGGTGGATAATGCGGTACGTCAAATAATAGAGAAGAATAAACAACAAACTCATCCTAGTACTGGTAGTTACCAAGGTCTTAATATTGATTTTTATGATGATTTTCAGGATGGGTGGGAATATGTAGAAGGCTCGCTTACAGCCACTGCGAATTGGGGAACATGGTCGGAGACATTCTACTATTTGGATAACTTTGATGCAAAACTATATACAAATAGAAATTTTCTGGAAGCAATTACGAACAATAAGATATCGCCGGTAACCGCGGATGGAAAGGCAATACATGCTTCCTGGAATGGATTTGCTCAACGAAAAGAAGATGGGACATTGAATGCATGGTGGAATCTTGCTACAGCGGGTATCGCGAGACTGAATAATTTTATCAGTGTTACCTTTAATTATACTTTGAGACCGACGGATGAGGTAGGAGCAGGCAGGGAATTTAAGGATAGTGATGGCGATGGAAAGAGTGAGATGCCAGAGATTCCGGTACACAATAAAGCAGCGGTTAAGTGTGGCGACGGAACTGAATACAAGGCAGAGCATTTATTACACTACACGCCGAAGGTCTTGTCCAAAAAAGCAAAACAGAATGTAGCAGGCAGCAATGAGATTTCCTTTGAGGTAGAAATTAATCCGGCCGGAGTTGACCTGAATCCAAATGGAACGACGATTAAAGTGACGGATACAATGGGAGAAAATCTGACATTAAATGTAAATACACCATTGACTGTATTAGACAGCAATGGAAATGAGGTCCAGGGCTATGCGTTGAAGACGGATGTGACAACGGATGAAGCGGGGAAAGCGCATGAACAGCTCATTCTTACAGGTCTGCCGGATAACCGGTATTTGAAAATCTGTTATGAAGCCCTGGTAACAGAACAGGGTGACAACATAGAAGTCAGCAATACGGCTTCCATTGAAGGCGTGGCGGAGACAAAACTGGATGAAAATACCGAGTTCGATGTAAGCAATACATCGGGAAGCGGCCAGGGAAGTATCGATTACTTTACAATACACAAAGTCGATGAGGATAATGTGCAGAAATATCTGCAAGGGGCTAAATTTAACATTTATAAAGCAACGCCAGATGGAAATGGCACATACACATTTGGCACGGGAACCGGCAAAACCAAATATTCCGCCGAGTTGATTGGAAATTATACGACCGATGCGAGCGGAAAGATTGAAGTGAAAAATGAAAACGTGCGGGCCGGACAGTACTATATTCTGGAAGAGACAGAGGCGCCAAGGGGTTATATAAAGCCTAAAGCACCGATTTTGGTTTATTTTGCGGGAGCAAAAGGAATACCAGAGGGTGCGACTGTGGATAAAAATGCAGAGGTTATCGGCATCACATATGCTTTTACCGTTAAAAATGAGGCCTACAAGGTAGAGCTTCCGGAAACCGGCGGCACCGGCACAATTCCATATACAATGGCAGGAATCGCACTTATTGCGATAGCCGCATTGATATATAAAAATGAAGTAACAAAAAATAAAAAAGTAAAGGGAGAATGAGCAATGAAACATTTAAAGAAATTATTGAGCGCTATTCTTGTGATGGCAATGGCGCTGACAATGGCGTTGCCGGCGGCAGCAGCAGAAACTTACAGCATTACAATCAAAAATGATAAGGCCGGACATACTTACGAGGCATATCAAATTTTCAAGGGTGATCTTCATATAGATGAGGATGGAAAGGAGATTTTATCCAATATTGAATGGGGCGCTGGCGTTAATGCTGATAGCGCAGAAGCAGAGTTTGGCACTGCAAAGGTGAAGGCCGAAGCGCTTGAACTGGCCGGAGAAGCTGAGGGCTTCGCAAAAGAAGTCAGTGCTTATTTAACAACTCCAAGTTCTTCTACAAATGAGCATAAAGAAAATATCACTTTTTCTGATAATACTACAGGGAAGGGCTATGTCATCAGCGGTTTGGAACCGGGTTACTATTTGGTAAAGGATAGTAACGGTACTCTGAATGGAGATTCGGATGCATATACTTCATACATTCTTCAGGTGGTAGGAAATGTTGAAGCAAGACCAAAGTCCGCAGTACCAAGTGTCGACAAACAGGTACAGGATGAAGCGGAAGATGCTGAACAGGGGCATTCTGACGGTTGGGGAGAAACCGCAGACCATGCAATCAACGAGAGCTTCCAGTTTAAGCTGACAGCAACATTACCGGCGGATGTTAATTTTGCAGATTATACATCTTATCAGGTTAAATTTACAGATACCATGTCCACAGGAGTTACTTTTGAAAGTATTGAAAGTGTGACAGTAAGAAAGACCGAGAATACAGAGGGCCAATCTCTTACTGATACACAGTATGGGCTTAGTGGGGTAACTGCTGGGCAGGCTGGTGCTACATGGACACTTACAATTAATGATATTAAGAGCATTATGGGAAATGACTTTACTCAGGGTGTTACCGTGGAAGTCATCTACAATGCCCATTTGAATGAGGCAGCCCAGGTGAACACTGCATCGGGTACTACAACAAATAAGAACGCTGTATATTTGGAGTATTCCAATAACCCGAATGGTGAAGGACTTGGTAAAACACCAACTGATGAAGTATGGGTATTTACATATGAAGTAGATAATAGCAAGATTGATGGAAAAACCAAAGAAGCATTGGCAGGTGCCGAGTTTGAGTTATATGCGGTTACTAAAAACGGTGATAAGACAGAACCGGGTGATAAGATTCCTGTAGTTTGGGATGATGAGATGCAAGCATATCGTGAAGCTAAGGCTGGCGAACAGGCAAGCGCTATGCAGACCAGAGAAACAACAGATGCAGATGGAAAGAAGCATCAGACATTCAGCATCAAGGGGCTGGATGCAGGAGAATATTTCCTGAAAGAAACAAAAACGCCGGGCGGATATAACACATGCGACCCACAGCCTATTAAAATCAGTGCAACGCATGCTGAGGCACAGGGCGCCGGAACGACAACACTGACAGAGGATTCTCCGATGAAGTATGTGATTGTGAACAACAAAGGCGTTGAGCTTCCTGGAACCGGTGGTATCGGTACAACAATCTTCTACGTTGTTGGCGGTATCCTGGTAGTTGGCGCGGCTGTTCTGCTCATTGCGAAGAAGCGCACGAAATAATACATGACATTGAATTTATTGACGCAATAAGATATACCGGGAGGGCGGTCACGCCTTCCCGGCATACAACGGTAAGGAGAACCCTGAATGAGAAAGCATTTATCCACAATAATTTTAATAGTGATTTTAATTGCAGGGCTGTCCTTGCTGCTGTATCCCACAGTCAGCGATTATTGGAACTCATTCCATCAGTCCAGGGCGATTTCCACCTACACAGAACAGGTGGAGCAGATAGACACGGGGGAGCAGGAAGCGGCGCTTGCAAGAGCACGGGCTTACAATGCGGAACTCTGGAATAAAAGCAATCGCTACGAGTTCAGCGAGGCGGAAGAAGAGGAATATGAGAACTTGCTGAACATTTCAGATACAAGTATGATTGGATACATCGAGATTCCCAGTATTAATTGCCGCCTTCCAATCTATCACGGTATGAGCCAGGAAGTGCTGCAGACTGGGGTTGGCCACATGAAAGGTTCATCCCTTCCGGTAGGCGGATTGGGCACTCACAGTGTACTCACAGCCCACAGAGGTCTGCCGTCGGCAACCTTATTTACGAATCTGGATAAAATGGAGGAGGGCGATTATTTTGTTCTCCATGTACTGGGGGAAACGATGACTTATGAGATCGACCAGATTCATATCGTTCTTCCTGATGATGTGGACGACTTGGAATTGGAGAAAGGAAAGGATTACTGTACCCTTGTCACCTGCACGCCCTACGGCGTCAATTCTCACCGGCTTCTGCTCCGGGGACACCGGACAGAAAATCAGGCCGCACAGTTGGTGCAGGAGGACGCAAAGCAGATAAATTCGACAATGGTTTCCCTGATCATAGCGGGAACGATACTTTTGATTTTATTTATTGGAACACTGATTCGACATAGAAAATAACAGAGATTTCTGGGAGGAATGGATATGAAAGCTGGAAAGTATAAAAAAGGCTGGATATGCGGGGGGCTGGCCCTGGTTATGGGCGCTGCGCTGACACTTTCCCGGTTGGAGGTATTTGCGGGAGACCGGATTGATACATCGAAGGATTGCAGCCTGACGGTAACAATGGCAGACGATATAAGCGACCAGTATCCGGAACTTATGAACGCCGAGATTCCTGTAACTCTCTATAAGGTGGCGGACATGGACAGCAATGCCGAGTATATTCCGTTGGAGGGATTCAGTGAAATAGGACTTGAGGATATCGACAGTGGTACGACAGCGGGCGATTGGGCGGCTATTGCAGAAAAGGCATGCCAGGCGCTGGGACGGCCATATGAGCTGGAGGCTGAAGCGCCGGAAGACGAAGAGTCCGGAGAAAAGCCGGGTGAAGAGACCGGGGAGAATCCGGAGATGCCGGGAGCTGAGGCGCCGGTAAAGAGTGAGTTTACCGTCCGGCTTGCAGACGGCCCGGCCACTCTGGGAGGCCTTGAATGTGGAATGTATCTGGTCTATGCGGAGGAAACGCTGACAGATAATTATGTTTATAATTATACCCCGTATTTGGTATCCCTTCCAACCAGCGATTATACGATAGAAAACGGCGGCACAGATACTTGGACATATGATGTGACCATGGGGCTTAAGCCGCAGCAGAGCACTCGCTATGGGGAACTGGTTATTGAGAAGACGTTAAGTACAGTGAATACCTCGATGGGCGGTGCAAGCTGTGTGTTTCAGGTAGAGGCCGTAAAAGATAATAAGATTGTATACAGCAATGTGTTGTCTCTGAACTTTAAAGAGCCGGGAACAAAGCAGATTGTTGTTGATGAAATTCCGATGGGAGCCGCGGTGACGGTGACAGAAATTTATGCGGGCGCAGGCTATCGGCTGACTTCCGCCCCTTCTGTGGATGTCACGGTAGTCACCCCTGAGACGGAAGGCTATCCGGCTACAGCGGAGTTTACCAATGATTATGAGTATCCCGGCTATGGAACGAGTGTCGTCAATCATTTTGAACATATCGGCGAAGGCTGGGAATGGAACCCGCAGGCGGATAATGCAGGAAATATCGGAGAGGAGTAAGCCATGAAAATAAAGAAATCACAGAATCGAATAGGCGTATTGCTGGCAGTTCTTGCTTTTGTGGCGGTACTGGGGATATCGGTGAAGGATTCGCTGGCCTATTTTACAACTTATGCGAGGGCCCAGGGCGGTAAGGTCCTGACTCTGGGAAACTCAACGGAACTCGAGGAAGAGTATGACGGACAGAAGCATATCCGGGTGAGCAACCAGGGCAATGCCGACTGTTATGTCCGGGTGAAGGTATTTGCAGGCAGCCTGGTAGAGCTTACCTATGAAGGAAGCAGCCAATGGGTTTTGGGCGGTGACGGATATTATTATTATGGGGATATCGTGCCGGTTGGCGGTATGACGGATGAGCTGCTCGTATCTATCCATGCTTCCGAAGAAATCAAGGAACTGGGGACAGATTTTGATGTCATTGTTATTCAGGAGTGTGCCCCGGTAATATATGATGAGAATGGTAATCCGTATCCGGCTTCCGATGCGGAAGTATGGGCTCAGTCCTTTGAAGTCAATACAGAGGGAGGCGCAGGCAATGAATAAAAACCGCAAGGATATAACGACATTTGTTTTATTCGGGCTGGCAGCCGTCCTGCTGGTGCTTGGAACCGCGGGTTCAAGCCAGGCGGCCCTTACCTATTTCAGCGAGAATTATACGGCCCAGATTCAAGTATACGATATCGGCGTAACTCTGACAGAGAATGGCAATGATATTAGTTGGAGAAATTACACGGGCAGCGGCGATGCCTGGAATGAGCATACCGGAGAATTGCTGGCAAATATGATTGATGCGGAAGCCGGGGAGAAGCTTGTTCCGGGTAAGGCCTATCCGGAAGCCCTTTCCGTTAAGAACAGCGGGACGATTGACCAGTATGTGCGGGTGATGGTCTACCGCTATTGGGTAGATAAAGAAGGTAATAAGACAACGGAGTTGTCGCCGGAACTTATCGACCTCAACCTGACAGGCAATGGCTGGGTGGAGGATGAACAGGCATCCACGGATGAGCGGACCGTTTTATATTATACGGGAATACTTGCCCCGGGGGAGACAGCGCCTGCATTTTCCGATACGATTACAATTGACAGCTCGGTTGCGAAAAAGTTTAAAGAGACAAGGGAAACAACCGGCAGCGGAACTATTGTTACGACAACTTATGCGTATGACGGATATATGTTTGTTCTTGAGGCTGAGACCGATGCGGTACAGACTCATAATGGGGCGGCCGCAATTAAGAGCGCATGGGGCATCGATGTTGCCGTCGGTTCAGGCGGCGGCCTGAGCCTGCTTAATTAAGAGGGAGGCAGAAGAATATGAAGAAGAGGATGCTTTGCTTTGTTGCGATGCTGCTTCTCATGACGGGCAGCGTGATGACAGTTCAGGCGGAGGAACATAAAGGTGACGATGGATGGGCGGTTGAATTTAACGGGGAGAAAATGGAAAGCAATTTCAGTACCGGAAGTCTGTCCGATGTCATATTGGCGATGCAGCCGGGGGATAAGTCGACGGTTTCTCTCAGTCTTAAGAATTCTGCAGATTATACAACAGACTGGTATATGACGAATGAGGTACTTTCCAGTCTTGAGGACAGCCAGTCCGTGGCAAACGGCGGCGCATACACCTATATTTTAACCTATACAAACCATGCCGGAGAGGCGACGATCCTGTACAGCAGTGAAGCTGTCGGCGGTGAGAAGGCCTCAAGTGCCGGTGAAGGACTTCATGAAGCAACAGAATCTTTAAAAGATTATCTGTATCTGGAGCGGCTGAATTCCGGGGAGAGCGGGAGAATTTCGCTGGAAGTGGCCCTGGACGGTGAAACTCAGGGAAATGCTTATCAGAATACACTGGCGGATCTGCAGATGAATTTCGCAGTGGAGAAGGTGGCTGCGTCAACAACCCCATCAGGCACAACACCGACAGGTGAGAGGAAGAAGCCCGGCGAGCAGGGGACAGTTGTCCAAACGGGGGATTCGAGTCATTTGGGCCTGTGGTCGGCAGCGGCGCTGATCAGCGGTTTGGTCCTATTGATTTTAGCTGTTATGCGGTTAAAAAGGAACAAGCGGGAGAGGGGGATGCATCATGAATAGATTCCGAAAAATTATGCTGGCCATCCTCACGGTCTGCGTTGTGCTGCAGGCCGGAAGTCTCCGTGTTCTGGCAGCGGATAAATACACCTATGTGGTAACATTTTATGCGGGAGATAAAGGAACCTTCACCGGTGCAGGCGTGCAGGTCAACAGCAGCTCGGGCAGGGCGCAGGTAAATGTCAGCGGTTCTAAAATTACGGTAACAGGGCTTGAGATTGGCGACAGGGTCGGACTTCAGGCAGCGTCCGGCGGGGCGGTCGCTTTGAACGACGGCGGAAAATACTATGTCAAAGGTATCCGAAAAAGCGGATATGATAATAATACGGTATCGGCAGCATCCTTTGAGGTCACCGGGGATGAGGATTACGTGGTAGCCTACGGTATTCAGGGCGATATGGCGGCTTATACAGTGAATTTCCAGGATGCCGCCGGGAATACCCTTGCGCCAAGTGAAACTCATTACGGCAATGTGGGGGATAAGCCGGTGGTAGCTTTCTTATACGTAGAAGGCTATGTCCCGGATGCCTATAATCTGACAAAAACACTTGTCAGCGATGAATCTCAGAATGTATTTACTTTTGTATATTCACCGATTCCGGCTCCGACAGCAGAGACGCCGGCCAGCGGCGAAGGAACGGGAACGGCCGCAGGTACAACTACAGGTACAGCCGCAGGCACGGGCACAGGAACAGAAGCGGGCGACGGAGAAGAAGCTGCCGGAAACGAAGCGAATGAAGAGAATGTCGGCGAGCCAAATGAAGAGGAGAATCAGGAACTCCAGGAGCTTGAAGATGAAAGTGTTCCGCAGGAGCTGGTAGACCTTGATGATGAGCAGAAGCCATTGTCGAATGTGGAGCTTCCGGGAGCATCTGAAGAAACTTCGCCGGAGAATGCAAGCTCAATGCTTGGCCATGTTTTGATTGGCGCAGTATGTGCGGCAGCCATCGGAGCAGCTTTATATTTCTTCTTTATAAAGCGGAAAAAGACTTCGGATAAATGAAATACGGGGGAATAATAAAGTGAAATTCGGAAAAAAGATAGCAGCAGCCTGTAATATCATCGGGCTGCTGCTGCTCGCAATAGTTGTTATTATGTGTATTCCGCTGGCGGTTCCGAGGCTGTTTGGCTTTCAGACATATGCCATTGTGAGCGGGAGTATGGAGCCGGAGATTCCGGTGGGAAGTATTGTGTATGCAAAGAAAGCGGAGCCGACGGCGGTGACGCCGGGGGACGTGATAGTCTTTTACGGCGGACATGACTCGGCGGCTGTAGTGACCCACCGCGTGGTGGAAAACCGTAAAGATGAGAAAGAATTTGTAACTAAAGGCGATGCCAATGCAGGCAATGACGTCACCCCGATAGCCTATAATCATTTGATAGGAAAAGTTGTATTTCACCTGCCCGGAATCGGGAAATATCTGCCGGTTCTCACGGGAATTCAGGGCAAAATATATATGATCTGCATTATCGTGGCGGGGGTATTGCTCCGGATTGCAGGGAAACTCCTTTCTGAGGAATAGTAGAGCGGGATATCGGGAGATAGACGGTTTTAGACAGGAGGAAAGATGCGATAAACTAAGACTATCCTCGCGAAAAGAAGGTACATAGATGTGGGCGAATTAAAAAATAATGACGCTATCCAGTTATTTAAAGATAAACAAATCCGCACCGCTTGGGATGCGGAACGGGAAGAATGGTATTTTTCCATTGTGGATGTAATTTCTGTTCTAACCGATCAGAAAACACCGCGCGGTGCAAGTAATTATTGGGCCAAATTGAAACAAAGACTAAAAGATGAGGGCGCAAATGAACTGCTGACAAATTGTCAGCAGTTGAAAATGACAGCCGCCGATGGCAAAAAACGCCTGACTGATGTTGCCGATACGGAACAGATTTTATAACTTCCTTCCGAGCATATCCGGGTTGGTTGCATATTTCAGCGCCGTATCCCGGCTGATAATGCCCTTTTTACACAGGTTTAAAAGACTTCCGTCCATGGAAATCATATCTTCCTTTGTGGAAGAGTAGATGAGTCCCTCGATTTGAGGGACTTTGTTGTCCCGAATCATATTTCGAATCGCCGGTGTGACCGTCATAATTTCCAGTGCAGGCACCACGCCGCCATCGACAGTAGGGACAAGCTGTTGTGATACAACGGCTGTCAGCACGGTAGAAAGCTGAACGGCAATCTGACGTTGTTGGTTTGCAGGAAATACATCGATAATACGGTCAATGGTATTTGCTGCGCCGATAGTGTGGAGCGTCGAAAGGAGAAGATGGCCGGTCTCAGCCGCAGTCATTGCGACGTTGATTGTTTCATAATCGCGCATTTCCCCGAGAAGAATGACATCCGGGCTCTGGCGCAGGGCTGCCCGCAGAGCAGTAACGTAGCTTTCTGTATCCACGTTGATCTCGCGCTGGCTGACGATGCTGCATTCATGGCGGTGAAGGAATTCCAAAGGGTCCTCCAGTGTTATAATGTGTTTCTGCTGATTTCTGTTGATTTGGTCAATCATACATGCGAGGGTAGTGGATTTGCCGCTTCCCGCAGGGCCTGTGACAAGAATCATTCCCTTGCCGCCGTCGCCCAAATGAATTACATAGTCCGGGATTCCAAGTTCATGAGCATCCGGCAGATGAAAAGTAATGATTCGTATAACTGCGGATAAAGCGCCCCTTTGTTTATAAGCGCTGACACGAAAACGGGACAGTCCCTGAATGGCAAATGAAAAATCATCGTCACCCGCATTGTGAAGGATATTCAAATCCCGGTTCCCGGCTTCCTGATATATTTCATTCAATAAAGACTCCGTATCCGGCGGAAAAAGCTTTGTATCATTAACCCGGTTGATGACGCCGTTTCTTCGGAAGGATACCGGAAGGCCCGCAACGATAAAAACATCAGAGGCCTGTTCTGCAATTGCCTGTTCTAATATTTCTTTTAATTTCATTGTTATGAACTCCTCATTATTATTCTACAGGTATAAGGTTGAGAGAATTATCGCCATTCCACTCCTCAGTGGATATAAGCTGCCATGCCTGGATTTTATAGTAATTTTCATGTTCAGAATCATTTGTGACAAGTAAAGTTACGTTAAGCGCCTGTTTTTCACCGGAGGGAACCTGATAGGAAATGACGGTTTCTCCGTCGGCGCCGGTGCAGGATAAAGGGATGTTATCGATTTCTTTGCCGTCAAGCCGAGCGGTTACCTGATCTGAATTCTCGGCCAATAGCTGGTCAATCTCTCCAAGAATCATTTCAGCCCTGGAGGACGCCTCGTAATATTCGGTTTTATGCTCTGCGAATTTTTTGCTGAAAGAGTAGTCACTCTGGGCGCTTGAGAGGGAGAGTATGGCAAATGTCGTCAGACAAAGCACAAGAAATACCATCAGCAGAGAGGAAGAGCCGATATTTATAAATGTCGATTGCTGCTTATTTCGTTTCATCGGATGACCTCCTTGCAATATGATATTTTGTTTCAAGCTGATAAATGGATTCGCCGGAGGTTTCACTGAAATCCATCCGGGCTGTCAGTGTGTAATTTTTATGAGACAAATGAAGCGACAGGGTATAGCTGCTGTTTTCTTCAGCGCAGGAGGAAAAATTGTCATCATAGCAGAAAAGAATGTCAGCTTCGGAACCCGTCTCACTGTCCGGCGATTCTCCGTCTGAAAATGTTCCGTTTGGATATTCCCTTTTCAGGAGCAGCAGACAATCTTCAATTCCGTCTGCAGTATCTATGATTTCGGCAAGGCTGGCACATTCATTTACCCCGTAATTTAAAGCTCTGGAATTATTGCTCAGCATATGGGATGAGACAAAAATCTGCACGCAAACAGCGCTTGCAACAGAGAAAAATAAAATTGCAAGTATCAATTCCATCAGAAATAAGCTGGATGACCGTGCCCTGCTTCGATGCTTCATAAAAAATACAATCCTTTCTATTATTTGCTCTTAATGCTGACAATCGTGGAGGCTTTTGTGTTTGTGTTATCCACGCAGCTGAATTTCAGCAGATTTTCTGAAATCTCCTCCATAGAGAAATCCTGAATCTCCATAATCGTCCGCCCGGCGGACGCTGTTACGTCTACCCCTTCTTTTATAAAAAGTTCTTTAAGTTCCTGACCATAAATATAGATATATGTATAATAGCGTTCATTATTATGGGCCTGCTCCATAACTAAAGCCTGACATCCATCGAATTCATCCAGATATACGGCGCCATCGCAGTCATTTTGGTGTATTTTTTCATTAATGTAGGACAAACTGGTTCTGGCGGTATAGTTGAGGGATGAACTTTCTGTAGTGGACTGATAAATCCGTGCCGCGAGGAGAATTACTGTAAGCGCGGATAAGGCGAATACAAAAAATAATGCGACTGGAAACAGGAAGTCAATCATATGCTTTTGTTTTGTTTGAAAGCGCATTATTTGTCCCCCTTTTCAATAATCGTGATGTCCGGCAAAATATTGGAGCCGGATACCCGGTAATCCACAAAAAACATATCTTCGTCATAATAAAGACCATAATTATCCCTCAGATAATCCAGACTTTCCGGATAGGCGCCTTCGACAGAATAGCAGTAGGTAATACTGCGCATAATTGCCTTTTCAAGGCTCTCACGCTGGCGCTTCGCCGTACTCTCAGACAGAGAAGATATCCCCTGAATGAACAGCAGGAGTATCAGCAGAAACAGGCAGGCGGAGAATATGAATTTTGGCGGGTTATGAGATTGTTTTCGGTATTGAAAACGACGCATATTTACCACTCCTTATATACTGGACATAATTCCCATAAGCGGCAGCATGACTGACAGGAGAATCACGCCGACAATCAGGGACAGCAGAATGACGAGAGTAGGCTCGAGCACCGCAAGGACATCATTCATCCGCGAGTCAATATCTTCCTGGTACAAATCGGCAATCTGCTCCATGGCGTGGTCCATAAAACCGGTTCTGGAGCCAACGGAAACCATGCGGGCATAGACGCCGGTGAACATCCCGGAAGTAAATAATGCCTGAGAGAGCTCCTGCCCCTCATTTATCTGCTTCTGGCAGGCGTCGATTTTTTCCTGGAATACAGGGTCATCATTCAGAGAAGTCACAAGCTCCATGCTGTACTCCGGATTCAGACCGCTTTTTAAAGTCAGCGCCATACCGCTGGCAAACCGGCAGGCGGCAATATCTTCATAAATAACTTTTGTAAATTTCAGTTTATGGGCCAGTCTTCGGAACATGCTGCGCCCGGATGCTGTCTGAGTGCCATAGAGAATCAGACCGGCAATAATGATAATAAGTACAATAAAGGCAATCGAGTAGCGGTTAATGGCTGTCCCGATATTCATAAGCATACGGGAAAATCCGGTCATTTCCGTGCCGAGCTGAACGAAAACCTGATTAAATATCGGCATGACCTTCACAAGCAGGACAACGATGACAACCACCATCATGCCTGTCATGATCATCGGATATGTAACGGCATTGCGGATGTTTTTGCGGATAGAATCTTCTCTTTCGTAATGATTCTGCAAGGCGGCCATGACCTCATCCAGAGTACCGGTTTCCTCGCCAATCCGAACCATATTCAGCATGTAGGGAGGGTAGATTTCAAGGGTTTCCATGGCCTGATACAGACTTCCGGTCTCCTGCATATTTTCGAGGAGAGCCTCGAGAATCTTTTTTTCCTCCGCAGAGTCCGCATCCTCCAGCATAATAGTAAGTCCTTCCATGGAAGAGATGCCTGACCTCAAAATCAGGGCAATCTGCCCACAGAAAGCAGATAATTCCAGATTGGAAAATGGTTTCATAATCGTCCTCCATTCATAAGTTAATAAGAGTATTTTACCGTGTAATTACTTCCGTCGCCGATATATTTTTTGACGGCGGAACCCTCGTTGTTGGCGGCCAATGTAGGGTCAATTAACGACCAGCTTTTGCCGTCAAATTCTATAATTTTGTCAACCCATCCGATTTCATCCAGATAAACGCTGATCCAGGCGTGGTAGGCATCGCCGGAATATCCAACGACCAGCTTGGTTGGAATTCCCTGGGAGCGGAGCAAGGCAGCCATCAGGGAAGCATAGTCGAAACAGATACCTTTTCCTGTTTTCATCGTCACATCGATATCCGGGAGATAATCGGCGGAGACATTGGCGGCCAGTTCCTTATCATAGGAAATATTGTCTATGACATAGTGATAGACTTGCGTTACATAATCCAGGTCTCCGGAAGAACTGTCCGAAAGTTTTTCACCATAGGATACAGCCTCGTCATCCTTCGTGAACCATACATACTGATTTGGATACAGGAAGGGTTTAAATTCGTCGTTTAAAGCAACCTCAATATCCTGCGAAAATGCCATGGCATACATATTGTCATAGGCATGTTCAAGAATATCCAGATGATAAGCGCCGTTTCCCCCGGACAGAGGGAAGGTCTCATAGGCCCCGGCAAACAGCGTGTAATTATATACAGAGCCGTCAGGCGCCGTAATCTGCAGCCGAATCTTATCGGCTTCTCCCGAATATCGAACCATAATATATCCTTCGGAAGTATTCGAGGCATCGATAGAGATAATGTCGTTTTCATAGACTGTGCTTCCGGATGCCTCCGGGAGAAGAAATTCATGCAGCGTTTTACGCTTTTCTTCCGCCGCGCCTTTCTCCGTTGTCACGCGCTTTTCCCCCGGTTGAGCTTCCGAAGCGGCGTTGGCCTCCTGGCCTGAACAGCCTGCTAAAAGGAAGACTATAAATGATACAATAAGAAACACCCGTATACGCAGTGCTTTTTGCCGCATTGTACAGCCTCCTTTCATGCTTTTGCGCGTATTTTTCTGGTGCATAATAATTAATTATAGTATATCATATGCTGCAAAAAAAGCAATTTACTTCTTTTAAAACGACGTTCAAGGGATTGCCGAGGGAGTAAATTTATTTTGTCAGGTATGTTGTTTTTATGCATATCAGGGCGTATAATAAGCTCATAATAGCTGCCGGGAGGTTTTTATGAGTTATAAGACTATAGATGGCTTGATGCGGCATTTGCGGGACAGTGGAATTGAGATTTCGGGAAGTAAACAAAAACGTCAGTTGATGAATACAGGATATTTTCATGGATATAAGGGATATCGTTTTTTTAAGAGTGCCCCCAATAGATTGCCTTTCGTTTCTTATGATGAGGTATATGCGACAATTCAATATGACTCATCTCTGAAGGCTTTGTTTTATGGAAAAATGATGTATATTGAGACTGCGGTAAAAAATATTGCCCTTGAGAGCATATTGGTTAATGTAAATTCAGAAAGTATCCAGAATATGTATGATAAAGTTGTGAGCGGATATAATAATGCGCCGCCTTCATTCTCATCAGAGCAAAGGAAAAAATTGCAGGAAAATAAATTGAATTTACAAAATTCTGTTCAATCGAGTCTTGCACGTGCATATAAGAAAGGTAATCCTAAAATTACACATTTTTATAATAAGCCTGCAAATAAAAAGTCAAGGCTAAATTTATGAAAATTGAAAATTTTAT
>ERZ809224.1155-NODE-1155-length-20388-cov-5.702798_pt1 | contig 20388 bp, 16 predicted proteins | sample MGYA00520513_ERZ809224 | MGnify/ENA primary metagenome ERZ809224 (study PRJEB31576, sample SAMEA3212658) | Homo sapiens | biome: human-gut; feature: human gut; material: fecal | place: Sweden | collected 2012 ... | reverse complement strand
ACTTGTAGGATCACAAGGAATCTTCCCGCAAGCGGGCCCCTCCTTATGATATGTTATAACCGAATGCTGCTTCGCAGCTTATTGCTTTGCGCAATTGAAGCAGGGGACTTGCTTGATTCGGTTAAAAAGCGGGCTGCCGCAAACCTGCAGCAGCCCGCCCTGTCATCTGTTACTTAGTTGTTCTTTGCTTTCAGGAACTCATCGATTCCCTTTGCAGCGGCCTTTCCTGCGCCCATTGCAAGAATAACCGTTGCAGCTCCGGTGACAGCATCTCCTCCGGCGAATACGCCATCCTTGGATGTCTGACCGGTTGTCTCATCTGCGATGATGCATTTTCTCTTGTTTGTATCCAGTCCGATGGTCGTAGAAGAGATCAGCGGATTCGGTGAAGTACCAAGAGACATGATTACGGTATCAACATCAATATCAAACTCAGAACCCGGAATCTCTACCGGACGTCTTCTTCCGGATGCATCCGGCTCACCGAGCTCCATGCGGATGCAGCGGATACCCGCAACCGCATCGTTTTCATCTACCAGAATCTCCTTCGGGTTGGTCAGCAGATCGAAGATGATGCCCTCTTCCTTTGCATGATGTACTTCTTCTGCACGTGCCGGAAGCTCTGCTTCACTACGGCGGTATACGATATGTACTTCAGCGCCGAGACGAAGAGCTGTTCTCGCTGCATCCATTGCCACATTTCCGCCGCCGACAACAGCTACCTTCTTGCCGTGTACGATCGGAGTATCGTAATCATCACGGAATGCTTTCATGAGGTTGTTTCTGGTCAGGAACTCATTCGCGGAGAATACACCCTTTGCAGTCTCTCCCGGAATACCCATGAACATCGGAAGACCTGCACCGGAACCGATAAATACAGCCTCGAAGCCCTCCTCATCAAGCAGCTCATCAATCTTTACAGACTTGCCGATGATAACATTTGTCTCGATCTTTACGCCGAGAGATTTTACATTTTCTACTTCCTTTGCCACGACATCCAGCTTCGGAAGACGGAACTCCGGAATACCATACACAAGTACTCCGCCCGGCTCATGCAGTGCCTCGAAAATTGTCACATCATAGCCAAGCTTTGCCAGATCTCCTGCACAGGTCAGTCCGGACGGGCCTGAACCGATGACTGCTACCTTATGGCCATTCTTTGCTGCCGGTGCCGGCGGCTTGATGCCATTCTCTCTAGCCCAATCCGCAACAAAACGCTCCAGCTTACCGATGGATACCGCTTCGCCCTTAATGCCACGGATACATTTACCTTCACACTGACTCTCCTGCGGACATACGCGGCCACAGATTGCCGGAAGTGCGCTGGACTCGGAGATAACCTTGTAAGCCCCCTCAAAATTGCCAGTCTTTACTTCTGCGATGAAATCCGGAATATTGATGTTTACCGGACAGCCCTGAACACACTTTGCATTTTTGCAGTGCAGGCAACGCTCAGCCTCTGCCATCGCTTCTTCTTTATTATAGCCAAGACATACTTCGTCAAAATTTGTCGCTCTTACCTTCGGATCCTGCTCTCTTACCGGAACCTTCTTTAATACGTCTGCCATTATTTGTCACCTCCGCAATTGCCGCATCCACCATGATGGGTATCGCCCTCACGCAGTCTCAGCAGCGCCTTTCCTTCCTCTGTCTTATACAGAGTCTGTCTCTTCATTGCTCCGTCAAAATCGATCTTATGTCCGTCGAACTCCGGTCCGTCTACGCAGGCAAACTTCACTTCATCGCCTACAATGACACGACAGGCACCACACATACCGGTACCGTCTACCATAATCGGGTTCATGCTGACAACCGTCGGGATATTGAACTTCTTTGTGGTCAGGCAGCAGAACTTCATCATGATCATCGGTCCGATTGCTACGCAATGATCATAGGTCTTACCTTCTTTAGTGACAAGATCCTCGATAACCTTTGTAACCATACCGCTTCTTCCGTAGGAGCCGTCATCTGTGGTCACGTAAAGATTACCTGCTACAGATTTGAACTTATCCTCAAGGATTACGAGATCCTTGGTCTTTGCACCGACGATGACATCTGCGTCAATGCCGTGCTCATGCAGCCATTTCATCTGCGGGTATACCGGAGCTGTACCTACTCCGCCTGCTACAAACAGAATCTTCTTCTTTCTCGTCTCTTCCAGGTTTGCCTCTTCACAGAGCTCAGACGGACACCCGAGCGGTCCTACAAAATCACGGAAAGAATCTCCGGCCTTAAGCTTTGCAAATTTCTCTGTCGATGCTCCGATCGGCATGAATACAATCGTGATAGTTCCTGCTTCTCTGTCATAATCGCAGATCGTCAGCGGAATCCGCTCTCCAACTGCGTCTGCTTTGACGATGACAAACTGTCCAGGCAGGCAATGCTTCGCAACACGCGGAGCTTCTACTACCATCTGATAGATATTGCCCGCAAGTTTCCCTGCTTCCAAAATCTTGTACATATGATACCTCCATATTTTTCAGCAGTTTCCTGCTGTTTTGTAAACGAACCTGCACAGAGCATGCAAAGTCCTGCAAATTACATCAACTTAGTATAAGACATTACTGCAAGAAATTCAATGTCAGAATGAAAAAAATGCTAAAAAATGCAGATTATGTTAAACTTTTGACAATTTTTATCGAATACGTCAGGAATTCCGGTACAGCATACAAAAATTAGATGTACTAGTTCTGCTCCAGATAATTTTCAAATTCTTCTTCGGACATGAGAATTTTCCGCGGCTTTGTCCCCTCTTCCGGCCCAACGACTCCAGCATCTGAGAGTTGATCCATGATCCGTGCCGCCCGGTTGAATCCGATTTTGAACACACGCTGCAGCATGCCGATCGACGCCTTATCCTTCTCGATGATAAATTTACCCGCCTCTGCAAAGAGCGCATCCACTTCCTCATTTGCACGGGCTGCCTCGCTGACCTGCTGTACCTTCGCCAGCTGCGCCTCCATTGCTGCACTGTGTCCTCCATCCATATTATTTTCTTTGAGGAAATCAACCACATCAGATACTTCCTCATCGGACACAAATGCACCTTGTACACGCGCAGGCTTTTGATAGCCCTGTGGGTAGAACAGCATATCACCCTTTCCGAGCAGCTTCTCCGCTCCGTACATATCAATGATCGTACGGGAATCAATGCCGGAAGAGACGGAAAATGCAATACGCGACGGCATATTTGCCTTAATCAGTCCGGTGATAACATTAACAGACGGACGCTGCGTCGCAATAATCAGATGCAGCCCCGCTGCTCTCGCCAGCTGAGCCAGGCGACAGATGGAATCCTCTACCTCACCAGGGGCGACCATCATCAGATCTGCCAGCTCGTCGACAATGATCACGATCTGTGGCAGCTTCTTCGGTGCTGACGGATCGTCTCCCATACCGGCAGCCTCGACCTTCTGGTTGTAGCCCTTCAGATCGCGCACGCCGTATTCGGCAAATTTGTTATAGCGGTCGGTCATTTCCGCGACTGCCCAGTTCAGCGCACCGGCCGCTTTTTTCGGGTCGGTGACGACCGGAATGAACAGATGTGGAATACCATTGTAAACGCTCAGTTCTACGACCTTCGGGTCGATCATGATCAGCTTGACATCCTCCGGCTTTGCCTTATAGAGAATGCTCATAATCAGCGTATTGATGCAGACGGATTTTCCGGATCCGGTCGCTCCCGCGATCAGAAGGTGCGGCATCTTTGCGATATCTGCCACAACGGTCTTTCCGCCGATATCTTTTCCGACGGCAAACGCCAGATTGGACTTGTGCTTTTCAAATTCATCTGTCTCCAGCAAATCCCGCAGCATAACGGTGCTGTTCTCACCATTCGGGACTTCAATACCGACCGCAGATTTGCCGGGAATTGGTGCTTCAATCCGGATGTCTGCTGCAGCCAGATTCAGCTTGATATCATCGGAGAGCGCCACGATCTGCTTGACCTTCACGCCCTGCTCCGGCATCAGCTCATAGCGGGTCACGCTCGGCCCGCAGCTTACATTTGTCACTTTCGCATGAACGCCGAAGCTGTCTAAGGTCTGCTGCAGCTTTGCCGCGGTACGGCGCACCTCCTGCTCCTGGCTCGCCCCGGTCCGTGTCGATCCATGCTTCAGCAGCGAAAGCGGCGGATAGACATATTCCCGCTTTACGGCCTCTGCGGCCTCCGCAGCCTCCGCCTCGACATCCGCAATTCCGGCCTGAATCTCCTGCTTTGAAGAACGCGGATTACGTTTTGCCGATGATTCCTGCGGCGTATCCTGGCTATCAGGCGACGGCGCTCCGGCATTTACAGACTTTGACGTCATGCGGCCGCTTTCGGTCTGCACACGGTTTTCTATCTGCTTTTTGATTGGCTCTTCGCGGAATATATGACCGGATGAGGTGTTATCCAGCTTTCCCTCTTCTGCAAAGATACCAAAATCCGAGCGTGACTCCACAGACCTTCCAGAGTCCTCAGCCGGTTCTTCTTCCGGTCCGAGATACTCTGTCTCCGGCTCTTCTTTCACTTTCTGAAACAGATTTGCTTCTGATGCAACAGCAGTTTCCTCGTTTCTCCATGCATCTTCCTGATCTGTGGACAAATCATCTGCAAATGCATCCGATTGCAGCTCACTCATATCCGCACGATATAATGCAGACTGCGCCGTCTTTTCCTGCACAGGATTCGACTGCGGAAGCTCTGCCTTTCCAAAGATCACATCGGAGCTTACTTCTCTCCGGCTCTTTTCCAGACCCTCGATATGAAGTCCCACCTCCGGTTTTGCTGTCGGCTGCCTGCTCTCCTGATAAACCGTATCCGTCTCATCTGCATCCCGCCGGATCCTGATATCCGTCGCCGTGCCTTCCACCTTGCGGCTGTGTCTGGACGGCTGTGGCGTAGACGGGAAAATGACCGGCACTTCCAACTTCGTACGATGACTCGCCACTTGCTCTTTTCCTTCCTTCGGCCCCTGAGCATGCTCAGGCATGGTTGCCACCTCCGGGCTTCTTTCGGTACAGCCTCGCCTCGTTTCTATCACTGTGCGTGACTCAGCCTTTCTGCCAAACAGCCCCCTCCGTTTTTCCGGCTTCTCTGCAAATGGCACATAGGCATCTGCCCGCGCCGGATCCGGTGAAAGATCCATCTGTTCCAATGTCAGCTCCTGCTGCTCCATCTGCTCGCGTTCACGCGCATAAGCCTCACGCCGTCTGGCTGAACTCTCCTTTGCTGAACGGTACATTTTTTTACTCTGGTTTTTCATTCCCCGCATGATCGAGCGCTGTGTTATGAGGATCACGCAGATGATAGAAAGAATCACGAGAAATACACCTGTACCAACTGTCCCGAGCGCCGGAGTCAAAAGCTGGCACACAAATCCGCCAACCGCACCACCGCCATTTTTATAAGCTGCACTCCGCTCATAGATAGCTCCGACCTTCATCCATTCATATTCCTCTGCGCGTGCCAGTCCGAAAAAACTGCACACAGTCAGATACAGGATCACTGCGGAAACAAACTTTACACCGGCAATCGCGCTTCCCCGGTTCGACATAAGAAATGCTGTGAAAAAGACGAGCAGAACCGGAAAAAGATATGCCATCCACCCGAAAATCCCGAAACCGACGTCACTCAACACGCCTCCAAGAAAACCCCCAAACCCAAAGTTGCTGATAAACAGAAAAATACCAACCGCGATGATCCCCCAGAGAACAGCCTCCTGAATCAGCAACGGGCTGGTACGCTCTTCCGGTATCATGGGCCGTTCCATTTCCTTCTCAGGCTTTGGTTTTCTCGCTGCCTTTGTCGCCGTACCGGAAGCATTCTTTTTCGCAGATACAGCAGCACTCCGTGTGGAACTGCTGCTGCCTGTTGTTTTCCGTTTCGTATTTGCGGAAGAGGATGTCGTGCTGCGCTTCCTCGATCCGTCTGGTTTTTTATTTACTGCTTTTGCTGTCAAATACTCTGCCTCCCAGTCTGAATTTCCTTTGCTGCTACAGCAGGAAATGTCCTGCAATTGCAACGGCTCCTACGATAAAGCAATAATAGGAGAAATATTTAAACTTCTTATTTTTCACTACGATCAGCATTGTCTTGATGCATATGTATCCAACCACTGCTGCAAACACCATGCCGATTGCATAAACACCAATCTGTGATGCTTTGACCGGCTCTGCGATCACATCCTTTACCTCAAGGAGTGCTGCTCCGAGTACCGCCGGAATTGATAAAATGAAAGAATATTTGACCGCAAATCTCCGATCCATTCCAAGCAGCAGGCACACGGCGATCGTGGTACCGGAACGGGAAAGTCCCGGAAGTGTCGCCAGCCCCTGTGCCGCTCCGATCAAAAGACCGTTTTTGTATGTCACCTGGCGCGGAAGCTTATGTCCTTCCCTGGTCGTATCCGCAATGAGCAGCAGCACGCCGGTCATCAGAAGACAGATCCCGGGGATCAGGAGCGTCTGTCCGGCTGCAGAGACAAGCCCCTTTCCAATGATACCGATCAGTCCGGTCGGAATCGTTGATACGAGCACGAGCATGACAAATTTTCGGTAATTGTTGTGTACCACACGGCGATATTTCAGTGAGGTCTTATGAATGCGGTTCAGCATATAGATATGAAGATTTGCAAACAGATCTCCGATCATCTTGAACGTCTCCACGATCATTCGCCAGATATCTTTGTGATAGACGACAAATACGGCAGCCAGTGTCCCTACATGCAGCATGATGTCGAACAGCATGCCGCCGTCTGTATCAATGTGAAAAATATTCTCCAGAATCGCGAGGTGTCCAGAGCTGCTCACCGGCAGGAACTCCGTGATCCCCTGTACGATTCCAAGAAAAATAGATTGCAGTACGCTCATAACACGCCTCCTGATTCGGTACGATAATCTTTCTTACGCATACTGCTTCATTATACCAAACAATTGTTCCTTCCACAAGCGTTTTATTCTGCTTTCTGCGCGGCAATCATCGTATACAGCCGCCGCAGTGCATCGCTGATCCCTCCGACTTCATTGATCAGCCCTTCCCTCACGGCATCTTCTCCGACAAGAATTGTGCCGAGATCTTTCGTAAGAATCCCGGTGTCAAGCATCAATTTCTCAAGCCGCTCCCTGGATGCCCGGGAGTGCCCTGCAACGAAACCGAGAATCCGGTCCTGCATCTGCTTAAAGTAATCATAGGTCTGCGGTGCTCCGATGACCGTCCCGTTCATCCGCACCGGGTGGATCACCATTGTCCCCGTGTGCACGATAAAGGAATAGTCCGTCGATACCGCAATCGGCACACCGATCGAATGACTCCCGCCGAGCACGAGTGATACCGTCGGTTTGCTCAAAGACGCAATCATCTCCGCGATCGCAAGCCCGGCCTCCACGTCTCCGCCTACCGTATTGAGCAGAACGAGCACGCCGTCGATTTCGGAGCTGTCCTCGATTGCAGCCAGCCTCGGCAGGACATGCTCATATTTTGTCGTCTTGGAATTATTGGGCAGGCACTCATGCCCCTCGATTTCCCCGATCACACTGAGCAGATGGATGCGATGATCTAAAGTCACCTCCCCGTTTTCGCGTATTCCCTCCCGCACTTCCTTTTGTTCCTCTGCCCTTTTCGCCTCTGCTTCCCTTTCCATATCGGCGCACTTCCTTTCCTGATCTGATTTGCGGCGGATGGCCGCTTTAATCAGTATGTCCAAAAAAAGAAAAGCTAACACCGTTAAACAACAATAACGATGTCAGCTTTTTCTAATACCTTTTTCTAATACCTTTTTCTAAATAATCCCGTCAGCTAAGCTACCGCCATGAATCGCCGGGATGTCATTGCATGGAACCCTCAGGAAAGGAAATATTTCTCCTTCAGATCCCATACCATCTGAGTATAACGCTCCTTGCACTCCGACAGCTGATCAGACTCGATCATGGAAATGCACGGAGACAGATACTGATCCCAGATTGAACGGTAAATTTCCTTCCGATCCGGGCGCTGATTGATATGCTTTACAATCGACGGTGCCACATCATAATAGGTGTGGATCAGCGCGTCTCCTTCCGGAAGTGCACTCAGATAGCCGTCACGGTAATCGCGCAGCAGCATCAGCTCATAGCAGTCGTCCGGCTTTCCGAATGTCTCACAGACCGCCGTTGTAATATAACAGAACTTCTTATGGAAGCCAGCCTCTATGTACGTGTATTCCGACGCTTTCAGGGCTGCCTTCGGGAAACGGCGCTGCCACGAGGCTGTCATCTGTGCAGCCAGCGGCTCCGAAGATGTCCCGTGGTACTCCAGTACCATCGGCAGGACAAATGCCGCCATCGTGAGATTCAGATCCATCATCATGTGATCACGCTTCGTCCGCTTCGTACAACTGTCATATTTCTTCCCGGCGTATTCCGTCAGCGCGTCCGCCATGTTCATCAGAAACTGTTCCTTATCGATGACCGTGCTGTATCCCTGCTCAATTGCATCAAAGGTTTCCAGATGCTCCTGATACATACGCTGAAAGGCATCCCCGTATGCTTTCTTGCTGAAATACTTCATCGGGTCATCCCCGCAGCAGTCCAGAAGCTTTGGCATCCCTTCGATTCCGGTCAGGTAAAAGTTCATAAATTATTCCTCCAGATTGGTATATACCGCCTGTACGTCGTCATCCTCATCCAGCATATCCAGTGTGCGGTTCAGCTGCTTTAATGCAGTTTCATCGGTCAGTGCCACATAATTCTGCGGGATCATCGTCACCTCTGCGGAAGCCATCGGAATGCCCTCCTCCTCGAGCTTCTGACGTACATCGCTGAAATCATCCGGGGAAGTCAGAATCTCAAAGCTGTCCTCCTCCTCAGAGAAATCCTCCGCGCCTGCATCCAATGCAAGCATCATCAGCTCGTCCGGATCCATCTCACACTCCTCACGGTCAATGATGATCTGCCCCTTCTGGTCGAACATGTAGGATACACAGCCCTGTGTACCGATGCTGCCGCTGCCCTTGGTAAATGCATTGCGGACATTGGAGGCTGTACGGTTCTTATTATCAGTCAGCGCATCTACGATAATTGCAATTCCGCCCGGTCCGTATCCTTCGTAAGTAACAAACTCGTAGTTGACACTTCCGAGCTCGCCGGCTGCCTTCTTGATACCACGGTCGATCGTATCATTCGGCATATTGTTCGCCTTTGCCTTTGCAATGACGTCACGCAGACGGCTGTTGTTCGCCGGATCAGAGCCGCCCTCTTTTACTGCTACTGCAAGCTCACGTCCGATGATCGTAAAAATCTTTCCCTTGGCCGCATCGTTTTTCTCTTTTTTGTGCTTAATATTGGCAAATTTTGAATGTCCTGACATACTCTGTCACTGCTCCTTTTCTTCTTGTTGTAATTTAGTAATTTTAACAAGGTGAATCATTTTATTCTTCACCTCAATAATCTGAAACAGATAACCGTTCTCCGTAATCTCGGCCTTCTCTCCGTCCTCCGGAATCCGGTCAAGTCTGGATATCAGCAGTCCGTTCAGAGTATCATACGTCTCATCGAAGGAAACACCCAGTGTCTCCTCCACGTCGGCAAGCGGTGTCATTCCATCCATGAGCAGATCTCCGTTGCCGTCTCTGTGGATAAATTCCACATCCTTGTCGTATTCATCCTGAATATTTCCGACAATCTCCTCCAGAATATCTTCCATTGTCACGAGCCCGGCCGTCTGACCATACTCATCCGCTACGATAACCATCTGGATTTTCTCAGACTGCATGCCACGGAACAAAAGATTGATCCCTCTCGTCTCCGGAATAAATTTTGCTTCCCGGATCAGTTCCGGGATATCCTTAATCAGCCAGTTATCGTACTTTCCCATCGTGTGAAATTTCATCGCATCCTTGAAATGCAGGATTCCGATGATATTATCAATGTTCTCCAGATAAACCGGAAAACGCGACAGCGGCTGTTCGACCATAAAAGCAAGCGCTGCATTCAGATCCTGGGCTCCGTCGATGCCGATAATATTCTTCCGGTGGATCATGATATCCCCGGCCTTCTTATCGTCCATTTCAAAGATGTTCTGGATCATCTCAGCCTCTCTGGCATCAAGCACACCCTGCTCATGGCCTTCATTTACCATCGAGATGATCTCATCCTCCGTCACTTCACTCTCGAAGGACTTCGGATCAATTCCAAGAATCCGCACACATACATGCGATACAAAAGTCATAATATATGTAAGTGGGCTGACTGCCAGCATCACGACCCGCACAACGCCAGATCGGTGCAACAGCCACCGGGAGGCATTTTTATGTCCGAGCATCTCCGGTATAGAATTTCCGAACAGATAGAACAAAATCGCCAGCAACGGCAATGTCACATAGATCGGGTACCGGCGCGTCAGTCCGGTCAGAAAATAACCGGTCGCTGTGTAAGTGACCGCAGTCAGAAGCCAGATCGTATGTATGAGACGATCCGAGTGATCCTTCAGCTCACAAATCTCATCCGGCGGCTTGCCTTCTGACTCAAAGGCCTCCTGAATCTCAGTGTCAGAAACAGACCGGATCGCGGCAGAAAATGCCGTCATAATAAAATTCAGTATCAACAGGAACGCTAATAAACATGCACCCAACAAGGTACTGGCGTCTCCATCCATTTTCCGTGTATCTCCCCTTTATTTCTTTTTCTGCTGTACGCAGTATCATGCCTTAAAACAGGCAAAGTATTTTAAGTATAACAGTTTCTCTTTTATTCGTCAAGCTTTGCCCGGTCCGTTTACAGATTATGTAAGCAGCTCAAGACTGACCTGAAGCGCTTTGTTTACCCGTTTGAGCATCTCTCCGTCCAGATGGCAGACACGATCCTTCAGCCTGCGTTTGTCGATCGTGCGCAGCTGTTCCAGCAATATTACTGAATCGCGACCGACCTGATATCGCCCGGCCTCGATCGCTACATGAGTTGGCAGCTTCGCCTTGTTCATCTTTGAAGTAATGGCTGCGCAGATCACTGTCGGGCTGTGAAGATTACCCACGTCATTCTGAATGATCAGCACCGGACGGATACCGCCCTGCTCCGAACCGACCACCGGCCGTAAATCTGCATAAAAAATGTCGCCTCTCCTGATTACCACATGCCTCACACTCCGATACAAGGAATTTTCTGTACTTCATTACCTTCAGTATTTCCCTGTTTCTTCTGTGTATTCATGTACATAGAACATCTTTTTGGATATTTATGCCCGGTTCAAGTATACTCGCGGTACCCGTTTCCCGATGTCACAGACAAATTCATACGGAAAGCGGTTGGACAGCGCACCGAGCTCATCGACCGTAATCTCGGCATCTCCGTCCCTGCCAAGCAGTGTCACCTCGTCGAGCAGCTCCGCCTCAATATCCGTCACGTCGACCATGAACTGGTCCATACAGACCCTCCCCAGGATCGGCGCTTTCTTCCCACGGATCAGGACATATCCGCAATTGCTCAGGCTTCTCGGATAGCCGTCTCCGTAGCCGACCGGAATTGTCGCGATCCGCATCGGATGCTCAGCTACAAACGTTCCGCCGTAGCTGATGGCCGTCCCGGGTTCAATCATTTTTATGTACACAACATGTGACTTCAGCTCCATGACCGGAGCAAGCGGAATCTCTCTCGACACCTCATCAGACGGATAGATCCCGTAAATCGTAATCCCGGCCCGCACCATATCCATATTCGCCATTGGCAGCTCCAGAATCCCGGCGCTGTTCGAACAATGACGCAAAAATCCGTGAACGCCTGATGCCTCCATCGCATCACAGAAATCAGTAAACCGATGCATTTGCCGCATCGCTGCCTGCTTATCTGTCTCGTCTGCCCGTGCAAAATGCGTGAATGCGCCTTCGATTGACAGATGTCCCATCCCGCTGATCTTCTTCACCGTCAGAATGCTCTCTGCCGTATCGGCAAAGCCAATGCGGGACATCCCTGTGTCCACTGCTATGTGGATCGGCGCCCTCTTGCCGATGCGGGCCGCCGCTGCGTCAAACGCCTTTGCCATACGCTCCGTAAAGACTGCCGGGCGGATACCGTTTTGGATCATAGTCTCATAGTCTTCCTCAAATGTATAACCAAGGATCAGAATCGGCTTCGTAATCCCGGCGGCACGCAGCTCCAGTCCCTCGCTCACAGCCGCTACTGCAAACCCCCAGATATAGGGATACGGTTCCACCAGCTTTGCAATCCTGACTGCTCCATGCCCGTAAGCATCTGTCTTGATGACCGCCACCATCTGCACGCCTTCTTTTAGATTAGCCTTCATACGCCGGAAATTTTCCTCTACCGCCTCCAGATGAATGTAGGCTGTGATTCTCCCATTGCTGTGCTCCATATCTATCCTTCCCTTCCTCTGTAGTCTGTTCCAGTCCATTCAGGCGCTTTCTGTCTTTTTGCAGGCAGCTATTCCTGTACACCATCTCTGCGATCCTGCAGGCAGACAGCCAAAAGTCTGGACCGGTGCTTTAAAATCGCCGCAAAACTGTCCCGATCTGCCGGATCAGGTCTCCCGCCAGCATCGCATATCCGCCAAGCTTTCTCCTCGCTTCATCCCCGGCAAGCCCGTGCAGATACGCGCCAAAGACCGCCGCATCAAGTAATTCCATCCCCTGCGCCAAAAGTCCGCAGATCATACCGGTCAGCACATCCCCGCTTCCGCCGGTCGCCATACCGTCATTGCCGCTTGTATTGATGTAGACCGCTTCTCCGTCGGAAATAACCGTGCGCGCGTCTTTTTCTACACAGATCAGATGCTGTGATTTCGCATAATTCCGGCAGCAGTCAATCCGTTCATTCAGCACCTGCTGACTGGTCTTTTGCAGCAGCCGCGCCATCTCACCGATGTGTGGTGTCACAACTGCAGGCTCTACCCGTTTTGCCAGCAGCACCTGCCATTCTGCATGTGCTGCAAGCAGATTCAGCCCGTCCGCGTCGATTACGAGCGGTCCAAACCAGGCTTCCAAAACGGTTCCAAGCAGCACTCCGGCATGCTCCTCCACACCTAGTCCCGGACCGATTCCAATGACATCCGCCCACTCCATGGCACAGGTCAGTTTTTCTTTTGCATCTTCTGCGCTTCGGTACGCAGTAACGATTGCCTCCGGAAGTCTCGTCTGGAGCACCACGCGGTTGCACTCCGGTGTCAGCACGCGGACCAGCCCGCTGCCCATCCGGTATGCCGCCTCCGCGCAAAGACAGGCAGCTCCGCTCATCCCTTCCGCCCCGGCAATCAGCAGCACCTTCCCGCACGTCCCCTTATTCGACCATGGCAGCCGTCCGGGAAGCCGGCATAAATCCTCCGGACCAGGAAGAAATGCAGCCGCATCTTCCTTCCGAACCGGTATCCCGACAGAGCGGCAGACGACTTTTCCGCAAAAATCCGCCGCCGGATACAGCACCTGGCCAAGCTTCCGTGCAGCAAATGTCACCGTCATATCTGCCCGCACCGCCACAGAAGAAACATTGCCGGTGTCGGAGCGGATGCCGGACGGAATATCGACTGCTACTTTATACGCTGCAGAAGCATTGAGCTTCCCGATCAGCTCTGCATACGCTCCCTTCACATCCCGGGACAGGCCGATCCCAAGCAATGCATCTACAATAGTAGTATATTCCTTTTCTGGAAAATTTCTGACAATTTTTATATTGCAATTCTCGCAGATTGTCTTCTGACGACGACATTCTTCGGTCATTGACGCATCTTTTCCTGCAAAAAGTACCTCAACGGTAATCTTCTGTTCTGCCAGCAGTCTTGCGATTGCAAAACCGTCACCGCCATTATTGCCTGAACCGCATACGACAAGCACCGGTGCCGGTTGTGGTCTCGCCTTCAGAATTTCCTCTGTCACTGCGAGCGCTGCACGCTCCATCAGCACCATGGACGGAATTCCAAGTTCTTCTATCGCCGCCTGATCACACTGCTTCATTTTTTTCGCATCTACCAGATACTCCATAGCTCCATCCCTCCGAGATAAAACGGAAAAGGCTGCGTGCTCCAACTGCCGTGTCGCACCTCAGCCTCTGACTGTCTCATAGTTCGCGTTCTTTTTCCAGCTCCATGTGATTTAAATTGTAGGAAAGCTGCATCAGGCTCTCCGAAAGATGAACGCTCTCCACGATCACGTCCTTCGGCAGCTGCTGCAGATCGGTATGTGCAAAGTTCCAGATCGCCTTTACACCATTTTCCACGAGAATCGGCGCAAGCTCTTCTGCCCCGGACTTCGGAAGCGTCAGGGCTGCTATCTGGATCTGGTTATCTCGGATAAACTGCGGCAATTCGTCGGTCATACGAATCTCAATACCACGCACTGTCATGCCCTTCAGGCGTGGGTTCACATCAAAGATGCCCTTGATCCAGAACCCGCGTTTCTCAAATTTTACATAGTTGGCCAGTGCCTGTCCCAGATTTCCGGCTCCGACGATGATCATGTTATACACACGGTCCAGGCCGAGAATTCTACCAATCTCGTTGTAAAGATACTTGACATTGTAGCCGTATCCCTGTTGTCCGAATCCACCGAAATTGTTCAGATCCTGCCGAATCTGAGATGCAGTGACGTTCATCATTTCGCTTAACTCGTTTGATGAAATTCGCTCAACTTTTTCCTCCAGCAAATTTCCGAGATAACGATAATATCGCGGCAGTCTTTTTATAACTGCTTTTGAAATTTCACGTTCTTCCAAAATTCCGCCCTCTTTTCCCTTTCCTTTTCTTCGGCATCCACCGTTCAAGAATGTCTTTTATCATTATATCGGGGTGTTTTTTTTTTGTCAATAAAACTGCATGGTAAAAGCTTCTCTGATCGCAAAAAAATACAAACAGATATTGAGTTTTCCCGTGTTTTCGTTATAATGGTGATGTTGGGGTCAAAAGCCCCGGCTATAGTACAGGATGAAGATAAAGGAGTACCCATGATACTTTCATGTCAGAATATCAGCAAGGCATTCGGAACCGAATGCATCGTAACACAGGCATCTTTCCATATCGAAGACCACGAAAAGGCCGCTATCGTCGGTATCAACGGCGCCGGTAAGACGACACTTCTGCGTATGATCGTCGGCGAGCTTGAGCCGGACTCCGGCGTCGTGGCACTCGCAAAGGGCAAGACATTCGGCTATCTTGAGCAGCATCAGGACATCCACGGTGATCAGACGATCTATGAGGAGCTGCTCAGCGTCAAGGAGGATGTACTCCGCATGGAGCAGCGCATGCGCCAAATGGAGCATGAGATGAAGCACCTTTCCGGTGATGCATTGCAGAATCTTATGGAACAGTACAACCGCATTTCCACAGAATTTGAGCATCAGAACGGCTATGCCCTGCAAAGTGAACTCGTCGGTGTGCTCAAGGGCCTTGGATTTACAGAAGATGAATTTCAGAAAAAAATCGCGACCTTATCCGGCGGTCAGAAGACACGCGTCGCGCTCGGACGTCTGCTGCTCTCCTCCCCGGATCTTTTGCTGCTCGACGAGCCGATCAACCATCTGGACTTAAATTCCATCGCATGGCTGGAAAACTACCTGATCAACTACAAAGGCGCCGTTCTGATCGTCGCCCACGACCGGTATTTTCTGAATCGCGTCGTCACAAAAATCATCGAGCTGGACAACGGAAGGGTCATGACTTTCTCCGGCAATTACTCCGCCTATGCGGAAAAGAAAGCACAGTTGCGGGAAGCCGCCTGGCGCGCTTATGTCAATCAGCAGCAGGAGATCCGCCATCAGGAGGCCGTCATCGCCAAGCTGAAATCCTTTAACCGTGAAAAGTCAATCCGCCGCGCAGAGAGCCGTGAAAAAATGCTCGATAAAATCGATGTGCTGGAAAAACCGACTGAGACGCGCGCAGATATGCATCTGCATCTGGAGCCGCAGATTTTAAGCGGAAACGATGTGCTCACCGTTGAGCATCTCTCCAAATCATTCCCCGGCAATCCGCTTTTTTCCGATCTGAATTTCCATATCCAGCGCGGCGAGAAGGTCGCAGTGATCGGAGATAACGGTACCGGAAAGACAACTATACTGAAAATCATCAACGGGCTGGAGCAGGCTGACCACGGTTCTGTGACACTCGGCAGCAAGGTGCACATCAGCTACTACGATCAGGAGCACCAGCAGCTGCATATGGAAAAGACACTGATGGAGGAAATTTCGGACGTCTATCCGGAGATGACCGGCACCGAGATTCGCAATGTGCTCGCAGCCTTTCTCTTTACCGGAGATGATGTATACAAGCGCATTCAGGATTTAAGCGGCGGCGAGCGTGGACGTCTTTCTCTTGCGCGCCTTATGCTCTCCAAGTCCAATTTTCTGATCCTTGACGAGCCGACAAACCACCTGGATATCGTTTCCAAAGAGATTCTGGAAAAAGCGATCCAAAACTACACCGGCACGGTGCTCTATGTCTCGCACGACCGTTATTTTATCAACCAGACTGCAACCCGCATTCTGGAGCTGAAAAACCAGACGCTCGTCAACTACATCGGCAACTATGACTACTATCTGGAAAAGTCTGAGGAGCTGACAAAAATTTACGCGCCGGAACAGGAAAAAGAACACACAGAAGCACCTGCGGCTGCTTCTTCCCGTGATGACTGGGCACGTCAGAAGGAACTGCAGGCAAAGGAACGCAAGCGCCAGAATGATCTGAAAAAGACGGAGGATAAGATCACAAAGCTTGAGGAACGCAGCAGTGAAATTGATATGCTGATGACAAAAGAAGAAGTGTTCACCGATGTCGCAAAATGCACCGAGCTCAGCAAAGAAAAAGCTGCTCTGGTGGAAGAAATCGATCAGCTCTATGAGCTCTGGGAACAGCTTCAGGAAACATAAGAAGCATAAGAAAGCACGCTTTAGAAAAAGCGTGCTCCCATATATCCGACCATTCCGTCGATCCGGACCTTATACCATCCTCCGACATCCTCAAGGAATTCTACGGTCGTACCATACATATACTCTCCGATAATCTCCGCATCCATGCTTGGACCGCTTCGGATGTAGCAGGATCCCTTCAATGTCTTATATACCGGTGTGTACTCGGTCTCTGTGGCCGGCTGCGTCTCGGTCGCCTTTTCAGCAGGCGACTGGGGCTCGGTCGGCTTTTCTGTCGCTGCGGCAGCTGTCTCTGTCTGAGCGGCTGCTGCATCTGTCTGTGCAGAGGACTGCGCCTGTACTGCAGTCTCCTCTTTTGTCCCGGCAGTGTCGGCTGCCGTTTCCGTTTCCTGTTCTGTCTCTGACTCTGCCTCAGACTCTGATTCTGTCTCTGATGTCATCTCCGTCTCTGATTCTGTCTCTGATGTCATCTTCGTCTCTGTCTGCTTCTTTTCTGTGGTCTCAGTCTCCGTTTCCGTGATGATCTGGATCGCATTGGCAGCGTCCGGCTTTTTTGAATTCTGATAGATCCTCACGCCCGCCAGAATCAGAAAAAAAGCAAGAATCGCTGCCAGCAGCAGCAGGAAATAGCGCAGATAATCTGAAAGCCATTCCTTAAACTGTTTCACTTTTACTCCTTTACTTACTAATTCCTAAAAATGATTTTACGGCATCCGGCATTTCTCCGGTTTCGATCACTTTATCATGAAGCACCGGTGCATTGCGAATCTCCTCTACCGCCTTCGGAACCGGAACGTTTGCAATACGGCTCAGCTCGTCGATCAGCGCAAAATCTTCCATCCCGGCATATTTTGCATCAATCGCACTCATGACACTGCGCGCAAACTTAAACGGACTCGCCGTCGATGCGATTACAACCGGAGCCGTCGGATGGTTCTGCTCCTTCCATTTGCGATACACGTAAGAAGCGACTGCCGTATGGGTATCCAGTACATATCCGGTCTTCTCATATAAGGTGCGTATTTCTTCTGCGGTCTCTGCCTCAGTCGCATAGCCACCGGCAAAATCCTGAAGCTTTGCACGCATCTCATCTGTGATCTCATAGCGCCCGGTGCCGGTCAGCTGCTGCATCAGCTCTGCATTCTTCTTTGCATCCTCTCCTGCCAGACGATAGATCAGGCGCTCCAGGTTACTGGAGATCAGGATATCCATAGACGGAGAGGTCGTCAGATGGAATGCACGGTTCCGGTCATAGACGCCGGTCTGGAAGAAATCATAGAGAACCTTATTCTCATTGGATGCACAGATCAGTTTGCCTACCGGGATACCCATCTGCTTTGCATAAAAAGCAGCCAGAATATTTCCAAAGTTGCCGGTCGGTACGACAACGTTCATCTCTTCACCGGCCTGCAGCTCACCCTTTGCCAGCAGTCTTCCATAAGCATAGACGTAGTATACGATCTGCGGAACAAGCCGCCCGATATTGATCGAATTTGCAGAAGAAAAGCAAAAACCTGCCTCTGAGAGCTCTTTACGAAGTGCCTCGTCTCCGAAAATACGCTTCACACCGGACTGAGCATCATCAAAATTCCCACGGATACCGATGACACAGGTATTCTTACCCTTTTGTGTCACCATCTGCTTTTCCTGTACTGCGCTGACACCATCCTTCGGATAAAAGACAATGATCCTGGTACCCGGTACGTCTGCAAAGCCTGCAAGCGCTGCCTTTCCGGTATCGCCGGAAGTCGCTGTCAGAATCACAATTTCCTTGTCCTCGTGATTCTTCTTCGCTGCGGTTGTCATGAGATATGGCAAAATGGAAAGAGCCATATCCTTAAATGCGATCGTCGCCCCATGGAACAGCTCCAGATAAAAGCTGCCGTCTGCTTTTCGGATCGGTACGATCTCTTCGGTATCAAACTTCCGGTCATAAGCGCTGCGGATGCAGTACTTCAGCTCCTCTTCCGTATAATCTGTCAGAAAACGGCTCAGAACCGCATATGCCACCTCATGGTAGTTCATCTCTCCCAATGTCGCAAGCGGAAGATCCAGTGCCGGAATCTGCTCCGGTACATACAGACCGCCGTCCTCAGCCAGTCCCTGTAGAATTGCCTGTGAAGCTGTCACTCGGTTTGCTGCATTTCTTGTGCTTCTGTACATCCATTCCATAATCGCTACCCATTCCTTTTCCTTAGACTTCAGATGACTCTCATCTTCCCGTGAGTATACCACACGCAAAAGGCCATTGCAACCTTCTGATTGCAACAGCCTCCTGTTCTATTCCTGTGCAGCAGTTGCTTCTGCTTCATCCCGATAGGTATAGTATTCATGTCCGCCGTATTCAAACAGCTTTGTAAGATTGGCGTCAAACCAGTCCGTATTTTTCTGCTCTGCGGAACCTCTTGCCAGAAAAAACAGTGCACCCTCTGTGTAATCCTCTCCCTGCAGTACCCGCTCGACTGCAAGAATAGTCGAATCAGTCACGGAGCAGCTATAAATCCGTCCGTCGGACGTCGGCTGAAACTGGTCATCCTGCCATACGACCTCCTGGATCGTATCCGGGAAGTGAGAATCCTTCACGCGGTTCAAAACGACTCCGGCTACCATCATCTTGCTCATCACATCGCCACCGGTCGCCTCTGCCTCCACAATCTGTAGCAACGTATAATATTCTTCGCCGGACATCTGGTTTTCCTGAATGGTCTGCTGTGCATAATAGCCAAGCTCTTTCGCTTTTGTCGTTCCGCTTGCGATCTGTCGTTTCCGGATTGCCCGGCGGTCCAACCCGCAAGCCCCTGCAAGGGTTGCACCCTTGGCTCCATCCATCCGGATCAGCCGTGTCGCCTCGGAATATTTTTCCATATCTGCGACCCCGGTCACGACTCCGGTCAGGCCCATCTGTGACTGCCAGCTTCCCTCGTTTGAAGAAGAATCGACCGCATAGACTGTACCATGCCCTCCGGTCTCAAACTCCGAGATCACAACCGCGATGCTCACAAGCATCAGGATCGCAAACAAAATCAGCGCAGCATCCTTCAGGATCCTTTTTCTTCCTTCTGCGTTGGTCAACAGCATTTCTGATTTCTCCCATACTCCGGGATCTCCCCATCCCGTTTTTGCCCCTTATCGTCATCTATACTGTTTTTGTAACGTAGCTGCATTATACCTGATCCGAAAACATTCTGTCAATATCTGATTCATATTTTTGTAATAATTTATTTCGTCGACATTTTTCTTTGTTACATTTTTATTTCTTTCTCACAAAGTTTTTCTTCATTATACGTTGATTTTTATCGCATCTGCCACTTGATTTTCTTGCTGGATAGCATATTTCACATTGCTTAAATTCGCTGTTTTTCCTGCTTTTCTTACATATTTGCAAAAAATATGTCGTATTCTTTGATTCCGTACAGGTTTTTGAATTATTTTGTAATAATTATGTAATATTTACAAGCTTTGTTTTTTCGCAAAGACATACTTGCTTCATGGTTTGTTTCGTATTAAAATGCTGATGATACCAGGGCCAAAAGGTCAAAAAGCCGTTCATGCTTGCATGATAAAGCTTTTGAA
>ERZ809224.1152-NODE-1152-length-20405-cov-11.021966_pt1 | contig 20405 bp, 19 predicted proteins | sample MGYA00520513_ERZ809224 | MGnify/ENA primary metagenome ERZ809224 (study PRJEB31576, sample SAMEA3212658) | Homo sapiens | biome: human-gut; feature: human gut; material: fecal | place: Sweden | collected 2012 ... | reverse complement strand
CTCCATTGTTCTTCTTGACCTTGCCTTCCATGAAATCTGCCGTGTAGGTTTTCTGTAGCAGGACGTCGCCCATGTATTTTTCATTCTGCAGAATGCGTTGGATGGCTTCCGTGCTCCAGTTTGCATTGCCGGTGGCGGTTGGAATGCCCAGGCGCTCCAAGGTTTCCTTTACGGTACGCAGGCTGTCGCCGTTTAGATAATTCTGCGCGATCAGCCGGATAATTTTCGCTTCTTCAGGCACGATTTCCGGCTCACCATCCGGCCCTTTGCGATAGCCCAGGAAGTTCTTATATCGGAAGCTAAACCGGCCCTGCCGGTAACCCATGCGGATGCCCTTGGTCACGTTGCCGCTGATGGATTCGCTCTCAGCCTGGGCGAAGGAACTCAGGCAGGTGAGGATCATCTCGCTGTTCATATTCGAGGTGTCAATGTTTTCTTTCTCGAAGATAACCGGGATGCCCCAGCTTTTTAGAAGCCGCACGTGCTTGATGCAGTCCAGGGTATTACGGGCAAAGCGGGAGATGGATTTTGTCAGGATGAGGTCTATTTTCTTCTTCCTGCACAGGGCAATCATTTCGTTAAACTGATCTCTTTTCTTCGTGCTGACGCCAGAGATTCCATCGTCCGCAAAAATTCCGGCCAGCTGCCAGCCCTCGTGGTGAGTGATTTTTTCTGTGTAATAATTTACCTGCACTTCAAAGCTGTTTTGCTGTTCTTCTTCCTCGGTGCTGACCCGGCAGTAGGCTGCCACCCGCAGTTTCCGTTTTCGCTTTCGCAGGTCACCCAGCAGAGGGTTTGCCGGGATTTCTGTAACTGTTTTTTGTGCCATGGCGGTTCTCCTTTCAAACCACAATATCATTCAGCAGACGAAGCTGCACAGATGCGTCCGGCTGCAAAATCACCTGTTTCACAGCCCTCTCAAAAAGTTCCCGATCCAGATCCGTGTCATCGCTGTGTGCCTGCAAGAGAGCTTTCAGGGTAATGGTCAGATGGTCTGCTTCCTTGATAGAGCAGGTTTTGTATTTTTCAGCGGCGCACTCAAGAATGAGAGGGAGAAGTTCATTCGGATCCACTTCCCGCTGATTCATCGCTTGATTGATTTCATTGGTCAAGCGGGCGGCCTGTATGGATAAACTCTTCGAAGCTTCCTTTGCCGGTTCCACCATACAAGGTTTTTGACAAATAGTAAGGAATCTTGCTGTAACTTTCTGAATCAGCATATCGTCAGGAATTGGCCCAAGATGTTGATGACAGCATTTGCAGTCCCAAAAAGTCCGATGAGGCTTTTTCCCGTTTCGTTTTAGGTTTCCTCCACAGTATGGGCAGGTCATCCTTCTTTGAATAAACGGTGTTTGGAAACGTGGGGAAGCTTTGCTCCGTTTCAAATCGGCTACTTTCACAGCAATCTCTTTGTCTATAATCGGCGGATATTGCTCTCCGTCCCAATACCTGCTGTTGTCTAAAATTCTTGATACCATATTTTTGTTCCAAGAGGATGCATTCTCTCGAAATTTCAAACCTGTTTGTTCCGCCATAGTTGACAGCTGTTGGAGAGACTCCCCGTCAAGGTAATGGGAGAATATCTGCTCTACGAGGCGTTTTTCTTCAGGAATCACAGTATATGTTCCGTTTTTCATTTGATAGCCGAAGGGACATCTCCGTATTTTTTTCATACCTATTGCCTCATTTCACAAAGAACCAACCCATTGGAAAGTAAAAAAGAGAATTTGTCAGGATAGACCGTAATTTCTTTTACCATGCTTTTAAATATGGTCGCTTCAAACTCCAACATGGGTTGGGTATCATCAAGAAGATCCAGCAATAAATTCGTTTGCTCGATTGTTTCAGTAATACTGTCTGGCTCCTGGCGCCGGTACAGTTCTTGGCGCAGTTCCTCAATTCGCTTATTATTCCTGTTGCTTCTTTCTATAAAAATAGCAGAATCAATACACCCTTTGGCTTGCAACCTGGAGAGTGAATGATTCTGCTTGACTAAGTCGGCAATTCTTTGGTTTAAGTCCATGACTTCTGGCTTTGCAAATGTAGTCTTGCTCTGCAATTCTAATAGCTGTGCCAGCATCGGTTTTAAGATAGTATCCTTGTTGTCCAGTAATTTATTGTATATTAGCAAAAATGTTTGGTACACTTCACTTTCTGGCACTACTTCCATGGAGCAGAAGTCTTTGCTTTTTCGGTGCTGGTAGCAGCACCATCGAGCACCTTCCTTTTTTAAATGGCGTTGAAATGTACTGCCGCAAAGCCCGCATTTCATAACTCGGCTCACCGGGAACCCATCCGGTGTTGGTTTCGTTGTATGAGACATTGCGCGCCTTTTCATAAGACGTTGCGCAGCTTCAAACATCTCTACTGGTATAATCGCAGGGTGAGAGCTCTTTACATAGAATTGTGAAAGGTGTCCCCGGTTTTTGATATTGACTAAGGGCAGCTGATTTGGAGTAAATGTCTTTTGCAGCAACGAATCGCCAATGTATTTTTCGTTGGATAAAATGTAGCGGATGGAAGTTCGATACCATCTGACTTTTTTCTTCCGGCTGTATGTTACTTCCTGGTCATTTAAGAAGGTAGCTATCTCATCCATACTATGTCCGGCAAGATAGCTGGAAAAAATATATTGGACTATAGGAACCTCTTGGGGATCCGGAACCAAGGTCCCTTCTTTAAGAAAATACCCAAGCGGCGCATTGCAGGTAATAAAATCGCCGGATCTCATCCGGCGCCGGTAACTCCATTTCAGGTTCTTCGATATGGAGAGGGATTCTTCCTGGGCGGCAGAACCCAAAATACTCAGCAGCATCTCGCTGCCCATGTTTCCGGTGTCAATGCCCTCTTTTTCAAATTCCACCGCCACGCCAAGATGCTTGAGTTCTCGCACGGTCTGAAGGCAGTCGACGGTATTTCGTGCAAACCGGGAGATGGATTTAACAAGGATACGGTCTATTTTCCCGGCATGGCAGTCGGCAAGCAGACGTTGAAAATCGTCCCGCTTGTCGGCTGTGGTGCCGGAAACCGCTTCGTCAGCATAAAGGCCGACAAACTCCCATTCATCTTTGGATTGGATGAAGTCGGTGTAATAAGCCACCTGGGTGGCAAAGGAATTCAGCTGGTCGGCTGAATCGCTGCTGACACGGGCATAAGCGGCAACCCGCAGCTTTTTGGCTTGCTCTGAGATGGGTTGAATCACTCTGACCTGCGGCATCTCTGCCACCCCCTTTCCGGTTGGACATTTTTTTGTCACACCCAACACTACCACAACCGGCATGGGATAGCTATTACGACAACCACTAAATACTGAGCTCAGAGACTCCGTACTTTTCGGCAATAGCAACATTGGCTTGCTGACAGTATTCTGCTGTGATTTTTCCCTGCTCCATCAGCTTTTTCAGCGTGGAAAACAGCACAAAGTATTTAATTTCCTTGATCACCTTTTCGCACGGAAGCGCCGGAGTAAAAGCGGGTTCCATGGTAAGTTCACCATGGAACCCGAAGCCCTTTTTGGGCGGCTCTCCTGGGAAAATGTTTTTCCAGCCCTTTGATGTAGAGTTCATACTGCAGGTCGCTTTCGGTGGTGATCAGTACCGCATTGTGATCCTGTAGGAACTCCAGTATCTTCATAAGAATGGCGGGGTCATGGCTTAGGCGGGTGAGGTTCTGCACAAGGACAGCTTGGGCAAGGTCGCCTTGCACGGCCCGCATCATCTGCTTCAGGCCCATTCTGGCCATGCTCTTGCCGGAGCCCATATCCTGAGAGGTGCCGGAAACGATGTATCCTCTGCGATCCGCTTCATCCAAGAGACTTTGCATCTGCTGGAACAACACCTTCAGATGCTTGTCGCTACTGCGGCTGTACAGCCACATGGGGCGGTCTGCATACGGAAAACTCACCGTGCATCGCCCCCTTTCCTCCTTGTGGACGGCTTTGGAGACAGCGTAAGGGAAAGCGCAGAGGCGTCTTTGGCGTGAATGTGTACCTTCTGTTTTTGAAATTCGGCCAACACAGGGAGAACTGCATCGAAATCACGGCCAAGATGATGGAGGCTGGGCATCATCACCGCACCCACCCTTCCTTCACGGACAGCCGCCAGCATTTCCTGAACGCCGGACCGCTCCATGGGCGGAAGCTGTCTGCTGGAATCAGTGGAAACCCCGGCAACGATAAGGCCATTTTGCTGGGCCGTATGTTTCATGGCTTCTACGCTCAAATCTCTCCATTCTGCTTGCTCGGGACTCTTGGAACTGGCGTAGAGCCAGACTTTTTGCTCTATTGGCGTAGTGGCTGTTCGAAAATAAACTGCCACCCTCATATTCTTGTCCATCTATGGCAACTCCTTTATGGCATAAAATAATCCGGGCCTTTCTTTGCCCGGATAAAGTCCTCCACATCTTCTATTTTGGCAGTGATGCGGATCGGTGGCAGGGTTTCCAGCACAGCTTTATGGTATCGCGCTCCGGGGGCGGCTCGGTGATCCAGGATGCTGACCACGCAGGTGTCGGTCTCCGTGCGGATGGCACGTCCAAATCCCTGCCGGAGTTTCACCTGCATATCGGGTATCACCACAGTTTGAATATAGTCCCTCAAAGTAGGGTATTGCTCCCGTTCCGCTTCACTCAGCGGGTCCGGTACGGGAAAGGGCAGCCGGGCAATAATCAGCGACGATACCATATCGCCGGGGAAGTCCACGCCCTCCCAGCAGGAGCCCGCCGCAAATAGCACGGCGTTGGGGGCCTGCTTGAACTGATGGATGACGTCCTGGGAATGCCGCCAGACCTCCATCAGTGGGAAGGCCATCCGATCCTTCACATGGTTGTAGACGGATCCCATAAGAGAATAGGATGTAAACAGCACCAGCGTGTGGCCATGGGTGGCGTCTACCAGCCTGCCGATCTGCTCCGCCAGATACTGCGTCTCCCGTTCACTGCCCATAGGAGTTCCCGGAACATCGCTCGGAAGATAGAGGATGCAGTTTTCCTGGTAATTGAAAGGGGAATCCGCAATGAAATCTGCCAGCCGCGAGCTTGAGGATAACCCCATGAGCTGCCGGGTCCGGTGAAAGCTGCCACCGGCCATGAGGGTGCCGGAGGTAAGAATGGCGGGAATGTTGTTGCGCCAGAGCGCACGGTTCAGCTGCTCCGGCATCTGCCGGCTGGCGGCGCAGAGGCTGGGGCTGCCGGTTCTGTCGTATTGGATGTAAAGGATATAGCGGCGGTCCCCTGTGAAGAACAAGTTCAGTGCCTGTTCTGTTGTTCCCAGCCGGTGAAGGATCCACCGTGGCAGGTGGGGCGCCAGCTGTTTTTGGAGCAGCCGGAGAAGGGAGAGGCAATCCCGAAGGGCCGCTTCCCGTTCTGCGGTCAGCACGAAGGCAGTGCGCTGAGCTTCCTCCAGCAGCTCACCCCGGCACAGGGCGCCCATCAGCGCCCGGAACTTTTCCCGCAGGTTCTGCGCCGCAAGGATATATTTCTCCTTTGTGAGCAGAGAACAGAGTTCATGAAAATCCTCCGCCGACAGGCTCCGCCCGTACATCTGACGTGCGGCATCCGGCAGCTTGTGGGCCTCGTCGATGACCAAAGCCCGGTAATCGTTCAGAAGGGGCCGCAGTTCCTGCAGGCGATGGGCTGCATCGGCCAGCAAATAGTTGTGGTTGCAGATCTGGACGAAGATCTCCGCACTTCGGGCCTCTTTCAAGTATTGATGGTAGCGGCAGCTGTTCCGCAGCCGGCAGGTTTTCTCGCAGACCTTCGGAACGCACACCTGGCGGCGGTCAAAACCGCTCAGGCCGGTGACAGCGTCCAGGTCATAATTACTTTGAAGGGAGAACAACGCTTTCCGCTGTTCCTCGTTTTTGTTCTTCCCCTTGACGGCTTCCAACCGCTGGGCAAGGCGGGCATCGCAGACGAACCGCTCCTTCCCCTTGCGAACCATGGCCCGAATGGGCTTCGGGATGATATGGTTTTCTAAAAAGATGCGGGATAAGAATGGGATGTACTCTCCGATGATGGCGTCCTGCAGGGCCACACTGGAGGTGGAGACCACCACCGGCTGGGAGCCGGCAGGCCCGGATGGATAAAACTTTTTCAAAAGGATGCAGGCGGTCAGGTAGGCGTAGGTTTTCCCGATCCCCACCCCTGCATCGCACAAGGCAATTTTATTGTGGAGCAGGGTGTCCAGCATGGCATGGCACAGGGCAATCTGTTCTTCCCGCACCGCCAGCCCGTTTTGAGGCAGAAGGATGCGGAAGATCCGCTCGATCTCACCATGGGCCTGCTCCTTCAGGTCTATGTTCATATCGGCACATTCTCCTTGGTGCGTTGGCGGCAAACTGATGCGGCGCAGTGAAAACTGCGCCGCACGGATTTACCGTCAACGACGACAATCTGAATGGATGGTTAGTTGATGTGATGTGCCGTATTTGCAACTCGCCCCCCGGCAACCTTGGGAACCGTGCGGGCAGGCTTGCAGTTTACAAGCCGCTCACTGGCTCTCCGAGGGTCTTGCTGATTACAACCCAGGGTCGGCCAACCCATCTGACGTGTGGGCAAACGGTAATGCGTATCATAATACTCCGGCCAGAGTCGTGGCGAAAAGGGCAACTGCCCCCTCTTTTCGGTCAAAAGGGATCGCTCGAAGCAACGACACAAGCTGCCATCCCATTGGGGAGTGGCAGCTGTGCCGCGGCTTGTCATGGCGCTTTTTCCATCGTCGCTCGCCTGGACGGGAACGTACCCGCATGGCTGGTATTGACTTTTCAAGCTACAGGCTGAACGTCTTTTTTCCCCGTTCATCCCATAGCCCAGGAAAAAGGGCCGATAGCTTCATGCTTCAAAAAGTTTTTTCAGTTTTTTTCTGAGACGCACCATGCGAAGGTTGACCGCCTTTTGTGTCAGGCCGGTTTTCTCAGCGATTTCATACCCGTTGTAGCCGGACATCTTCAAAAAGGCGATTTGGACGGTGAGCTTGTCCTCTTTGGAAAGGATCCGCAGCAATCCCATGTCCTCGATGCTGTCCAAAAGGGATTCCACATCCTCCACGGGCAGTTCCAAGTCCTGCGCCGAAACCAAATCCACATAGGGCGACCACTCCACCTGCCGCTGCAGGTACCGCCGCTCCCGGTTGAATTCGGCCCAGTCGTATGTATGCAGGCGCTGGATGGTTTCCTCGTCCACACCCAGCTCCCGGAGCTTCTTTTCCTCTGTTTCCTTCCATTTGAGCCACTTCTTTTCGGCTCTGGCTTTGTTATAAGCCATGGCTGTTTTCCTCCGATCAATCTGAAATTTGAGAAAATTCAGATTGTCGGGGGCGGCGGCCTGCCGCTATGAGTCTTTAGCCATGACTTCCTTCCGCAAAAGCAAAAAAGGCGCACTCGTCCCTGGACGAATGCGCCGGATATGGCTGATTCACAAAAAATACGGCATGGCTGTTCAAGGCAAACGAGCCATACACGAAAAAAGGCTGCAGCTTCGGGTGAAGCTGCAGCCCTAATTTTATAATGCGGTGTTTTTTGCCGCATTGCCGACAACCCCTCTGCTTGGGGAAAGTCGACAATGTTTCTTCACCCCCCAGTTTCCTAAAAAATTTTAGTCAAAGAAGAATATTAAAGAAGTTCGATTCCCGTCTGGGAGATAATCGGGCAAGCTAAGGAAGGTGAATGCGGTAGTCCATCCGCCCATGCGGGTTCAATGTTCGGAAAAGAACTTTGACCGAACCTATATGCAGACAGGATATGCAAAAAGCCGGGGGCATAAGAATGCCCCCGGCTTATGCTATACTGAACTGCGGTAAATGCCGTTTATCAGACCGCAGCGCTCATATTGAAAGAAGGATTTTAGCTATTCCCTTCATTTCAGCACACCTTATTCCATGGTCCACGGGCGACGGTTATCATAGTCCAGCAGATCCTTCAAATCCTCTGCTTGCTGCTTAGCATATCGGGCAGCATAATCACTATCCCCGCCTAAATTCATGTGGTTGGCTCCTCCCCAGACTTTCAGAGTCGTAAACACTCCCGCCTGGATCAACTTCGAGGCATATATCATGCAGGGATCCACGCTCGGATCTGATTCTGTCGTATATATGACAGTGGGGGGAAGGCCAATGCATTCATCCACAGTGGCATTATTGGCAAATGCCTCCGCAGGAACATCCTGTGGCAACATCCGGCCAAGCCATGCCTTGCTGGTGAGATAAACACCACGTCCATCCCAACCATTGCTGATTACATGGCTGGAGGGGTAAATGGGGCGATTGTCAGGAATCGGGAAAACAGCGAAACAACCTCTCGGATTATAGTGGTATTTTTTCAACCTGTGGCACAGGGCCAGTGCCAAATGTGCACCTGAGCTAAATCCCAAAAGTACGATTTTATCCTTGTTGATTTGCAATTCGTCGGCATGTTCCACAATGTGCTGATACATCGCGTGCAAGTCATTGATGGCAGCAGGATACTGGCCGTGTTCGTCAAATATTGTCCTGTAGTATGCGCTGATTACAACGGCATTATTATGATCCGCAATCGGTGTTGCATCTGGCCAACCGACAGAACAAGTGGTCAATGCTCCGCCCGGAATGATGAGAACGCAGGGATATTTTTTCCCCTCTTTAAACCCCGTGGGGCGAATCATTTCACCCTGTACAGGGACCGCATACTCGACATCCTTAAGCCCCTCAGCCTGAATCATGATAACGCGCTCATTCTTTTGCGAGGCGGCTTTCATCTGCTCTGTTGCCGCCAAAGCACTGTCTCTGCGCGTTTCAAACGGGATATCTTCATTCATTTGGAAAGATACGATACCTGAATCTTGTGCATGGGTCGCCTCATGGAACTCTCTAAGCGAAGGATGCATAAAACGGGAGTCGTCTCTGATTTTGTACATTTCCTCTGGTTTCATTGAAAACTACCTCCTATTAAAATCTGGATTCTCTGATTTTTACAGTTCCAACTCGTCTGTTTCGACCTCGATGTCCTCCTCATCACTCAGCTTGTCCGCCAGGTCACTTCCCAACTCACAGCTGGCTGCATCTGTCCGAATTGACAGGCTGTTCCTTTTTAGGTCAAATTCTTTTCCACTGTTGATCGCATACAGGCTCGCCGCCATCAACCCATCCAGCTCCCGCACCGCAGGGCAGATCAGAATGAACTTGTTTTCCGCCACATATTCCTTCAACGTGGTCAGGTCACTGTCCGCAGTATAAACTGTATTTGTCAGATAAATCGCGCCTTGATAGGTAGTCGGGATAATCTGCGTGGAGGGTGGGCTTGGAATTACCACCTTCTTCTCCTCGTGAGGCGGGGCAATGATAATACCCTTTGCCCCTTCCGCTTCATAGGGGATTACTCTTACATTCGAGATGTCAGCCATTGTTTTTCTCCTTTCACCGTCAAGGTTATTAGCGCTTGCAATGAAATAATTTATTTCTCCGTCCACGGGCGGGAAAAGTCATACTTTAGGGCCATGTCGATGTTATAGTCATCGCCCTGAGCCATGAGCGCACCCAGCGGGGTGCTGGGGTCAGTGGTGTTGTGGTTGCAGCCGCCCCACACGTGGTAGTCTACAAAGACGTTGGCGGCATGGAGCTTGCGGCAGAAGTCCAGCGTGGCATCGCGGCTGCCGTCCATCTCGCCGATGATGGGGAACCAGGTGGGCGGGAAACCGATGCAGTCCTGCACTGTGGCCCGGCTGGGCAGGGCCTCAGGGGGCAGAGCGGGGTCACCGAAGTGCTCGCCCAGCCACTTCTGCATGGTCAGGCGGATGCCCTCCGCATCCCAGGCGTCCACCGTGCCCGTCTCTTGATTGCGGAAGGAGAAGGTGCCCGACTGATTTGCGTTGACATCGTCCACGATGGGCAGCGAGGAGACAATGCCCCGGGGCTTGATGCCATACCGCTTCAGCCGGAATCCCAGGCAGAGCGCCAGCATGGCGCCGGAACTGAAACCGTGAATTACAATCTTGCCCGGGTCGATGTTCAGCTCGTCCGCGTGATCCAGGACATACTGATAGGCAGCATGGCAGTCGTTGACCGCGGCGGGATAGGGCGCCTCCACGCAGGTGCGGTAATTCATGGACACCACCACCGCCTTATGGTGCTTGCACAGGGAGGCCAGCATCCCGATGTAGTACTCATAGGAGCCTGCGATGTACAGCCCGCCGCCGGGGATCTCCACGATGCAGGGCAGCTTTTCCCCGGGCTGGAGCTCCACATTCTTGGGAATGCGCAGGCAGATTTCCGCCTCCATATCCGGCTCCTCCGGGCAGCCGGGTGCCTTGACAAAGCGCCACTCGCCGCTGGCCTTCCGCTTTTCGCTCTCATTGGCCAGCGCGTCATCCAGCAGCAGCTGCCGCTGGTCCCGCCGGTCCGCGATGTTTTCCGCAGGATCCTTATCCCGCATCTCAAAGAAGGTGTTGAGCAGCCCTGGCACCGCCCAGTTGGCGCCGCCCAGGGCATCGGGATGGGCCCACTTCTTATCGCTGCGGTTATCCTGCCTGAGATGGAGCAGATCTTCCATTGATTCAGCCCTCCGTTTCTGTTGTCTCTTCGGTTAGCCAGGCCCGGCGCATATCATACTTGAGCAGGTCCTGGATGTTTCCGTCCACAATGCTCTGGAACCGCTGGTGCATTTCATTCTCCGGAGATGAGTTGTTCAGCGTAGCGTGGCAGCAGCCGCCCCACTGGTGCAGCTCCGCATAGACGCCGGCGGCATAGAGCTTTTTCATAAAGGTGATGGCCGGGTCACGCCCGGCATCGCTCTCCGAGGTGTGGATGATTACGGGACACAGCCCTTGGCACTGCTGGAGCGTGGCTCGGTCCACCAGGGCCTCCGGCCCCAGCTGGAGCTTGGCGTAATCCGCCCGCCCAAAGTACTGGGTAAGCACCTTGTGCATCTGAGCGCTGTCCCAGTTGTCGCTGACGTAGTGATTGGACAGCTCCTCCATATTGTCCTCAAAAATGGGGTCCAGGGCCACCACACCCCGGGGGTGGTAGCCATAGCGTTTAAGCCGGAAGGCAAAGGAAAGGGACAGGTAGGCCCCGGCACTCAGCCCGGAGATGACCACCTTGTCTGGATTCACATTCAACTCCCCGGCGTGCTCCACCATCCACTGGTAGGCGGCATGGCAATCGTTGATGGCCGCCGGATACTGGGCGTCCAGACTGCTACGGTACCACGGGGAGACCACAATGCAGTTATACTTGTAGCAGTACTCCTCAATGGGCCCCATGTAAGGAGTTCCATAGAGCATAGCCCCGCCGGCGATATAGAAGATGGTGGGCATCTTCTTGCGGCGCTTTTTGGGCATCCGCACTGTCACCCGGACCTGATGATCGGGCTCCTCGGGACAGCCTGGAACATAGAAGTCCTTTGTCTCCCCCTGCTCGGCGTACTCCGGGTGCTCCGCGAAGAAGGCGCCCTTGCCCTCCTCCAGCGCCGTGTAGGTCTTGTTCCGGGAGTTTAGACGCTTTTCCAGGGGCTTTTCCGGGTTGAGCAGCTTATCCACTGTCGCCCGGCCATCAATGTAGTACTCTTCCTCCAGCCCTGGGTGGGCCCATTTGGGGTCGTTGCGGTCAAACATCTGCAATTCGGTCATGGTTTCACCTCTTTCTGCGGGGCAGGCAGTGGTTCAGGCCAGCCGCTTGGCCAGCATATCCACTGTGTCTCCGATGGTCGCCTGGTCCGCCAGGTCGTCATACCCCAGATCATCCTCCAGATCCAGGTTCTCCCCAATGAACAGCCCGGTTTTGAGAACCTTGGAAGAAGAGTAGTTCCCCAATGCCTTGTACTCAGTGCTCTCGCTCAGGGTGCTTTTGTCCACGGCATAGGCCTCGGCCACAGCGTCGAGCACGCCGTCTAAAATCGTTGCACGGTCCATAATTGATCTCCTTTGTTCTTTTTTAGTGTAGGCGGAGGCCTCCGGCCCTCGCCTTACTCCGTCTTGCCGGCATCAAGTTCGTCATCCCAGGCCCAGGGGCGGCGCATATCATACTGCATACAGTTTTGCAGATCGCCGTAGAGGTTGTTCCAGAATCGCTCGGCCATGCCGGTCTTGCGGGCATAGTAGAGGGTGGCGTGGGCCGCGCCCTCCCAGACGTGCAGGGAGCAGGGCACCCGGGCGGCATACAGTTTCTTGGCAAACTCGATGGTTCCGTCCCGGTCCTGGTCGGACTCGCCCACATTTAAGAAGATGGGGCACAGGCCCTTGCACTCGTCGATGCTGGCGTGGTTGGCAAAGGCCTCGGGGCCCAGGTAGTTGGTGCCGGTGTTCTCCCAACCCACATAGGCGGCGAACATGATGTGGGCGCGAGTGGCGTCGCAGGGGTCCTTGATGATCTTGCTGGACTCAAAATAATTGCGGTCATCCACCATAGGATCATTGACCACACAGCCCCGGGGCCGGTAGCCATACCGCTTCAAACGGAAGGCGGTGCATAGGGCCAGGTGGGCGCCGGTGCTCTCACCGAAAATAACCACATTATCCGGGTCAATGTTCAGCATCTCCGCGTTCTCCACCATCCACTGATAGCCGGCGTGGATCTGATTGATCTGGGCGGGGTACTGGGCATCCAGCGGGGTGCTGTAATGGGGCACTACAATGGAGCAGTTGAACTTCTTCGGCCAGCGCAGGATTTCGTTGTACAGCCCAGGATGATGGGTGAAGAAGGCGCCGCCCATCACGTAGAAGATCACCGGGCGGGGCTTCTCGCTCTTCTCGTTGGTGATCATGGCGGAAACGGTGCACTCCTCATCAGGGTTCTCCGGGCACCCCTTGATCTGGAAGGTCTCCAGGTGGCCGTAGTTGCTGCCCTCCTCCTTGGAGTCGGTGCCGGCAAAGGGGTCGAAGCCCTTGCTCTTATACATCTCCACGGAAGCGGCGGTGAGCTTCTCAAGGCGCTTTTTGCGCTTCTCCAGCGGCACGCTGTCATCGCACAGCATATCAATCATATCGGCGTTTCCCGCCACCCACCACTTGACCAGCTCGGGGTGGGACCACTTAACGTCCTGCCGGTTGTCCCGGTCACGGCCATAGGCCTTTTCCTTCAGATTCGGCTTCACAATAGGCATATTCTTTTCCTCCTGTCAGTGGTTGTTTTTTGCTTGCCGTCCTGCTCAAACCTGGGCAGCCACAATAATGGCTACCCCCATGATGTCATCCACGGACGAGCCTCGGGAGAGATCGCTGACCGGCTTGGCAAACCCCTGAAGCAAGGGCCCGTAGGCCTTGCCCCCTGTGAGGCGCTGGGTCAATTTGTAGGCGATGTTTCCCGCATCCAGATCCGGGAAAATTAAAATGTTGGCGCGGCCCTGGAGGACGTTGTCCGCCCCCGCCTTTTTGGCCGCGACCTCTGCGTCCAGCGCCGCGTCGCCCTGCAGCTCACCGTCCACCTTTAGGTCGGGCCGCTGCTGCTGCACCAGGTGGAAGGCATCCACCACCTTGGTCACATCCGGGTGCTTTCCGCTGCCCTTGGTGGAGAAGGAGAGCATGGCCACCCGTGGCTCCCAGCCCAGCAGGCGCACCGCGCTGTTGGCGGTGGTAATGGCGATGCTGGCCAGCTCCTCCGCATCCGGATTTGGGACCACGCCGCCGTCGGCATAGATGATCAGCCCGTCCTCGCCCCCTTTCCAGTGGGGGATGTCCATCAGGAAGAAGCTGGAGGCCGCTTTCACGCCCTGGGCCAGGCCAATGTACAAATTGGCGGCCAGAATCACATCACCGGTGGAGTAGGTCAGGCCGGCCACCATGCCGTCTACCTCTCCGGTGTGCACCATGGCTGCCCCGTAGTTAAGGGGCTTTTTCAGCTGGCGGGCGATCATCCGGGCGGGCATATCCAGGATGGGCTCATACTCGGCGGCCCACTGGGCTGCCTTGTCCCCTTGCTGGGTGTGGTCCACGATGGTCAGCTGGCTGGTGTCGATGCCAAAACCGCGGATCTGCTCCTCATTGCCCAGAATGACCGGGCGGATGACCTGGTCCCGGGCCAGTCGGGCCGCAGCCTCGATGATTTTGGGTTCTCCGCCCTCGGGGAATACCAAGGTGGGGCACACGCCCTTGGCCTTCTCCCGCAGGCTCTCCATAATGTCCATCACTTCACCCCGGTACTCATGACCACGCCAGCCCGGGCCACCACGTTTCCGTCCTTCAGCACATAGGCGCAGGGGGCGTTGAGCACGGTGAGATCCTGGTCGGGATTGCCGTCGATCACGCACAGATCCGCAGTCTTACCAACCTTGATGGTGCCCTTTTTCTTGTCCTGCTTGACAATCTTGGCGGAGTTGATGGTGGCCTGCTTGAGAAGCTCCACGTTGGAAATACCAGAATCGGCGCGGGCAAGGAACTCCACGGCGGGCAGCTTTTTGAAATCCTTTTGGAAATCATCGGTGCCCCAGCCGATCAGAACGCCGGCCTCATGGGTCAGGCGCAGCGCCTCGATGGCCCCGGCGTGTACCGTCTCATAGGTGGGCCAGGACTGCTTCCAGCCCACATAGGTGGCGGCCACAGTGGGTACATAGTTGGTCTTGAAGCCGTGCTGCACCATCCGCTGCACGTTGTCCTGATTCAAGTAATAGCCATGCTCCAGCGTATAGCACTCGGCCTCAATGATAGCCTCGTCAGACTCCACGCAGGTGCTGTGGGCGGCCACATAGGACCCCTCCTTCTGGGCTGCCTTGGAGAACTCCATGATCTCCTCGGGATACCAGAGGAACCGGCCCAGGGCGTCCTGGTCGCATTTGACCACTTCCTTGCGGGTGGAGCCGCAGACCTTGATAAAGTCGGCGCCCTCCGCCAACTGGCGGCGGACCTCCCCCTTGATATCGGAGATGTCCCGGATGGGGTGCCCGTAGCACGCGCAGGAGCTGTAGATATCCAGCAGTTTCTCATCTGGGAAGTGGGGTGAGAAGGACGGTCCGCACGCCAGGATATTTGGCCCCTGGACCACGCCGGCCTTCACCGCGTCCCGCAGCTGAATGGCGGTGTTGCAGATGGACCCGCAGTCCCGGATGGTGGTGTAGCCATAGCTCATCAGGCAGTTGGCAAAGTTGACACTGCGCAGCATATGATCGGACAGGCTGTAGGCGTGGAGGGTGGGGAAGCTGTTCTTCTCCCAGTACAGGTGCTCGTGCAGGTTGTACATCCCAGGGATCACAGTCTTTCCAGCGCAGTCGATGACCTCCTCCCCGGCGTATGTGCCACCGGCGGGCAAAATCTCGGCGATCTTCTTCTTCTCAATGCGGAGATCGGCCATTTCCTCCTGAATCCCCTCGCACAGCTCGGGGATCAGACGGCAATTTTTCAGAATCACTTCTCAGCGCTCCTTTCACTTTTGATGGTATCATCATAGCAAATCCGGCTTATCGGTTCATCGTCGCTCACAGCCCAAGTTTTTCGGATTTCTTCGTCGCCATCCACAATAGGCCACGTCGATCTCCCCGTTTGAGATTGACATTTTTGCCACAAGCCTTTATACTCATTGTATATTTCTCCTTATTTGTTGGCACGTGGCGCCGGACTGGCGCGGGCTGTCTTTTGGTTTTGGGAGGTGCGTGCAAATGACAGTTCGAGAACTTTTGGCCACTGACTTTCTGCGCGGGGCCAAGCTTTTATCTGGGAAGGACAGTATCGACAGGGAATTCAGCTGGTGTACCCCGGACCCTTCGGTTGATTTTGGTGGGGAGATGTGGATGCTGTCCGACCTGCTGCTGATCTATGTGGGGCGCTCCCCCCGAGACTCCTGGGAGTCCTTTCTGGACCGGGTGCTGCACATGGACGCCTGTGGCCTCATCTTCCTGGGGAAGTCCTGGGAATTGATCGGCGTGCCCGATTCGGCCATCCGGTATGCGGACGAGCACAAGCTGCCCCTCATCTGGGTGCCCAGCAATATGAGCGTCACCCGCTTTATCAAGCGGGTGTTCCCCTATCTGGCCATCTCGGTGGAAGGGGAATACTACCGAGAGGTGTGGCTGAAAAAGCTGTGCTACACGAACGACCAAATCTTTGACGAGCTCACCGCCGCCAACTACGGCTACAACCGGGATTACAGCTACTACTGCCTGCTGCTCCGGCTGCGGGTCACCCCGGGCTCCGGCCTGCTGCCAATTGAGCAGCGGCTGGGCACGGCCTATGAATTTTTGTCTGGGCGCTTTTCTCAGCAGGAGGCCAAAATGCTGGCCTTTGCCGATGGGGACACCTTGGTGTGCTTTCTCCCTTTCCAGCGCCCGGTGGACCGAGGCAAGGCAAAAGAGCGCATCACTGCGGCCATCGCAGACCTGAAGCAAATGAACCGGGAGTGGAAATGGCGGGCCAGCGTGGGCACCCAGTCAGACGGCATCGACACAATGGGCCAGAGCTTTCTGAATGCCACAAAAACCGCCCAGCTCATCCAACGGCTGGATGTCCACCAAAAGGTGAGCTTTTACGCTGACTGGCATATGCATATGCTGCTTTTACGGGGGCCGGAATCTGATTTGCAGACGTTTATGATGGATACATTACATCCGCTAATCCACGATAAAGAACTTATGAACACCCTGACGGTATACCTCACCTTTGGGGAAAATCTAAAGGTCACAGCGGAAAAAATGTACATTCATATCAATACCTTGAAATACCGCATCAATAAAATTCGAGACATTTTAGGTTGTGATCTAACCGACACCACCACCCGGTTCCGGCTGCGCATGGCCATTACGATTTACCGCTACCTCAACGGCAGCAAGGCCGCATAGGCTCTCCACGGCAGGGAGGCCCTGTAACCTACGCAAGAGGCAGTTGGGCGCGAGAAGTTTCTTCTCGCGCCCAACTGCCTCTTTTGCCCCTCTGGACGGTTTTGCGCTCCGCCGACAAATATTTGCCCGATTTATCAGCGTCCGTCTATAAAGATTCTTTCCCCGGCTCCGTGCTATAATCTGGCATAAGAAATGGGGCTTCGGCTCTGGGGGTGCTTGCTATGAATCCGAAGATTTCCGTCCTGCTGCCGGTCTACAACGGTGAGCAGTATCTCGCCCAGTGTCTGGACAGCATCCTGGCCCAGACGCTGGATGACTTTGAGCTGCTGTGCATCAATGACGGCTCCACCGACCATACCCGGGCTATTCTCAGCCAGTATCAAACCGCAGACCCCCGGGTGCAGGTGCTGGACCAGGAAAACGCCGGCTATGGGAAGGCCATGAACCGGGGCCTGGCCCAGGCCAGTGGGACATACATCGCCGTGGTGGAGGCAGACGACTGTGTATTGCCGGCCATGCTCTCCCACCTGTATCAGGCGGCCCAGGAAAGTCAGTCCCAAGTGGTCAAGGCCGACTACTACACCGTCACCGGCGCCGGGGCCGGCCAGAATCTGGCCTATATGCAGACTGCGCCGGACCCCCGCTTTTATGGGCGGGTGCTGGACTCCACCCAAACCACCGCCCTGTTCTACGCAGTGCAGATGACTTGGCTGGGACTCTACCGAAGGGATTTCCTTCTGGAGCATCAGATCTGGCACAACGAGTCGCCCGGCGCCTCCTTTCAAGACAACGGTTTCTGGTTCCAGGTGTTCGCCTGGGCCCAGCGGGTACTCTTCCTCCGGGAGGCCTTTTACCTGTACCGCGTGGACAATGCTGCCGCTTCCACCAAGCGCGGCGACCTAAAAAAGCTCAAGCAGATGTTCGGGGAATATGACTTCATCCGGGCCTTTCTCCTGCGGCATCCCCAGCAGGAAGCCCGGCTGTATCCCACCTATCTCCACTTTCGCTTTGTCAATCTGCTATCCCGCTTTTTCTGCGCCGCTGGAGACAGCCGCCTGGAGATTGCCCGGATCATCCAGAAAGAACTGCGCCAGGCACAGCGGGATGGTCGGTTTTCCTGGCAGATCTTTGGGGATACCACCCGTGGATATCTGCAGGCCCTGCTCGCCAGTCCTGAAAACTTTTCCGCCGATCCTCCCGCCGACCTCAATCAGCTCAGCTGGGAAGAGGTGTCCCAAAGGCCGTGCAAGGCCAGGCTGACCCGCGGCCTCACCATCCCCGACCAGGCAGTCCTGCCCTATCTGGACGCCCTGGCGGGACAGGTATAGAGATGATGGAGTTTTTTCTGCCGGATGGGCCGGTGGGTATTCCCCCCGTAGGCGAGATGCGCCGGGTCTGTGCCCGGCTGCTGCCTCAGGATGAGGCGGCCCGGTTTGCCCTGGCCGTCCAGCCGCGCAGTTCCACCCGCCAGGCGGCCCTGGCCGCCCTGGATCAGCTGTTTCCCGCTCTTCCAGCGGATCAGATGGACACCATCCGCCACGATGGGCGCCGCGCCCCTGTTGCGGTCCTGCCCCCTACCTTGCCCAAGACTCTGATTAGCCTGACAGACGAGGGGGGCTGGGCCGGCGCACTGGCTGCAGTGCCCGCCCACGGGGCAGACCTGGCGGGAATTGGTCTGGATCTGGCGTCGGTGGAGGATTTCCCCTTGGACGGCCACGCTCCCTCTCTTTATGCCCATCTGTTTACCCCAAGGGAGCGCGCTTTGCTGGAGGAATACTCCCCCTCTGCCAGGCCCTGTGCTGCGGCGGCATTGTTCGCGGCCAAAGAGTCCGCCATCAAATGCACCGCTCCGCTGATACGCCGGCTGGAGCCGGCAAGCATGGCCGCAATCCGGGCCCCACGGTTCTCTCAGCTGGAGGTGCGTCTGAAGCAAGGCTGCGGGCCTGTCGTATTTTCCGGCCAGGCCCGCCGGGATGCGCAACTGCTGGGTCTGCGGGCAGTGCAGGTGGTGTGCCTGATAGGCGGACGCATCAGCTTTGCCGCGGCCAAATGCATGATTTGAACAAGTGACGGAAAGGGGCGGTTTTCATGTGTTTTTATCTGGGCATTGACTTGGGCGGCACCACTCTTACGGCCAGTGTGTTCTCCCAGGATTTCACTCTCATGGCCGACCAGAGCCAGGCCACCCGCACAGCGGACGGTCCGCAGGCCGTTCTGCGTCAGGTCGCTGCCCTGGCCCATGCAGTCGCCCATCCCTTTCAGGGAAAGCGCGGGGGCATCGCCGCCGCCGGGCTGGCAGTTCCCGGCCTAATCCGGGGAGAAAATGGGCCCGTCCTCTTCGCTCCCAACGTGGGCTGGAAAGACGTCGACCCCGTTCTCCCTCTGCAGTCCGTTCTGGGCTGTCCTGTCTTTCTCCTCCATGATGCGGCCTGCGCAGCCGTGGCGGAAAGCCACTTCGGCCTTGGTCGGGAGTTGGCCAGTTTCTTGTTTTTGACTCTGGGTACCGCCATCGGCGGGGCCTTCATTTGGCAGGGGCGGCTGTTTTCACAGCACGGTCCCTTCGGCAGCGAGCTGGGACATATCCCCCTGCGGGGAGAGGGCATTCCCTGCAGCTGCGGACTGCCCGGCTGCTTCCAGCAGTACGGTTCCGCCACCGCCCTGGCCCGGCAAGCTCAACAGGCTGCCCGGCAGGCGGGGGCAGACAGCGCTCTATGGGCGCTGTGCCAGGGCCAGCCGTCCCAGTTGACCGCTCCTATGGTATTCACGGCTGCGGCCAAAAAGGACCCCGTCGCTTTGGCCGTACTGGACCGGTATACAAGCTATCTGGCCGAGGGCATTGCGGGACTGGTGAACATTTTCCGCCCGGAAGCTGTGGTGCTGGGCGGCGGGCTATCCCAAGCGGGAACGCTGTTGTCCGATCCCGTCCAGAAAAAATATTTTATTGAATCGAGCTGTTTAATAAACCCAACCTTTGAGCAATATTAACAGCTTCGATAGAATTGTTTGCTTTCAATTTTAATAGTATGTTTTGTCTATGAGTATTTATTGTATTGATACTGACATTTAAAGAGTGTGCAATTTCTTTACTTAATAAGCCTTGTTTCATTAATTGTAAAACGCTCAACTCCCTATTGGTCAATGACTCTTCTAAGGTATCTGACAAATCAATAAATATCTGTTCTCCTGTTTCAAAATTATATAGGTGGCTTTTGGTTATTTCTGATTCATGACTTGCATCAACATCAATAACCGAAAGCATAAGCCAAATATTACCAGATTTATCCAATTCTATTGCTTGCTCCTGTTCAATAATACGGATATATTCACCACGTACATTTTTTACTCGCATCTCATGTACCATCTTGTGCTTCATTTTTTCTTCTGCGGAAAGACTACTTAATAAAGAGTAGATTTTCTTTCTAACAAGCAAGCCGTAATGTATATCACCCGGATGAATAATTTCTAAGACAGGTTCATGTCCGTTGATAAATAACCTTTCAGGGTCAATTCCGTATGACTGAGGAATATTGTCTGATACAAAAACGAATTTTTTAGTACAGCAATCAAAGACCAGCACAATACTATGCGTTAGTTCCGACAATCTGAGCCAATCAGCTTTTTTTTGTTCTATAACAGAGTAATCCAACTCGTTGATAAAAGCACTTGATGTTGGCAGAA
>ERZ809224.1148-NODE-1148-length-20432-cov-7.102027_pt1 | contig 20432 bp, 7 predicted proteins | sample MGYA00520513_ERZ809224 | MGnify/ENA primary metagenome ERZ809224 (study PRJEB31576, sample SAMEA3212658) | Homo sapiens | biome: human-gut; feature: human gut; material: fecal | place: Sweden | collected 2012 ... | reverse complement strand
CATATCCGCTGCCTGCTCCGTCCCTCCTTTATAGTGCCATAATACCGCTGCCTGTTCCGTCCGCCTTTCTACAATTTATTAGGCTAATAGTTACCTTTCAGGATCAGGAAAAAGCCGCAGACCTACAGAACCTGCCACCGGCAGCTTCCCTCGGATGCCTGGCAGCGAAAAGAGGACCGCGCACTCCCATGCGCAGCCCCCGTACAGACTTCTACATTATTTTACACGTACTTTTTTCTTCGTGCCGTATTTTGTATAAATCTTCTTTCCGCCCGCCATCTTGTAAGCTTTCACCCGTACAAAACAGGTCTTTTTGCTCTTAAGATTCTTGATTGTCTTTGCGGTGGTGTTTCCGTCCTTCACGGTTATGCTCTTCTTACCCTTAAAGCTTGCATTTGCGGCATACTGGATCACATATCCGTCTGCTCCGGTTACTTTCTTCCAGGTTACTTTCGCCTGTTTCTTCCTGGTGCTCTTTAAGGCTTTCACAGTTACTTTTGAGCCTTTGAATATTTCCGTCTCGAGAAGCTCTTTCATCTGTGCCTGCAGCTTCTTTGCTTCTTCCAGCGCCTCTTTTGCTGCCGCCAGCTTCTTGTCTGCTTCTGCCTGGGCTTTCTTTAATGCTTCCTCAGCCGCCTGTTTTGCTGCCTCGGCCTGCTTTGCTGCTTCTTCTGCTCTGTTCTGAGCTGCGATTGCCTTGTCTGCTGCGGCTTCGGCTGCTGTTGCTGCCGCCTGTGCAAGCCTTGTCTGGCTTTCTGCTGCTTTTCTTGCCGCTTCCGCCGCATCGGCTGCTGCGGACGCTGCTGTCCGGGCAGTCTCTGCATCCTGTTTTGCTTTCACAGCATCTGTCCTAGCAGCCTCCGCATCTGTTTTGGCTGTTTCTGCTGCTGCTTTGGCATTCTCGGCTGCTGTCTGAGCTTTCTGCGCATCCGTCTTAGCAGTTTCCACTGCTGCCTGAGCATCCTGTGCTGCTTTGGCTGCTGCTTCTGCTTTGCCCTGTGCCGTCTCTGCACCTGTTTGAGCTGCCTGAGCTGCAGTCTTTGCCGCTTCTGCCGCTGTCTTTGCAGTTTCTGCTGTCTCTTTTGCTGTCTCCGCCTCTGCCTTTGCTGCTTCTGCTGCTGCCTGCGCAACTTCAGCCTTCGCCTGTGCCGCCTTCGCTGCTTCTTTGTCCGCACTTGCTGCTGCTTTCGCCGCTTCTGCGTCTGCTTTCGCTTCTTCCGCTGCCTTCTGGGCTGCTTCCGCTTTTGCCTGTGCCGCCTTCGCATCGGCTGCTGCGGTTTCCGCATTAGCCTTTGCCTGTTCTGCACTCTCCTGTGCAGTCTTTGCTGCTGCCTGGGCAGTCTCTGCATCGGTCTTTGCCGCCTGTGCCGCCTGTGCCGCCTCTTTTGCTGCATCTACAATCTTATCAATATTCACAAGATCAATCTTTGCTGCTGCTTCCATCAGCTTATCCGCATTTGTAACTTTCGCTTTCTGCGCATCACTCAATGCGTCGTATGCTTCTTTCACTGCAGTGACAGCTTCTGTATCACTCTTTTTCAGATCCTCCACTGCGGGAAGTCCTGCAATCTGATCAATGACTGCCTTTACTGCCAGCATATCTTCTGCCATTTCCACTGTATAATCGTCTGCATCATACCAGATTACAACATTATCAGACTGCGGTGTGATCTCACTGGTTCCATTTCCAAGATCTGCATCGTAACGTGCTTTAATCTGCTCTGCACTCAAAGCTGTGCTGTAAACATGCGCCGATGCCATCTTTCCTCTCAGTCTCTTTCCTACATGATTCGGATCGTAATTCTGTCCGATACCCAGAGGATAATCCGCCGTATTGATGGATACTGAAAGCGCTTTGCTGCCTGCCTCTGTTCCATTTACGTACAGGCGCATGGCAGCGCCGTCATACGTGGCCGCTACATGATTCCAGGTATTTGCTTTAAATCCCGCCTGTGCACACGGAACTTCCAGTACCTGCCAGCCGTTGCTGTAAATATAGTACTCCAGTCCTCCGTTTGTGAGCTTAATGCTTACCTGATGATCGCCCTTCATAATAAATCCGTTATCAGCATTTAAGTTTGACGGATTTACCCAAATTTCCAGAGTAAATTTACTGTTTCCGGAAATTGCAGCATTTACACTGCCATCTTCATCCGGCACTGGGAATCCGCCCTCAAAAGAGTAACCTACAGGTGAAGATGCATCTCTGTAAACCATTGCTGAGTCTGTGATATCAGCGTCACGTTTTGCACTGCTCTTGTCTGCAATATACGCCTTGCTTCCCTCCAGCAACTCAATTTCCGCCTCTGCTTTTTCCAGAATTTCCAGATTTGTCACAAGACTCTTCTGAACTTCTGTCAGATGTTCATAGGCTTGTCTTGCTTTCTCCACATCTGCTTTCTGGCTATAGGACATCAATGTTTCCACTTTCTCAATCAGCTCTTCCACTGCTGCCGCAGATTCCTGATTAAATTTCGCCTCGTCAAAGGACTCTGCATCGCGCCACTGCTTGCTCAGCGCTGTCAAATCCTCTGTCTTTGCAGTAAGATATGGTACAATCGTATAACTATAAGAATAATCACGTCCGTCATTGAACAATCTGTACTTATCCAGTGTTCTCGGACCGCAGCTTGCACCGCCGGTACCCCTGGACATATAATAGTCCACATTCAGAATTGTGTAATCTGTAATCGGAAGCTGATAGGTTGTCATTGCATTCTTATAATCCGTTGTCTTGAAATGAAGTGCACTTGCTTCCATTACTGTATCACTTACCACCAGAAGTCCTACCGGATTTGTCGGATCTTCTACTGCGATGAAACGTACATCTGTCTTGTTTCCGGATGCCTGTGGTTTTGCATATGGATAGAAGGAATCGGAAACCGTAGACTCAAACAGGCCGATACGTCCGCCAAATTTACGGTCACTCAATGTTTCCTGCGGGCCATTGCCATACCAGGTAATATTTTCATATCCCTGCGGCAGTGTAATTTCCGCGCCGAAACGAAGCAGCTCAGGAGCGGAGGAGTCGGGATTTACTTTTGAATAAACCCGGATTTCTCCTGTGCCATATACGGTATAGGTCAATATCTGCTCAGAATTGTTTCCATTCGGCAGATTCAGCTTCACGTTGATCGTGCAGGAGGTTCCGTCTTCTGACACAGAAGTCTCCAGTGATTTCACAACCATACCCGTGTTTGCTTTCTCCCACATACGATTGTTATTAATTGCACTGTCTTTCCAGTCATTGTCCAGGATGCCTCTCCAATAGTTTGGCACCGGACCATTTGTCATGACCATATTACCGTCATATGTATATTCTTCAATCAGGCCCGTCGCCTTATTAAAGGTCAGTTCAAATTTGTCACCGGACAGCTTCAGTGTGTCACCATCCTCTTCCGTGATGATCTCTGCTGTATGTCCCGGCTCTGCAATATTTTCTACCTCAGCAGGCACTGCAAACTGCTCGTACGCAATCTCATGGCCTTTCTCTGCCCAGAGAGTGTCTTCTTTCAGCTTCACAGACAGATTCAGGAAATATTCACCGTCTGCCGCTTTCTCCTGCGGCATCTCAAACGGTACCGTTACCTCAACTGTCTCACCAGGTGCGCCGGAGACGCCGTCAAGGATACCGCTGTCGATCACTTTGCCATCCTCCAGCAGTTCATATGTCACATCATATGCAGACAAATCTGTTATGCTGGACTCATTATATATAGAAACTTTATGATTCTGCAGATCAATGGTATCTGCATCAAACCAATATTTCTGGTAAACATATTTTACTTCATAGAGCTCGTCCTGAACACTTCTGTCCGGACCTACCAGACCATTCTGGCAGAAATTCTGGTCGTTAATGACATCGCCCCAGCAGCCGCCGTAAGCATAATACTTACCTGCCATCTCCTCGTTGCCGATGCTTTCATAATAGTCATAGAGTCCTTTATCTATGCTGCCAAGCTCAGCCTTACTGTAATCAATCCACATCACAACACTGTCATCCGTTACTGGAATCGCATATTCACCCTGACCCAGATCGGCTGCCATCTGCTGTTTGATCTCGTCTTCACTCAGCGCCTTATTGTAAATGCGGACATAAGCATATTTGTTCTGGCCATCACGGGAGCCCTTATGATTCGACTCATATCCGATACCAAACGGCTCATCACTCGTCCGGATCGGAGCATCAATTGTTTTAAGAGTATTTATGCAGCTCAGCTCCACGCCGTCGCAGAAAATGCGCATGGTGTTGCCGTCAACCTCCGCTGCCAGGTGATGCCACTTACCCATCCAGTCAGACGGCATTTGGAAATCATTCTGTACCCAGCCGCCATTATAAATATAGAATGTAATACTGTTGGTTCCCATTGTACGCATTGCAACCTGATAATCGCCTTTTGCCAGGAGTGTATTATAAGCTCCCTCCTCTTTCTGATATATCCAGGTTTCCATCGTAAATGATTTTCCATTTGAGAACGTATCATCGAGTTTCGCTGTTGCGTCCGGATCAATTTCTTCTGAGAAAAGAGAATTTCCATTCAGCGCCTTACCATTCGGTGAATCCGGGTCATCAATAATCTTGCCATCCAAAGTACCGGTAAACTCGTTGCCGCTCTGATCTGCATTAACTGTGATCTGCTCCTTGCCGCCCGGGAACTCTGTTGCAATTGACTGATCTACCCAATCCCAGATAAATCCGCCCAGAATATTGTCTGCGCTGCGGTATGCTTCCCAGTACTCATACAGATTACCTACCGAATTACCCATTGCATGTGCATACTCGCACTGCAGATAAGGCATATGACTCTTTACGGTTCCTTTCGCGTAAACTCCATCAACACCGGCATACATCTGGCTGTCGATATCTGTACCGCCTGAACCGCCCAATCCGCAGTAATGAATCGGACGTGTGGAGTCGATCGGCTTCATAACTTCCTTGATCGCCTTCTGAATAACCTTTGTCTGACTAGTATCACCGCTCTCATTTCCAAAGGACCAGATCAGGATGGAGGTACGGTTTTTTTCGATGTTCATGTGTGTACTCAGTCGGTCGCGCACAGCTACCTCCAGATTACGTCCCATATCGTCAGAATTGATTCCGTGAGACTCCACATTACACTCTGCCAGAACAAACAAACCGTATTTATCACAGAGATAATACAAGTATTTGTCATTTGGATAGTGTGAGGTACGGATTGCATTGATATTGTACTGTTTCATCAGTTCAATATCCTTTATATACATCTCTTTAGACACGTAACGTCCTGTCTGCGGGTCCATGTCATGACGGTCCGTTCCTCTGAATTTAAAGGTTTTACCATTTAACAGCACTGTCTGATAATAATCCGTAATATTGTTATAATTATTATCAATCACTGTCTTCGTAAACTCAATTTCTCTCACACCGAGCTGCTGGCTGATACTCTCATAGTAAGCCCCGCTCTTCTTATTATAAAGGGTCATAACCATCGTGTAGAGATATGGGTTCTCATCAAACCACAGATGTGGTTTTTCAAGCCTTCTTGACAAAGTCAGGGTTGCTTTTTCACCGGAAGCTGCAGCGTCAAAGCTGCCCTGCAAAGGCTCATTCTCAAAAATATTGTTGCCCTCTGCGTCAAACAGCTTCACATCCACTGCCAGTTCATCTGCAGGTGTATCCTCAACACTCATATTTTTCAGGTCGATACTCAGATTGAGGTCTGCATCCTCATAGTTCTCATCAAGGTCTGTCTCCACCTTGTAATCTTCCAGATATGCAGAAGGTGTAGAATATACATACACATCACGGAAAATACCTGCCAGACGGATGAAATCCTGATCCTCAATAAAGCTGCCCTCACACCAGCGCACTACCTTCACTGCAATCAGGTTATGCTGTCCGTCTTCATTCAAAAATGGAGTGATATCAAACTCCGCCGCATCAAAGCTGTCTTCACTGTAGCCAACCTCATGACCATTTACATACAGATACATTGCGGACTCGACGCCCTGGAAAGAGATGAATACCTTACGATTCTCTGCCATCCATTTTTTATCTACATCGAGATAATAGCGATAAAAGCCCACCGGATTCGTCACAAGCGGAGCCTGCGGCACCTTTGTCCCTGCGTTGCCGTACACACCGCCCCACGGGATAGAAATATTGCTGTAGATCGGGAAATCAAATCCCTGGGTCTGCCAGCTTGCCGGCAGTGTCACAGATTTGAAGCCGCCGTAATATGCGGTACTGTAAGTGCCTACGACATTCTCTCCTTCATACTGAGGTGCCGCATCCATGTCATAGTCTGTTCTGTAAAACTCATCAGCAACACCTGCTTCTGTCGCAGCATCCATATTTTTGTATACGGCCAGCTCCCAGTCGTTGCCCTCACCGGTGATCCGCTTATAGTAATCTGAAAGCTCCGGTTTATAGTCTATAGCTCCTTCTCTTGCTTTCTCCACACTGTCATAGGGAATTGTCTCGGATGAGTGCGGTTCAAGCCTGTTAATTTCAACGATATCCGCTGTCTTCGTTCCATCGTCGCGGACTGTACCCTTCCACTCATCACCAACAAAATAAGTCTGTCCTGTCTCCACATCGCTTTTTGACGCTGCGCTGTCGGCTTCTTTTCCTTCCTCCCAGACATTACCTGCGGCATCCTGCACATTTGCTTCAACATTTCCACTGGCCGGCGCTGCATACACGGCCTGACCGGCTGTCATGGAAAGCGCCAATGCAAATGCCATCCACTTTTTCCATTTCATCTTTTTTCTCCTTTCTTATCTTCCCCGGCTTATGCCGGAATATTTTCTTTTTGCTTTTTAGTAAAATTTCACTCGACTCATTTTTTACTTTCACATTTTTTACATAATTTTCTAATCACTTTACATTATTCTTTTATACAGTTTACCAGTTTTCTTCTCCTGGAATATAGTGATTATGCACGTATTTTTGCAAAAAAACCTGCATCTATAGTCATATACTACCAAAGATACAGGCTCTTTTTATTCTTGACTTACTACAAATTTCCTACTTTTTTATACGGAATTTCTTATGATTTTCTTAAGGCGCAAAAATACTTTTTCGTAAACTTTATACCGTTTACTCCTCGTTCTTTTCCTGAAGCGGAATCATTACAGTAAACTGTATTTTTTCATCCTTACTCTCCGCCCAGATTTTCCCGTGATGCAGCTCTACAATGTGCTTTGCTATGGCAAGCCCCAGCCCTGAGCCGCCTGTACTGGAAGATCTTTCAGAATCCAGACGATAAAACTGCTCAAAAATGCGATCAATCTGCTCCTTCGGAATCGTCCTCCCGCAATTTGTGCAGGTAACTATCACATTTTCATCTATAGCTACCTTGATACAAATCTCTGTTCCCCGATAGCTGTAATTTATCGCATTGCGGAGCAGATTGTCAAACACACGCTCCATCTTGTCCGCATCGCACCGCAGAAGAACATTTCTCGGCACATCTAATCTACAGGTGAGCCCTTTCTCCGTCAGCATCGGTGTAAACTCAGAGACAAGCTGCTCTAAAAGCCAGGTCAGATTAATCGTCTGAAAATTCAACACTATATGGGACATATTAAAACGTGTAATCTCAAAAAATTCGTTTATCAGATCATCCAACCTCTCTGAATTATTCAATGCAATCTCCACATAATGTTGATGCAGCTCAGGTGAAATTTGCTTTTCATCCCGCAGCAGTGTCAGATAGCCGATGATAGAGGCAATCGGTGTCTTTAAATCATGCGCCAGATAGACCACCAGATCATTTTTCCTCTTCTCCGCCTCCCTGGCAGCATAGTCTTTTTTACGGAATCTGTCCTCTGCCCCGCGAATCACATCCTTCACACTCCCAAGCACATCCGGAAGCTCCACCTGGCTGCCGTCTTTTCCAATCACGGAAATTGCATCCGATACCCTTCCCAGGTAAGAAATAAGCTGTCTCCTTTGTACCAGTGCAATCACAAACAAAGCCAACGCAAAAACTGCAGCATCAATCCATACCATCCGTCTGATGTACCATTCCAGCAATCCGCAAAGATCCACAAAAGGCTTTCCCACCTTTACGGGAATCTCCACTGAAAAATCCGTGTTCTTCACTGCTGCAGTCACAACCGTCTTCCCTCTTTTTACACCGGTCACCACTCCATCCTGTGAAACGACGGCCACAGTCTCATCAGCGCTGTCATAAACAATAGCATCTCCGACATAATATGGAATCGTTTCTGTCCGAATGTCTGTTTTTTCACCTTCTCCAATTTGCACATGATCCGTATAACAGCGAATCCCTTCCAGCGCCGAATCAATCCCCTGATATTTATAATCGTCAAAATCATACCACAATACCACATTATCGGAATCCGGCCCATAGCTTCCATCTGTCAGCTCATCCTCCGTCAGCGCCTGCGAATAAATATGCAGCTTACGGATACTGCTTACAGAGGTCCTCTGCGTTTCTGGACAGTAGCCTATGCCCAGAGGATAATCGGAGGGCGTGATAGGCCCCACACTCTTGAGTGTTGTCATCCCGCTTCCTTCAAGATATGAAGAAATATCCTTTCCATTATAAACACCTGCCACATGCAGCCAGGAATGCATCTGTTCCTCATCCAGTGCCTCCCGTGCTCCATGCCATTCTCCTCCTTTACCTTTCATAAAAAAGTAGACGCTTCTCTCCGAAATACGAAAGGCCGAACAACTGTCCCCTTTTGAACAAATCATGTTGAAATCTTCCCCATCATTGGGATTTAATTCTGCTTCAATCGTAAAACTGTTATTTCCGCTAAAAAGACGGTTAAAAATATCCTGTGCACCTTCGCCTCTGACATCTGCCTGCCCTTCAAACGCCGCTTTCCCTTCATATGCCTTCAGAGCCGATCTTCCCTCTTCTGTGAAATTTATGTCAAAACCATTTTTACTCTTATCCTCCACAATAAGATTAATATTGCCTTCCCCCATAGCTTCCGCCAAACGGATGGCCTCTGTCAGTTTTTCATATCGCTCTTGTGTCACCTGGCGCTGCTGATCCTCCGGAAGCTTTTCATAAGCCGTTTTCATCTTCTTAAGGCCGGACGTATTGTCATCCATCACCAGGATTCCATCAATCCCTTTTATAAGAGCCTCAGCCTCCTCACTCAATATCTTCTGTTCAGACAAAGGCATATTCTTATATACCTGAAATGCCGCAAAAGACAGAATTGTAATGACAGCAAAACAAATCAATGCTGCCGCCCAGAATCGAAACAACATTCTGCGGGTTATACTCTTATCTTTCTTCTCTGCTCTCTTACTCAATTTTGTATCCTACCCCCCAGACCGTCTTGATAAATTTCGGTTTCTTTGCAGGTTCCTTCAGCTTCTCACGCAGCCGCCCAATGTGCGCAATTACGGTATTATTATTATCATAGAATTTTTCTCCCCATACAGACTCAAAAAGCTCATCCGAAGGAACCACCTGTCCTCTGCGTTCACTCAAATACCACAAAATAGAAAATTCTATCGGCGTCAGCGCCACCTTTTCCCCATACAAAAAGCATTGATGCGTTACCTTATTGATCACCAATCCATTGATATCGTACTCCGTAACCTCCTCTTTCTTCTTCCGGCCCGATATCTGTCTGTTGTAATTCTTATAACGCCGAAGCTGTGTTTTCACCCTGGCCACCAGCTCCACGGGATTGAATGGCTTTACAATATAATCATCCGCTCCCATTGTGAGTCCCATAATCTTATCCGCATCCTCCACCTTCGCTGTCAACATTATAATCGGAAAGAAATAGTTTTCTCTGATCTTCTGGCAAAGCTGAAATCCATTGATATCCGGCAGCATTACATCCAAAATCGCCAGATCAAGATCATTTTCTTCCACACATTTCAGTGCATCTTTTCCATTATAATGCTTGTACACCGTATAACCATCATTTTTCAGGAAAATTTCAAGCAAATCCACCATGGACTGCTCGTCATCCACGATCAGAATATTTGCACTCATAGCCTTCATCCCCCGCAATGCATAATAGTCTTAAATATGCTAATATTTTACCTCATAACATACCAAAAATCTACGCAAAATTGCCATTCGGATAGCTGGACTTTTCCCTTTAAAAGTGCTATGATAGCCCCTAAGCAAGCTGTCATTACTCTTTTCTGCCGTTTACTGCAGAATACCGGACAGTCTGCTCTGTACATATTTTACAGCAACCATATTTGGAGGTGAATTTTATGCTGAGGACACTATTGAAACCACTCTCGTTCCTACCTGCCCTCATAATGATGTATATTATTTTCTCTTTCTCCGCACAGGAGGGAGATGTCTCCGCACAGCTCAGCTACAAAGCAAGCGTCAAAATCGTGGAAACTGCAGATTATATCTTCGACGCTAATCTCGACTATTACCAGATAGACGAATGGGCAAACAAGATAAACTTTATCACGAGAAAGCTTGCCCACATGGCCGAATATTTTGCCCTGGCTGTTGCCGTATCCTTTCCATTATATGTGTACGGTATGCATGGAATCCTGCTTATGTTGATTGCGGGGCTGATATGTGTCGGCTTTGCCTGCGGCGACGAATACCATCAATCCTTTGTTATGGGGCGCAGTCCTTCCGCAAAAGATGTATGTATCGACAGCGTAGGCATCTTCTTCGGAATTATCATGGTCCGCATAATCGGATGGACCGGACGAAAAACCATTTTTAAGCCAAAAACCAGGACGAAGAAAAAGAGAAAGCTTTTTGGCCGCAGACATCGCACAGAATATTATGAGGAATATGGCGAATCCTATCAGGCTCCGCCGCAGAATGGCGGAGGTTATTATCAGGCTCCTCCCCAAAATGGCGGCTATTACCAAAATCCAGCCGCGAACGGTAATTACTATCAGAACCAGCCGCTAAACGGCAGTTACTATCAGAATCCGCCGCTAAACAGCGGCAACGGACCTTACCAGAATCCTCTTCAAAACGGTAACGGCAGATATGGCTCATCTTCACAGGAGGATGGCACATACCACCGGAATCTGGCTCAGAATGGCAATGGGTACTACCGGAATCCGGTTCAAAACGGCAATGGATACTATCAGAATCCCGCTCAAAACGGCAATGGATACTACCAGAATCCCGCTCAGAACAATAATGGATACTACCAGAATCCCGCTCAGAACAGCAATGAATATTATCAGAATCCGGCCCAGAACAGTAATGAGTACTATCGCAATCCGGCTCAGAATGGCAATGAATACTATCAGAATCCGACCCAGAATGGCAATGAATACTATCAGAATCCCGCTCAAAATGGCAGCGGATACTATCAGAATCCGACTCAAAACGGCAATGAACACCAACAGAGCCAACCGCAGCAGGGCTATAATCACAACACGTCGCAAAATGACAGCGACAATTATTATGCTCCGCCAAGGTCCGCACCGCAGGCGGCTCAGAATAGCCCCTATACTCCCTCAAAATCTTCCGAGCGCAGGAGCGATCCAACCGATCCTCTCTGGCAGCCGGAAAACGAGATTGATTTCAATCTGAAACCTGAATATCCTGAGCGCGAATACCAGCTTGAAAATGATCCATATGATAATGACTGGGGATTCGATGACACGCAAAAGCATAATATTCAGGCAAATGCCTCACCAAATCCGTCAGGACCCATTGAGAAATCGGGCGATACACAGTCCATGCCTCCTTATCCGCAGGACAATATCCCTCAGGCGGGTAATCCTGCTCCGCCGCACAAAAAAAAGAAAAAGCACGAAAAAGACTGGTTTTTTGATATGTAAGGCTTCCTTCGGATGCTTGGCAACAAAAAAATAGAAAGTGCAACTTTGGCGCTTTCTATTTTTATTTGTAATCAAAGACTTTACACTATCTATTACTCTTCACTTGGCTCTGCCGTCACTGCCGTTTCTTCTGCATCATCTCTGGCTTCCGTAACTGCTTCTTCCGCCTCGATACCTTCCGTATTTTCTGCATTCTCAGAAGTCTCTCCGGTTTCAGAATCCTTAGCAGTCTCGGTATTCTCTGCTTCTGCAGTCTCCTCTGTGCCTTCTTCCTCGATCATAAAATCCTCTTCCAGATCAAATTCTTCTTCCTCTCCGGTGTCCAGCTTGACATTGCGGTAACGCTTCATGCCTGTTCCGGCCGGAATCAGTTTACCGATGATTACATTCTCCTTCAAACCGATCAGCGGGTCAACCTTGCCCTTGATGGCGGCTTCCGTCAGTACTTTGGTCGTCTCCTGGAAGGATGCTGCTGATAAGAAGGAATTGGTCGCCAGGGAAGCCTTTGTAATACCAAGCATTACCTGCTTACCCTCTGCAGGCTCCTTGCCTTCGGCAATCATCTGCTCATTGATATCCTCAAACTCCAGAGCATCCACCATTGTTCCAGGCAGCAAATCAGTATCCCCGTTATTCTCCACACGGACCTTCTTCATCATCTGGCGCACGATAACCTCGATATGCTTATCGTTGATTTCCACACCCTGCAGACGGTATACACGCTGTACCTCGCGCAGCATGTAGTCCTGAACTGCACCTACACCCTTAATTCTCAGGATATCATGTGGGTTGACACTACCTTCTGTCAGCTCATCACCTGCTTCCAGATAGGTGCCATCCTGTACCTTAATACGGGAACCGTACGGAATCAGGTATGTCTTGGAATCTCCAGTCTCATTGTTTGTAACTACGATCTCTCGCTTTTTCTTCGTATCCTTCAGAGCAGCGACGCCTGCAATCTCAGTGATGATTGCAAGACCCTTCGGCTTACGTGCCTCAAAAAGCTCCTCGACACGAGGAAGACCCTGTGTGATATCGCCGCCGGCAACGCCGCCGGTATGGAACGTACGCATGGTAAGCTGTGTACCCGGCTCACCGATGGACTGTGCGGCAATAATACCAACAGATTCACCAACCTGTACCGGCTCGCCTGTAGCCATGTTGGAGCCATAGCATTTCGCGCATACACCAATGTGTGACTTACAGGTCAGAATCGTACGGATCTTGATCTTCTCAAATGGTTTTCCATTCTCATCCACGCCTTCGCTCATAATGCGCGCAGCGCGTTTCGGTGTAATCATATGATTTGCTTTGACAAGCACTTCACCATCTTTATTTTTAATCGTCTCACAGGAGAATCTTCCTGTAATACGTTCCTGCAGGCTCTCAATCTCTTCCTTGCCGTCTGCAAATGCTTTTACATACATGCCCGGAATCTCTTTGCCCTCACAGCAGTCTGTCTCACGGATAATCAAATCCTGTGAAACGTCAACCAGTCGTCTGGTCAGATAACCGGAATCGGCCGTACGCAGAGCCGTATCGGACAAACCTTTACGCGCTCCATGCGCAGACATGAAATACTCCAGTACGTCCAGACCTTCACGGAAGTTTGATTTGATAGGCAGCTCGATGGTGTGGCCGGTTGTATCGGCCATCAGACCACGCATACCTGCCAACTGTTTGATCTGCTTATCGGAACCACGAGCGCCGGAATCAGCCATCATAAAAATATTGTTGTACTTATCCAGACCTCCCAGAAGCTTCTTTGTCAGAATATCATCTGTTTCCTTCCAGGTCTCAACAACCTCTTTGTAACGCTCCTCCTCTGTAATAAGACCACGCTTATAGTTCTTTGTAATGTGGTCTACAGTCTCCTGAGCCTGTGCGATCAGCTCCGGCTTTTCAGGCGGCACGGTCATATCGGAAATGGATACAGTCATAGCCGCTCTTGTGGAGAATTTATAGCCTGTAGATTTGATATCATCCAGCACTTCTGCTGTCTTGGTTGCTCCGTGTGTGTTGATAACCTTCTCCAGAATCTGCTTCAGTTGTTTCTTTCCTACATGGAAATCAACCTCCAGCTTCAGCGCATTTTCCGGAATACTGCGGTCCACAAAACCCAGATCCTGAGGCAGAATCTCATTAAACAGGAAACGGCCAAGCGTGGATTCCACATTGCCTTCCAAAACAGTGCCGTCCGGCATCTTCTTTGCCACACGAACCTTGATCCTGGTCTGCAGCGTCAGGACTTTATTTTCATAGGCAAGAATCGCCTCGTTCACACTCTTGAAGAACTTGCCCTCTCCTATCGCGCCCGGTCTCTCCTGCGTCAGATAATAAATACCAAGGACCATATCCTGTGAAGGAACGGCCACCGGACCGCCGTCAGACGGCTTCAGCAGGTTGTTCGGGGAAAGCAGCAGGAAACGGCACTCTGCCTGTGCCTCAACGGACAGCGGCAGATGCACAGCCATCTGGTCACCGTCAAAATCGGCATTGAACGCCGTACAAACCAGCGGATGCAGCTTAATCGCTTTACCTTCCACCAGAATCGGCTCAAATGCCTGGATACCCAGACGGTGCAGTGTAGGAGCACGGTTCAGCATAACCGGATGTTCCTTGATAACCTCCTCAAGCACATCCCATACCTCAGGCTGAAGTCTCTCTACCATCTTCTTTGCATTTTTAATATTGTGTGATGTACCGTTTGCCACCAGTTCTTTCATAACGAACGGTTTAAACAGCTCAATCGCCATCTCTTTGGGCAGACCGCACTGATAAATCTTCAGCTCCGGTCCAACGACGATAACAGAACGTCCGGAGTAGTCCACACGTTTACCCAGAAGGTTCTGACGGAAACGTCCGGATTTACCCTTCAGCATATCGGACAGAGATTTCAGCGCACGGTTACCCGGGCCGGTAACCGGACGTCCTCTTCGTCCATTGTCAATCAGCGCGTCAACCGCCTCCTGAAGCATACGTTTCTCGTTGCGCACGATGATATCAGGCGCGCCAAGCTCCAGCAGTCTCTTCAGACGGTTGTTGCGGTTGATAATTCTTCTATATAAGTCATTCAGGTCGGAGGTTGCAAAACGACCGCCGTCCAACTGCACCATAGGACGCAGATCAGGCGGAATGACAGGGATAACGGTCATAATCATCCATTCAGGACGGTTTCCGGACTCGCGGAATGCTTCTACCACCTCAAGTCTCTTGATAATTCTGGCACGCTTCTGTCCGGTAGACTCCTTCAGACCTCTCTTCAGCTCCTCAGACTCCTTGTCCATATCAATGGCTTCCAAAAGCTCTTTAATAGCCTCCGCGCCCATACCTACACGGAAAGTCATGCCATATTTCTCTCTGGCCTCCTGGAACTCTCTCTCTGTCAGCACCTGCTTATACTGCAGCTCGCTGGTTCCTTTATCCAGGACAATATAATTTGCAAAATACAGAACCTTTTCCAGCACTCTCGGTGACAGATCAAGCATCAGACCCATTCTGGATGGAATACCTTTAAAGTACCAGATATGGGAAACCGGAGCGGCCAGCTCGATATGTCCCATACGCTCACGGCGGACGCTTGCTTTTGTAACCTCAACGCCGCATCGGTCACAGATTACACCTTTATAGCGGATTTTCTTGTATTTACCGCAGTGACACTCCCAGTCCTTGCTGGGTCCGAAAATTCTCTCACAGAACAGACCATCTTTCTCCGGCTTCAGCGTTCGATAGTTGATGGTTTCCGGCTTCAGGACTTCACCATGCGACCACTCTCTGATCTTGTCAGGAGATGCTAAACCGATCTTAATGGCATCAAACGTCATTGGCTGATACACTTCATTATTTGTTGTTTCTGGCATTAATGGTTTCTCCTTTCACTTCCGGTTTACTTACTCTTCTTCAAAGACTTCATCCAGGCTCAGAAATTCATCGTCCGGCTCTGACTCTTCCTGTACATCAACCAGCTCATCGCCCTCAAACTCCTGCTTTGTATATCCATAATCGTCGAAGGACTCATCCTGCTGATTATAGCCCTTGTCGCCTTCGATGACAGAATGTAAGTCTGTATCTCCATAATCAATGGTTTCCATAATTTCCACTTCTGTCTGGTCATCCTTCAGAACCTTCACATCCAATCCAAGAGACTGAAGCTCTTTGATCAATACCTTGAAGGATTCCGGAATACCGGGCTCAGGAATATTTTCACCCTTGATAATCGCCTCATATGTCTTCACACGTCCAACCACATCATCCGACTTCACAGTCAGGATCTCCTGCAGTGTGTAGGAAGCGCCGTACGCCTCCAGTGCCCAAACCTCCATCTCACCGAAACGCTGTCCGCCAAACTGAGCTTTACCGCCCAGAGGCTGCTGCGTAACCAGAGAATACGGGCCTGTAGAACGTGCATGGATCTTATCGTCAACCAGGTGATGCAGCTTCAGGTAATGCATGTGTCCAATGGTTACCGGACTGTCAAAATACTCGCCGGTACGTCCGTCACGCAGTCTCACCTTACCATCTCTGGAAAGCGGAACACCCTTCCACAGCTCTCTGTGATCGCGGTTCTCATACAAATACTGCAGAACCTCCGGAAGAAGCTCCTCACCATGTTTCTTCTCAAACTCTTCCCACTCCATGTTGACGTAATCATTTGCCAGATCCAGTGTATCCATAATGTCAATCTCGTTTGCGCCGTCGAATACAGGAGTAGAAATATTAAATCCAAGCGCCTTTGCAGCCAGACTCAGGTGAATCTCCAAAACCTGACCGATATTCATACGCGACGGCACGCCCAAAGGATTCAGCACGATATCCAGCGGACGGCCGTTTGGCAGAAACGGCATATCCTCAACAGGAAGTACACGGGAAACGACACCCTTGTTTCCGTGACGTCCGGCCATCTTATCACCAACGGAAATCTTTCTTTTCTGAGCAATATAAATACGAACAGACTGATTTACTCCCGGCGGCAGCTCGTCGCCGTTTTCTCTCGTAAATACCTTTGCATCTACAACGATACCATACTCTCCGTGCGGTACCTTCAGGGAGGTATCTCTTACTTCACGCGCTTTCTCACCAAAAATCGCGCGCAGCAGTCTCTCCTCTGCCGTAAGCTCAGTCTCCCCCTTCGGAGTAACCTTGCCAACCAGGATGTCACCGGCACGAACCTCCGCGCCAATGCGGATGATGCCTCTCTCATCCAAATCCTTCAGCGCATCGTCACCGACACCCGGAACATCACGGGTAATTTCCTCCGGTCCCAGCTTAGTGTCACGTGCCTCTGCTTCATATTCCTCAATATGCACGGAGGTATAAACATCGTGCATAACCAATCTTTCACTTAACAGTACAGCATCCTCGTAGTTGTAACCTTCCCAGGTCATAAAGCCGATCAGCGGGTTTTTACCGAGCGCGATCTCACCGTTTGAAGTGGAAGGACCGTCCGCAATTACCTGGCCGGCTGCCACACGATCACCCTTAAATACAATCGGACGCTGGTTGTAGCAGTTGCTCTGGTTACTTCTCGCAAACTTAGTCAAATGATACTCATCCTTTGTCCCATCATCATTGCGGATAATGATGATCTTGGATGCAGCACATTCTACTGTACCATTTTTCTTCGCAACCACGCACACACCTGAGTCTACGGCCGCCTTTTCCTCCATACCTGTACCAACGACAGGAGCTTCTGTCGTCAGAAGCGGCACCGCCTGACGCTGCATGTTGGAACCCATCAGAGCACGGTTCGCATCGTCGTTCTGCAGGAATGGGATCAGGGCTGTCGCCACGGAGAACACCATCTTCGGAGATACATCCATGTAATCAAACATATGTCTCTCGTACTCCTGTGTCTCTTCGCGATAACGACCGGAAACGTTTTTACGGATGAAATGCCCCTCAGCATCCAGGGCCTCATTTGCCTGTGCTACATGGTAATTATCCTCTTCGTCCGCTGTCATGTACACAACTTCATCCGTGACACGCGGATTTTTGGGATCACTTTTATCAATCTTGCGGTACGGAGCCTCAATGAAGCCGTACTCGTTAATTCTCGCATAACATGCCAGTGAGTTGATCAGACCAATGTTTGGTCCCTCAGGAGTCTCAATCGGGCACATTCTGCCGTAATGTGAATAGTGGACATCTCGAACCTCAAATCCGGCTCTGTCTCGTGACAGACCGCCCGGACCCAGGGCGGAAAGACGTCTCTTATGCGTCAGCTCACCCAGCGGGTTATTCTGATCCATAAACTGGGACAACTGAGAAGAACCAAAGAACTCTTTTACAGCAGCCGTCACCGGTTTAATATTAATCAGGGACTGCGGAGAAACCCCCTCCAGATCCTGCGTTGTCATTCTCTCACGAACCACACGCTCCAGTCTGGAAAGACCGATACGGTACTGGTTCTGCAGCAGCTCGCCTACGGCACGGATACGGCGATTGCCCAGGTGGTCAATGTCGTCGTCATTGCCAAGACCATACTCGAGATGCATGTTATAGTTAATGGAAGCAAGTATATCTTCCTTAGTAATATGCTTCGGGATCAGCTCATGGATGTTTTTATGAATCGCATCCTTGATATCCTCCAGGTCGGTATTTTCTTCCAGTATTTTTTTCAGTACGGGATAATATACTAACTCTGTAACACCCACAGATTTCGGGTCGATATCAACGTAGGTTTTCAAATCCACCATCATGCTTGAAAGAACCTTAACGTTGCGCTGCTCCGTCTGAATCCATACGAAAGGAACGCCGGCATTCTGGATCTGATCCGCCAGCTCTCTGTTAACCTCGGTACCTGCCTGTGCAAGAATCTCACCTGTATTCTCATCTACAACATCCTCAGCCAGCACCTGGCCTCTGATACGGTTGCGCAGCAGCAGCTTTTTGTTGAACTTATACCGTCCAACCTTAGCCAGATCATATCTTCTGGGGTCAAAGAACATGCTGGTAATCAGGCTTTCTGCGCTTTCTACAGCCAGAGGCTCACCCGGACGGATCTTCTTGTACAGTTCCAGAAGACCTTCCTGATAATTTTCGGCAGTGTCTTTTGTGAGACTGGCAAGAATTTTGGGCTCCTCGCCGAACAATTCAATGATTTCCGCGTTGGTTCCAAAGCCAAGCGCCCGGATCAGCACGGTAATCGGTACCTTTCTGGTTCTGTCTACACGAACATAGAAAATGTCATTGGAGTCTGTCTCGTATTCCAGCCATGCAGCACGGTTAGGAATAACAGTACAGGAATACAGCTTTTTGCCCAGTTTATCATGTGCGATTGCATAATAAATACCTGGAGAACGTACCAACTGACTGACAATAACTCGCTCCGCGCCATTGATCACGAAGGTGCCTGTTGCTGTCATCAGCGGGAGATCACCCATGAAAATCTCATGCTCATTGATCTCGTCGTTTTCCTTATTATGAAGCCTTACTTTCACTTTCAAAGGTGCTGCATATGTTGCGTCACGCTCTTTGCATTCTTCGATTGAATATTTTACGTCATCTTCGCACAGCGTGAAATCCACGAACTCCAGGCTCAGCTTACCGCTGTAGTCGGTGATCGGTGAGATATCATCAAAAACTTCCTTGAGCCCGTCGTCCAGAAACCACTGGTAAGAGTCCTTCTGTACCTCAATCAGGTTGGGCATCTCAAGAACCTCTTTCTGTCTGGAATAACTCATACGGAAGCTTTTGCCGCTTTTGATAGGACGTATTCTGTTTTTCTCCATTGACGTTTCACCCCTGTTCTTTCTATATAAAAATTCAAGTATCACTCTCGGCACTTTTGGGCATACTTATACCATAGGGCATAATCTTTCACAATAGTGCACTTTCCATGGTAGCACACTATTCTGTCAATGTCAAGTCTCATAAATTTTTTTTGCGTATCTCATAAAACAATAAAGACCCCGCCGCAAGCTCCTGGCTGTTTGCGCCTGTTCGTATCTGTTTTGGCTCCGGCGCTTAGATATTTCCAGCATAACAGAAAAAACCCTGGTATGTCATTAACACCCAAAAGCCTGCGAGAGCCAGAAAAGAAGGGCTGCGCATATCGCACGAAGCCTGCGTGCGGTATGCGCAGCCCTTCTTTTCGTCCTCTCCCCAAAAACCACAAAACCGGCTGAGTAAGATCTCAGCCGGTTCATAAAACGCCTTAAATTATTTAAGTGTAACTTTAGCGCCTTCTGCTTCCAGTTTTGTCTTGATTTCCTCAGCCTCAGCCTTGGATGCAGCTTCCTTCAGTACCTTCGGAGCGCCGTCTACTACAGCCTTAGCTTCTTTCAGGCCCAGACCAGTTACTTCACGAACAACCTTGATAACCTTAACCTTGTTCGGGCCAACCTCTGTCAGCTCTACGTCAAACTCATCTTTCTCCTCAGCCGCTGCTTCGCCAGCGCCTGCTGCTGCAACTACAACACCTGCTGCTGCAGATACACCAAACTCTTCCTCACATGCTTTTACTAAATCATTTAACTCTAATACAGATAACTCTTTGATAGCTTCGATAAACTCAGCGGTTGTCAGTTTTGCCATTTTATTTTCCTCCATTATTATTTTATTTTTGTGTCAGGCTGCATCTCTTACGCGGCCCGCATCAGATTTTTTATGCTTCTTCCTGTTTCTCTGCAATCTGGCTGATAACGCGTGCAAAGTTTGCGAT
>ERZ809224.1144-NODE-1144-length-20526-cov-39.140052_pt1 | contig 20526 bp, 17 predicted proteins | sample MGYA00520513_ERZ809224 | MGnify/ENA primary metagenome ERZ809224 (study PRJEB31576, sample SAMEA3212658) | Homo sapiens | biome: human-gut; feature: human gut; material: fecal | place: Sweden | collected 2012 ... | reverse complement strand
CTCGTCGGGCTCATAACCCGGAGGTCGCAGGTTCAAGTCCTGTCCCCGCAACCACCAAGACCCGGTCTGAAAAGACCGGGTCTTTTCTTGTGTCAAAACGCGGCAAAAATGCGAATGATTTTTATATAATTCGCCGATGCTGCGTATAATATTTTCCTCTGCTTCGACAAAAAAGACCGGCGGAGCCACCTGAAAATAAGGGGGGCCGCCGGTCTTTTTTGCATACCAAACGCTGTCCGTGACGGGAGAATTTCCCGGTACCCAGAGGGATTTGTCTGTTTTTTGTCCGTGAAAAAGTTGGTCTTACCGGGTCAAAAGGGTAAAGGCCGCCGGTCTTTTTTGCACGAAAACCCACGCAAAATTTACCGGCGGGGGAAAGTGGTCTAAAAACTTGCCAGTTTTGGTTTTGGAAAGGGAGCAACGACAGCACAAAAACACTGGTAAGACTGTTTTGGAGTGCGGCAGGTCCCCGCACTTCTCCCCCGCCATGGTTACATTTGCTGGAAATCGTAAGTAAAAAAAGATGGATTTTAGGAAAAATATTGTGAAATAACTTTGAATTTTCGTTTGGGTAATGTAAAATGAAAAAATCGAGGCACCATGGTCTCCAGTGATAAGCAAAATCCGGAAGGGAGCTCCTGCGCGCCAGACACCAACAAGAAAGGATACAAAATGATGCTAAAAGTGTTGATTGCTGATGATGAACCGCGGGTGGGAATGTTGGTCAAGCAGCTGATTCACTGGCAGGAGCGGGAATTGGAATGCGTGGGTATGTTTCAGGATGGGCAGCGGGCTTTGGAAGGAATTCAGCAGCTGCACCCCGATATTGTTATTACGGATATTCGGATGCCGGTTTTGTCGGGTCTGGAACTGATTGAAAAAGCATTGGAAAGCAACCCGCAAATACGGTTTGTTGTCATCAGCGGATATCGCTATTTTGAGTATGCTCAGCGGGCAATCAAGTATGGTGTACAGGATTATCTTCTCAAACCAATCGATGAAGAAGAACTGAACCGGGTGTTGGAAAAGATCTGCGCAGAGAAGGCAGATCAGCAGAATCGCCAGGAGCATCTGGCCCGGATGGAAAACAGTTTCCGCAACAGTCGCCGTCTGCTGGATCGGGAGGTTTTACAGCAGTTGCTTGCCGGCCGGATTCCGGATGTGAAAACGCTGAACCATAATTACGGAACGGACTTTGTGCCGGGTTGTTTCCAGGCGGTGGTTGTAAAAATGGATCGGGCGGCAGGCGCGGAACCGAACGCAGACACCGAACGGTTCATGATGGACAAATTGCGGGCCAGAATCGAAAAAAATCTGCAAGGCTGCAAATTTTTATGCTGCAGCGAACGGGGACGCCGGTTTGTGCTGCTTTTCAACTATGAAGCGAAGGCACGGGATGTGCAGGCTCAGATCCTGCGTGGATTGTTGGAAGATTGCCGCAACTATGCGGATAATTATGACTTTTACAGAATTTGCATGGGTTCCAGTGAAGAAAGTGAAGCATTTTCGGATTGCGCGCGGTTGTTGCGCAATGCCGAGCATGCCATGCTGCGCAAGCTGTTTGAAGGCGGCGGCATGCGGTTGAAATCTTTGCCCGGGGAAGAAGATGCCCGGCAGCTGGAAGAACTGTGGAAAACCCAGCAGACTGCATTGGAAAACAGCATGGATCTGATGCAGGCGCAGGCGGTGGGGGATGTGGTCCGCCAAATGTTTGAGCGGGCGCAGGAACACCGGATGGCGGCCTGGCTCTATTTTGAAATGGTAGAGCGTATTACCAGTCTTTTTGCCGAATGGGCTGCCAGTCGTGAGCTGACTTTGACGGCAGGCTGGAAGGAACGTATGCAGGATGACTGCGAAAACTGCCAGTCACTGCTGGTATTGTGCCGCTGCCTGTGCGAAGGAATGCAAAGTGAACTGGAAACACTGCGTGAGCAGCAGCTGCGCCAGGAGGACCGCCCCATACGGGTGGCAATGGAATATGTGCAGAAGAATTATGCGCAGCATATTACCCTGGAAGATGTGGCAGCCATGAGCGGGTTCAATGCTACCTATTTTTCGGATGTGTTCAAACGTAAAAGCGGCAAAAATTTTTCCGATTATCTGACGGAAGTACGGATGACGGCAGCCAAGGAGTTGCTGCGCAATACCCGTAAGACGATTTATGAGGTGGCCGAGGCGGTTGGCTACAAAGATGCAAAGTATTTCAGCCAGCAATTTACCCGTTATGCGGGGATGAAACCGACGGAATACCGCAAGCTTTACTATTGAGGGGGCTGCAATGAAAACGTCATGGAAAGCCTTGCTGCTGGTGGTTGCCTGTATAGGATGCATCATACTGTGCGTAAGGAGTACGGGTACATTGTCCTGGATTGGTGCTGCCGGGGTGCTCGTGTGCCTGGCGGTACTGGGGGCAGAACTTTACTGCTGCAGCCGCGATATGGAGAATCTGATGCAAAACGGAGTCGGAAAGGCGAAGATGTGTTCGTCACTTGGGCGCCGGCTGGAAGAACGGCTGGTGAGCCGAGAAAATCAACAGCAGGAACAGCATTCTGCCCAGATGATGGACAGTCAGTCCCAGCTCAATGCATTGCAGAATCAGATTAACCCGCACTTTTTGTACAACACACTGGAATGCATTCGCAGTGAGGCGCTGCTGCAGGACTGTGGCAGTATCGCCGAAATGTCCCATGCGCTGGCGTCCTTCTTCCGCTACAGTATCAGCCGGCGCGAGAACATCGTGACGGTGGAAGATGAATTGCGCAATATTCACAACTACTTTTTCATTCAGCAGTTCCGTTTTGGAAACCGTTTTGCACTGGATGTGCGGGACCTGGAGGAGGGTACGGTCATGGACTGCCTGATTCCCAAAATGACCATGCAGCCCGTGGTGGAAAACTGTATCTTCCACGGGTTGGAACCCAAAGCCTCGTTCGGACATGTAACCATCACGCTGGACCGAACCGAAACATTGCTGCGCATTGTTATTTCGGATGATGGTGTGGGCATGAGCCCCGAAACGCTGGAAAAGATGCGGCGCAGCATACGGGATACGGCACCTGTCCGGCCAAGCGGCAGCTCCCACGGCAATGGCATTGCCATGCACAACGTGAACCAGCGCATCAAGCTGATCTACGGGGCAGAATACGGGATGCAGATCTACAGCACCCAAAATGTGGGGACCGATGTGGAAATCCTGTTGCCGCTGGTTTGGAAAAAAGAGGAACTTTCCCTGCAGGAGGCCGCCACATGAAACAGGAATTGCTCCGGTTGACAGAGTTGGAAATCACGCGGCCTCCCTACCGGGATGTGCGCGGTATCAATCTGTTGTTGTGTGCGGGGGAATGCTGCATCCTTTCGGGGGGAGAAAATTCCGGTAAACGGTTGCTGGCCAGGTTTTTTGCCGGAAGAATCAGCCCTGCTCAGGGGAGCGTATATGTACAGAATCAGCGGGTGACCGGATTTTCTCCCGAACAGTGGGAGCGCACTCGGCATGTCTATTATCTGCATGGAGCTGCGGAACTTCTGCATTGTATGGACCTGGCGGAAAATTTTTTTATGATGCGCCGTACCCGGCTGAACAAACTTGTGCTGAACCGCCGTGCCATGCATTTGCGCACAACACAGGCGCTGGAAGAACTGGGCCTTACCTACGAGGCTTATGGCAGCGTTGAATGTTTGAGCCGGATGGACCGGGTCATGCTTGGCATTGCCCGGGCGGTAGACCAGGGCGCAAAACTTTTGGTGCTGGAAGATATTTCCGAGGGGCTTTCCTTCCCACAGGTGGGGCGGCTGCTGGAACTGTTGCGCCGCGTCAAACAGCGGGGCGTAGGGATTCTGCTGATAGACAGCTGGTCCGGCTGGTTCGAACCGGTGGCGGATTGGCTGGTTTTGATACAGAATGGTGAAATTGTAAAAAAGATGCGCTCTGAGGATTTTTCACTGAAAGAAAAGATTTTGCAGGGAGCATCGCTCCCGGCAGCAAAAAGTACGCCGGTACAGGAACAGGGCTTTGAACTGGTACTGGAGTATTACGGGGCTACCGTCACCGAACATTTTACATTCGGGCAGATCACACTGCTGCTCAGCGAAGATGCCGCCGTGTTGGATGGCTGCTGGCAGGCGCTGCAGGGCGGCGGACGAAAGTGCTGCTTCCGCCTTGACGGGCGGGAAATATATTGCCGGAATCCTGCGGTGCTGTGCCGAAATCGCATTGTTTTATGGGGGCGCCGCGGCCGTGCGGCTCTTCTTCATGAAAACCTTACCACAGCGGAAAATATTCTGTTGCCCAGTTTGCGGCGTATCAGCCGCGGTCTCTTTTTTGAGGAACCGGCACGCAGAATTCTGACCGATGCAGACTTCTGGGGGCAGGACCTTGACAGACCGGCGCTGGGGCAGCCTGCGCCGGCCTATGACTGGCATACACTGCTTTGCCGCTGGAAACTTTTTCACCCGCGGGTACTGGTGCTGTACGGGTTGCTTTCGGCAACAGGAGAGGAAATACAGCAACAGCTTTATGCAAGGCTGCGGGAACTTTGCCGCCGCGGTACGGCGGTTGTTTTGTTGGAAAACGCGGACCGCGACTGGAGCGGTTTGGCGGATCGGGTGATTTCGATATGAGGAGTAAACTGGCGGAATGCGGGCATTTCTGGCAGAGGGTGCTGCGCAGCTACGGTTGGCCAAATCTGGCGGTGGCGGTTGTCTATGTGTTGCTGCTGCAATATAAAAATATAGGCTGGAATGCGCTTTATTTTACAAGGCAGTTTTGCGTACTTGGATTTTTTACATTGGGGGCGGGCTGGATCGCCCTTTCCGGCGGGATTGACCTGTGTTTTATGGCCCAGGCGGCACTATCTACGGTACTGGCAGCCTCTGCGTATCATTGGGTGCTGCCCATCGTGGTGATTGTGGCGGTGGTCGTTTTGTTCAACGTGGCTGTTGGGGCGGCACGCGGCTGGCTCATCGAAAAGCTTCAGGTACCGGCAATCATTTTCACGCTGGCGTTGGCAACTATATTTTCCAACCTGGGGGCTCCGGATCAGTTCCTCATTATGGGCATCCGTACGTACCGGTATTATACGCCGTTTACTCTGGCCATGCTGGCGGTACTGCTGCTTTGTGCGGCAGGGGTACAGTTTTATCTGCACAGGACCTGGTGGGGAAAGTACGCCTTGGCCATGCGGGAAAACATCGGGGCAGTGCGTGCCTGCGGGGTGAATACAAGATCCCTCAGCAGCATTGTATATGGCGGTGCCTCACTGCTGTTTGCCTTCGGTACGCTGATGATGCTCTTTGTCGCACCGTACGGCAGCAGCAGCCGCGACAGCAGTTATTTGTATCAGGTGCTGGCGGCAGTGGGATTGGGCGGTGGATTTTCCCATCGCAGAAAATCCCGGGAAATGGCAGGCCTTTTGGCCGGGGCTGTATCCATGACGATGATCGAACAACTTTTGCAGTATCTGGGACTGGGACATTACCGCTTGATTGTGGAAGGTGCTGTGATTTTGGTGGCGTTTTTTACCCAGATTGACGAGAAAAAATAGTAAGATATACAAAAAGCTGAAAATCTTCCCCCTAAAACCAAAACTCCTTCCCTTGAGAGCGGCCTTGCCATTCTGGTATTCTAAGACTGCCGAGAGGCGAAGGAGTTTTACACATTCGGGAAGGAGAAAACATTATGAAAAAAGCAATTGCAACCACACTGGCACTGACGATGGCTCTCTCGCTGGCCGCCTGCGGCAGCAGCACTTCCTCGTCTTCCACCGCAGCGGAATCTACGGCGGATTCCTCTTCCGCCACGGCCGAAACTACCACAGAGGGCGGTAAAATCGGTTTTTTGGCACCTACCCTGCAGACGGAATTCTTCATCGGCATCGACAACGACCTGAAGGCCGCTTGCGAAGCCAACGGTTATGAATATACCAGTGTAGACTTTGCGGGTGATTCGGCAACCGCCGTCACGGGTATCGAGAATATGGTCACCGCCGGCTGTGACGTTATTGTTGCCATGGTCTCGGATACGTCCTGTGATGATGCTCTGGCAGCTGCACAAGCCGAGGGCGTCAAAATTGTGGAATGCGGTGTCGAAACGGCTGTCTATGACTGCTGCCTGAACGTGGACCAGTACAACTGGGGCGAGCGCATCGGCGAGATGGCCAGCAACTGGGCCATTGAACAGCTGGGTGCCGAGAACGTGAACTACGTGATCTATACCACCTATCAGGATGCCGACATGCAGAACCGCGGCCAGGGCATCCAGGACAAAATTCAGGAAATGATGCCCGAAGCCAACTTGCTGGAAGTTGTGGATATCGGCAAGGACATCGTGGGCAGCGGTACTTCCACCACTGAGAACATGCTTCAGAAATATCCCGACCTCAACATGATCGCCTGCTACGGTGATGCAGCTGCGGTTGAAGCTATGGAAGCCATCAAGGCGGCCGGCCTGAACAGCGATGACTTCGGCATCTTCTCCTGCGACGGTACCAACCAGGCTCTGACCAGCATTGCCAACAACGATATCCTGCGCGGTACCATTGCCAGCGAGGCAATCGGCACCATCATGTTTGAGTACAGCGAGCGTCTGCTGGCCGGTGAAACTTTTGATGCGCCGGTTATGATGGAAGGCACCGAAGTGACCAAGGAGAATATCAGCGACTGGTACACCGGCTGATTGCTACAAATTCTGAAAATGAAAAAACAGCACTATCCGCCAAGGGTAGTGCTGTTTTAGAAAGGAAGGGTCCCATGTCAGACTCCAACATTTTGAGTATTCGGGATATTGTAAAAACCTACCCCGGCGTTGTGGCAATCGACCATGTCTCCTTTGATGTGCGGGAGGGTGAAGTTCATGCCCTGATCGGTGAAAACGGCGCCGGAAAATCCACCCTTATCAAGGTGCTGTCCGGTGCTATCCAGCCGGACAGCGGCTCTATCACCATCGGCGGCAAAACCTTCGAGGCCATGACCCCTATCCTGTCCAAGGAGCAGGGAATCGGCGTTATCTACCAGGAATTTACGCTGGTGCCGGGGATCAGCGCGGCAGAAAACGTGTTCCTGGGGCAAAAAACCAGCGATGGTTTGTTCGTGAATTATGAGGAGCGCATCCGCCGTACCAAAGAATTGTTCGACCAGATGCATGTCAACATCGACCCTACGCAGCCGGTGCGCAGCCTTTCTCCGGCTTGCCAGCAGATCGTCGAGATTGCCAAGGCGGTCAGTAAAAATGTTCGAATTTTGATTATGGACGAGCCTACGGCGCCGCTGACCGTCAACGAAGTGGATACCTTGTTCCAGGTCATCCGCGATCTGAAAAAGAAGGGTGTTACCATTATTTATATATCCCACCGTCTGGAAGAACTGTTTGAGGTGGCCGACCGTGTCACCGTCATGCGGGATGGCCAGTATGTGGGAACCGAGAATATCTGCGATATCGACCGCAAGAAGCTTATCGCAATGATGGCGGGGCGTGAACTGAAGGAAAGCTACCCTGCGCGCCATAACACCATAGGGGAGGAAGTGCTCCGCCTGGAAAATGTGACCGGTAACGGGGACCGCAATATTTCCTTTACCCTGCACAAAGGCGAGATCCTGGGCCTGGCAGGTCTGGTGGGTGCCGGACGGACCGAACTGATGCGGGTGCTCTATGGCGCTGACCCGCTGGAAAGCGGGAAGATTTTCCTCAACGGCAAGGAGGTACGTATTCCCACCTGCCGCAAGGCCATCGAGCAGGGCATCGGTTATATACCCGAAGACCGCAAGAACCACGGTGTCTTTTTACGAATGTCCATCGAATGGAATGTGGTCATGAACAATCTGCGGGCTTTCTGTAACGGGCCGTTCCTCAGCAAAGACAAGCAAAAAGAAGTAGCTCAGCGCTACGAAAAGGCATTCCAAATCAAGACCCCCTCGCTGGATCAGCTGGTGGGCAATCTGTCCGGCGGCAACCAGCAAAAAGTCGTTATCGCCAAGACGTTGGCTGCAGATTCGCAGATCATCATTTTCGATGAGCCTACTCGGGGCATCGACGTTGAGGCAAAACAGGAAATCTACAAACTCATGAACCGTCTGGTGGAGGACGGCGGAAAATCCATCATCATGGTGTCTTCCGATATGCCGGAACTGTTGGGCATGTCTGACCGCATTGTCGTCATCGCCGAAGGCGAAAAGACCGGCGAGGTGGAGAAGAAGGACTTCAACCAGAACTATATTCTGGATCTTGCCTCCGGCGGTACGATGAAAGGAGCAGTCTAAGCATGAAAAAGTTCGTGGATATTTATAAAAAGTTTGGTATTTACATCCTGTTGGCCGTAGTGTTTGTGGTGTTTGCTGTAGCGGCACCCAACTTCCTGTCGGCCAAAAACGTCATCAACATTGTGCGGCAGTGCTCCATGTTCGGCATTGTGGTTGTGGGTGTTTCCATGGTCATGATCGGCGGCGGTATGGACCTGTCGGTCGGTAGTCAGATGGCTGTTGATGGTATGCTGGTGGGCTATATGATGGTCAATTCCGGGCTGCCCATTCCTGTGGCAATCGTTGCTACCATCGTCATTGGATGTGTAATGGGTGCCATCAACGGTCTGGTGGCGGTCAAGCTGCACATCATGCCCATTATCGTGACGTTGGGCACCATGTTGATTCTGGAAGGTGTGGCGTACCTTATCACCGGCGGCTATCCCATCACCGGTATGCCGGAAGCCTTTACCGTAATTGGCCAGGGCTACCTGGGAATCATCCCCATCCCGGTCATTATCTTTGCCGCTTTTGTCATCTTCGGTTGGGTGGTCATGAACAAAACCTATCTGGGCCGTGAAATCTATGCGCTCGGCGGTAACCGTGAGGCTGCCCGCCTGGCCGGTATCAATGTGGACCGGCTGACAATCATTGTGTATACCTTCTGTGGCTTTGCTGCCAGCATTGCAGCGCTTATCATGGTTGGCCGTACCAATGCCTCCCAGCCCGGTGCCGGCAGCAGCTATGCATTTGACTGTATGACCGCAGCCTGCCTTGGCGGTGTTTCCATCGCCGGCGGCGAGGGCAAGATCAGCGGTACGGTGGTAGGCGTGCTGATTCTGGGCATGCTGGACAATGGTTTGGTACTTATGAGCGTCAATTCCAACTGGCAGAGCGTTATCAAGGGCCTGATCCTGCTGGCGGCTGTAGCCATCGACTGCTATCAGGTCGTAAACAAGAAAAAGGCTGCCTGAGAAACGGAGGGGTGGTTATGGCATGCAAAACGATGCCTTTTTATGAATGTCGGCCCGGAATTTTTGAAATTGACGAGTTTGACTGTGCCAGCTGTTTCGTGATTGTGGGCACCAAAAGTGCCTTGCTGTTGGATACCGGTGTGGGGATCGGAGATCTGCGTTGGGTGGTGGAAAACCGGATCACGGATAAACCCTATACGGTGGTAGCCACCCATAACCACGGCGATCATATTGGCGGAGCCGGATTTTTTGATGAGGTCTGGATGCATCCGCAGGATTTGCAGAATCAGGATGAATCGACTGCACCAACGCTGGCTTTTCGCAAGGAGTATGCGGAACTGATCCGCCGGCGGGAAGGCAAGTACTACGCCTATGACCCCGAAAACGATATCCGCCCCTGGCCCAAAACGCCGGTCTGGAAAGAACTGGAGGATGGCCAGACCTTTGATCTGGGCGGGCGTACCGTTACGGCCTGGCATTGCCCCGGGCATACGGCAGGAGAAATGGTGTTTATTGACGATCAGACCCATACCTTGCTGTGCGGTGATGCCTGCAACTGCAACTGGCTGCTGAACAAAGACCTTGCTCCTACACTGCGGGAAGGTGCGCAAATCTCTTTGAATGCCTTGCAAAGAATCTGGAGTATGCGGGATCAGTATGATGCGGTATACAATTTCCACCATGATTTCCGCGGATTTGGTTCCCCTCTGGCACCTGATGTGCTGCCCAATCTAATATTCTGTCTGGAGCATCTTTTGGAAGGAACTGCCGAGTTCAAGGAAATCCCGGATGCCCTTTCTACGACCGGTGCGACCAAAACGGTGGCAATCTATGGAGATGTGTTTGTCTCCTGCATGGGGCAGGATATCCGTACAATCACTGTGAGCCGCCCGAAAATATAAAAACGACAGTGCCTTATAACCTGGTGAGTGCAGGTTCAAGTCCTATCCATGCGACCACCAAGACCCGGTCTGAAAAGACCGGGTCTTTTCTTATTTGGAAACGCGGCAAAAACGCAGAATATGTTTCTGTACTTTTCGATGCGGCGTATAATGTTTTGATACGACCTGCTAATAAAAGTCAAGTAAAACTTTTAAGGGAACGGGCAGAAAAAAGGGCACACAAAACTGAGCCGCTGTGCATTTCAAAATTAAAACGGCGGCCAGCCAGATAGTATAGAGTAGGAAAATTAGTCGTGTTCTAAGGAATTCAACTACTGTAAAACAAAAAGTGACGCCAAATGCAATTGGTGTCACTCTTTTTATGCGTGCTTTGTAAAGTAATGGTGTTACACAAGGGGGAGTTTCGTGAGCGTTTCAATCGCATAAAGGGGCAAATTGATAAGCCAATCTTCCCTTTTGAAATCTGCCATCGAAGTGCGGACACATACGTCCGGCGAAAACTTTTCCCGATACGTTTTCAAACTTTTGGCTCTGAGGTTTACTTCTGCTTTTACTTCTACAGGGATGACCTGCTCACCAGTATCCACAATGAAATCAACCTCGCAGGAGCCCCGGTCGTTGGTGTAGTAATATACCACGAGATCTTCGATGGTTTTAAACTGCTGGCAAACGTACTGCTCCGTCAAAGCGCCTTTAAACTCCACAAAAAGATCGTTGCCATCCAGCAGCGTGCGCTGGCGAAGTCCCGCCATGCAGCTGAGCAAACCGACATCCAGCACAAACAGCTTGAAAGCTTTCAGATCTTCATAGGCTTTCAAAGGAATACCGGCTCCATTGACGCGGCTGACTTTGTGAACGAGCCCGCAGTCGGAAAGCCACATGATGGCTGTTTCGTATTCTTTGGCACGGGCCCCCTCACGGACAAGGCCGTAAATGAATTTCTTGTTTTCCTTTGCAAGCTGCGAGGGGATGCTGTTCCACAGCATTCGGATTTTAGGGACAATTTCATTGGGGGCATGTTTGGAAAAGTCTTGCTCATAGGCAGCCAGAATCCGCTTTTGAATAACACGGACTTCATTAAAATCTTTGTCCTCCGCAAAGCTTTGTACAGCTTCAGGCATACCGCCGACGAAGTAATATTGCTTCAGGGCGTCAATGTATGTTTGCTTGAAGTTCGTAATCATTTCAAAATCTTGTTTGTCAAGCAAGTCTGCAAAACGCTCTTTATCGGTTGCCATCAAAAACTCTTTGAAAGAAAGAGGATAGAGTTTTAGAAAGCTGACTTTTCCCACGGGAAAGGAAGTCCCTTCATGCAAGGCGATACCAAGCAGCGAACCTGCGCAGACAATGTGATATTGCGGAGCATTTTCATAGAAATACTTGAGCGAAGCCAGCGCTCTTGGAACTTCCTGCACTTCATCAAAAATCAACAGGGTGTTGTCCGGGTCTATTTTACGGCCTGCATACAACTCCAGGCCCATAATCAGGCGGTCTGTGTTCAAATCGGAGGCAAACAAGTCTGCCATTCTCGAATTGGAGTCAAAATTGATATAAACAGTGTCGCTGTAGGCTTGCTGACCGAATTCTTTCATAAGCCAGGTCTTGCCGACCTGTCGTGCCCCTTCTATGATCAACGGTTTGCGACGTTTGCTCCCTTTCCATTTGAGCAGCTTTTCCATAGCAATTCGATACATGGAAGCACCTCCATCACTATAATACGAAGATATTATAGCATGAGAAAACAAAAATTACAACGAACTTCTGTGTATAAGACACGCTTTTATCAGCGAATAATGGACTCTTGCTCTTTTGCAATCTGCTGTCCGTCGCATGAGCAGGAATCGGCGTTATTTCAGACGATTCAGCTGCGCTTCGGCTATTGCTTTCGGTGCTGAAACAGCCATCGCCGTCGCTCAAGAATCCGCAGGTCTGGCAAGAACTGCAGGGAATGTTCCGAAAACAGATGGCTGAGCTGCGAGAGGCTACTTTGGAGAATGCGAAGCAACAGGATTCTCTTGCAAAAGACGATGAACCGTAGTATTCTGGTGAAAAGACTCCGGGAGGTCCCCTATGAAATTGAAACAATGGGCGCAGGACTGGTTTACCGCCTGGCAAGCGTCGCATACCGATTCCTACAGGACCGCGCAGTCCTATCAGGGACTGCTACAGAATACGATCTTGCCCCGCCTGGGAAAATATGAGTTGGCAGAACTGACGCCTCTGCGGCTGAAGCACTTTTTTGCCGTGCTGCCCGGCGGAAAGGCCAAAAATACCTACAAGCTGCTGCGGACCATCCTTCAACAGGGGGTGACGGCGGGGCTGCTGGCAGAAAATCCCTGTACGCCGGAGATTTTGGGTGAGGAGGCCCTCGCCAGACGAAAAGCCGGACCTCAACGGGAACAGCCCGTCTTTACCCGAGCAGAACAGGAGAAGCTGCTGGCTGTCTGCGAGGAGGAGTTGTGGGGCAACCTGATCCGTTTTGCCTTTTCCACGGGACTTCCCCAGGGGGAATTGCTGGCCCTGCGGGAGGAGGATGTGGACCTGGCCGCCAGCCGGCTGACTGTGCGCAACCGGGTCGCCCGCATTGCCGACGAACAGAGTAAGGAGCACAAAACCAGGCTGGCGCTGCTGCCCATCCAGCCCTATTCTGTCCCGCTGCCGGCCGCCTGCAAAAGGATCGTGGAATCGCAGCTTCGCGCGCTGCGTACCCTGCAGGCGGTGGATGCCCGCTGCAATCCCGACCATCTGCTGTTTGCCACGCCGGACGGACGCCCGGTGGAAGCCAACGTGCTGCGGGAACATCTGGCCCTGCTGGAGAGACGGGCGGGCGTGCCTTGTCTGACTTTCTCGGCCATCCGGGAGACCGCCATCCGCCAGGCACAGGAGGACGGCGGAACCGACGCTGAAGTGATGGAGCGGTTACATTGCAAGGACCGGCAGGCCTTTTTGCGCAGATATCGTCAGAAGTAAACCGAACAAACCATGAATCAAAACACGCGCTTTCCGTTAAGGAAAGCGCGTGTTTTTTTGTTGCCGGACTTGACGATTGCTGCAAAGTACTTACGATGAAAATGAAAAGGCCACTGTAGCGGCCGGAAAGGCGATGTCAAGTGTTACGGCGGCAAAAAGTGCCGTTTTTTGATTGACATAACAACAAAAGTACCTATCGTAATATCCAGGCCGGAGAAAAATCCCCCCGTTATACGCTGACGAGGGAGCCGTCAATCCTTTTTGCCGTGTCACCTCCGCCTTTTGAAGTTGCACCAAAAACAAAAGTAAATATCATTTTTCTTGTAAAACGATGAACGATTTCCCCAAAGATCAAGGAGCATTACGATATGAGCCAACGCAAGAATGCAAAAGCAATTCCCTTTCAATGGAAAGCGATATTGTGCGACGCAACAGGATATTACAAAAAGTCCCCCAAATGCTTTGTGGTAGAGGTTCATACTGAGAACCCGGCGGGTGGCAGGCGTTTGCAAAGCGAACACAATTCTACACTCAAAGGCCGGGAAGAAATTGCTGACTTCCTCGCATCGGAAGAAAGTGTATCTGTCAAAGAAAATCTTTACAAAAAATACGCGGAGCAGCAGGTGAAAACCTTCCCGGGCGATACAGTGCAGCGCAGCGCCGAGGACGCCTATACCCTTCTGGAAGCAACCGGGGAATTTCAGCGCTATCTTGCCAGGGAGATCGGAAAGGACAGAAAAAATCCCGCCAACACGAAGGACACACTGGACCGGGATTTGCTGGACAAGTATCTGTCCTTTTATGGGGACAGACCGCTGTGCCGGATTGACAAAGGGGTGCGCAAAACCGTGGAGCAGGACCTGGCTGCCCAGGATCCCCGCTTCACTAAGCACCAGATGCAGCGGTGCCGTCATCGCCTGGAATGGATGCAGTGGTATGCGGCGGACCACGGATGGATGAACATGCCGAAACGGCGGGGCAGAAAGCGGTACGATGCCCAGGGGCAGAAGCGCAGCAAGCTGGGAAATCAGAGCCTTTCCCATGAGGAGTTCAGCAGGCTGCTGGAACAGGCAAAACAGAATGCGTTACAGAATGGCCTTGCCGTGGGTGTGTTGCTGGTGCTGCTGGAAGGCTTTTCGCCGGAAGAAGCCTGCAGTTTGCAGTATGGGGATTATGTACGGCTGCCGGGTTCGGCGTATTACAGCCTGAAGGTTTTGCGGCCTTACCTGGAAAAGGCGGACAACGTCCTGCAGTTTGGCAGGGAAAAGGTATATCCGTACAGGTTGCGCTATGTACCGGTTTGTCAGCCCCTTCAGGAAATTCTGCAGCGCCGGGCGGAATGGGCGCGGGAGAAGGGCGGAAGGAGCTTTCTCAAGATGCCCATCGTCTGCAGCAAAGCAGAATGGAAAACGGCTTGCAGGCCGGAAGAGCTGCAGAGGTACAGTAAATCTTTGCTGAAACAGGCAGGGTTTGCGGCGGGGACCTACAAAAAGACCGATGAAAAATCTGATCACCAGGAAGAAAAGACCATCGGGGCCACCGTCAGGGTGTTGCACCGTACCTTCGACGAAATGGTGAAAGGGTGGCTCCGGGCGGGAGAAAAAGACCACCTGCAGGGGTGGGCGCCCAAGACGGTCATGGATAAAGTCTACCGGGATTACCAGAGCGTCTGGTATCAGGAATGTATCGGAAGAAAACTGGATGAAGCCATTCGGTGCTATCAGAAAGGAGCGTGATATACATGGACGAGGTCACAAAACAATGGAGCCTGTGCGGCAGGCAGGTGGATTGCACCTACCTGCAGAAAGCGGTGCCGGACGACAAGGTTCGGATCACCGGCAGCTGGAGCTGCGGCCGGTATGAAAACCTGAAAATCCGCAGCACCGTGAAAAAGGAAACCGACGTAGAACAGTATCTGAAGAGACAGATCGAAAAACAGCTGATGGCGTACCTGCGCAAGGAACAGGCAGGCGTGTCGCCGGAAGCCCCGGAGAAAAGTCCCACCCTGATGGAGCTCTACCGGCAGAAATACCGGCAGTATTTCAACGAACACGACTGGCTGCCTTCCACCCGGGACAATTACGACCGGGACTACCGCCTGCGGCTGCTGTGCGGGAATCTGGAAGAAAAAGGGGCGCGGCAGATCACCGAGGAGGATATTGCCCGGCGGATGGAAGTGCTGGCAGATCAACCCCAGAAAGTCCGGCCCCAGAAGAAAAGCCGGCAGGCGGAGCGGATGAAAGCCCTTTGGATCCTGCTGTGCCGGTTTCTGGAATTTCTGGTGGAGGAGGGGGACCTGCGCTGCAGCCCCATCCCGGAACGTACCTTGAAGAAGCTGGACATTGCGAAGGAGCAGCTGCAGCCAACGGCCCGGGAACTGTATAACCGGCGGTTCGGCAAGCAGACGCTGACACGGCAGGAATGCGCCCGGCTGCTGGAGATGGTGGAACAGTCAGAAAATCCCCTGGCTCTGGCCTGTGCCCTGATGCTGCTTCAGGGCATGCGTGACGGGGAAGCCTGCGGCCTCAATTTTGATTGTCTCAAAACAACAGAAAATGGCCTGCCCTTTATCCAGGTGGAGTGCCAGGATGAAAAGGACAAAGCAAAGAAGGCAAAGCGCAGCGTTACCGACCTGCTGAAAAGCAAAAACAGCTACCGCACCCTGCCCTGCACCCCGACGGTCGTGCGTCTGATCCGCCGGCAGCAGGCGTGGATTCGACGCCGTCACCCCGAACTGACCGAAGAACAGCTGGCAGAGCTGCCGCTGCTCTGGGTGGAAACACAGAAGGGACGGCGCAATCCTGTGCCGAGGGAGCGCCGGGCCACCACCAGGGATGTGGGCAACATGGGACGGGAGATGCTGGATCAGTGTATGGAGGAGGGCACCGAAAAAATTCTGGTCAATGAGGAGGACACCGACCTGGAGGAAGGGGCCGGGTCCTGCGAAGAAAATCTCACCGCCTACGCACTGCGCCATACCTACTGCACGGGCCTGAGCATTGCCACCGACCTGACCGACGAGGAGATAGCCTACTGCATGGGTCATCAGAGCCCGACGGGCAGCCGCCTGCGGATGAATGAGGATAAACAGCGGCGTCTGTTGCTGGCCCATGAGGCCTACGAGGCAGCCTTCGCCGGTGATATGGCCCCGCCGGAACCTGTTTGCGGTGATGATGCAAAAGAGGACGCTTCCTGACTTGCGGGGAGGATAGCCTGCCCGGCAGAAAGCAGTAAAGAGAACACAGGTACCATGTAACAACAAAATCCCCGCAGTGCTTCTGCGGGGAAAATCTTTCATACGGCGGCCGGCCCGGCGGGGGCGGCACGGAACCAGCCGCAGGCCGGGGTAATGCAATCCACCTGCCGGTGCATGGCCTCCAGCCGGGGGTGCAGATAAAAAGTCTGGGTAGTGCCCACATCGGCGTGGCCCAGCATACCGCTCAGCGTCAGAATGTCCATGCCGTGCTCGATGGCCCGGGTGGCAAAGGTGTGGCGCAAATCGTGAAAACGGGCGTGGGGCAGCTGCAGCGCCGTCAGCACCTCGCCGAAATAGTGGCTCAGGTTGTCCGGGTCGGTCAGCTGGTCCTGGGTGTTGTAGACAACGAACCCCCCGGGCTGCACCGGGGCGCCGAACCGGGTTTCATGGCGGCGGCACTGCATTTCCAGCAGGGCAAACACCACGGCGGGCGCCGCGATGCGCCGGGAACCGTCCCGCCCTTTGGTGGGACTGAACACCAGCTCGGTGACGCTCTGCCCCGGCTGCCGCTGACTGCGGGGCAGCCGCTTGACGGTCTGCCGCAGATGCAGCTCCTGCCGGGACCAGTCCACGTCCCGCCAGCGCAAAGCACAGATCTCGCCCAGACGGCAGCCGGTGTACAGCGCCAGCAGGATGCCCATATTCTGCAGGTTGCCGTCCTGGAAAAGAAACCGCTCCAACGCCGCCTGCATGGCATCGGACATGGGCTGGATGGCCTTGCGTTGCACCTTGCGGATTACTGTGCCGGGCACGGGGTTGGCAGCCAGGCGTCCCTCCTGTACGGCACATTTCAGCGCCACGTCCAGCACGACCCGCATATTCTTGACGGATTTGGCGCTCAGTGGTCCGCCGGTCTTTCGGTTGCCACAGGCGGCCTCCCGGTTGAGAAACTGCTGCAGGATGCCGGTATTCAGCTCCGCCAGCGGCACAGCGCCGATGGCGGGGACGACATGCTTGTCCACAATATCCCGGTACTGGGCGTACCCGGCGGGTTTGCAGCTGGGGCGGATGTAACTTTCCAGCCAGTAGTGGAGCCAATCGGCCAGGGTGGAAATGGCGGTCATAGGGACACCTCCTGTGCGATCAGGCCAGACACTTTTCCTCGTGGGTGGCCAGCTTGATGTGGTAGGGCAGACTGGGAGAACCGTCGGGCAGAGCCGGTGGGGTGATACGATCGTTGATCAGCTCGGCCATCCGGGCCAGGTCGCTGGTGTATTTGGGGACGATCAACACGGCCTCGGTGGGCTGTACGCCGTCCAGCACCAGCCCGTCCCAGTACATCTTGAGCTGATACAGATGGAGCGGCTCCCCCTTGGTGGCTTTCAGCTCATAGATGACCCGCTTGTCGGCCCCCTCGTCCAGAACGTCGATGCGGGTGCCGGTGGGCCAGACGGTCATCTCGTCGGTCACCCGGTCCTGGGGATTCACCGCCAGCAGGGCGCTGATCCAGCGGCTCTGCAGGGCTTTCTCGGTGCAGGCCTTGGGATGGGCCAGGGGCGGGACCTGCGCCAGCAGCGAAAACAGATTCTGCCAGTCCGGGTCGTTGGGGTTCAGGTTGGTCTTGTTGTTCAGGGTACTCAGCACGCCCCGGGGCAGTTCGGGCAGCAGCACTTCGCCGACAAATTCGTTGTAGTTGTTGTGCCGTGCCAGGGGAATCCCGTTGGGACCCCGCCAGATTTCGGACAGCTGGGCGGTGGCGATGACCCGCTTGCCCAGCCGGATATCCACCCCCTGGGTGGGCTGGTTGCCCTGGTAGTAGTATTTGGCCTTGGCGCTCAGCACCAGGTGGTTCCGCTTGTCCTCGTCCAGCGCCCCGTACCGGTAGACCACCGGAATGACCTGGCCGCCCATCTCCACTTTGAAGCGGCGGACAAGGGTGCCCGCAATCGGCACCGGGATGGGCGGCACCAGCCTGGCATCGGAACCCACTGCCGCGATGATCTTGGCGGAGGGTTCCATGGTGCGGCTGTCCAGGTCGAGGAACCCGCGGTAGGCGACACCCAGGTGTTCCACCAGCCAGGAGCGCAGCGTTTCCAGGTCGGTGGCCTTGCCGCCCCGCCCCTGCACCGACTGGGCAATGGCCAGCGGAACATGGATGCAGTAAACGGTGCCGGGGTGATCCCGGGGAAGGTTGAGTCCCTGCGGAAGGGTGGGTTCATCCACCTCCTCCACCGTCATCTGCGGTGTGAATGGACCCTGGACTTTCAAGTAGCTTGAAGTTCCCCGGGCGCGGGTGTACAGGGCCCAGGAGCGGTCGCCGCCGGTCAGGCTGGCCAGGGCGTTGTTGATGCCGAACCCGTGTTCGTTGAGGCGGTTGCTGCCGGTGGGCAGACTGCCCAGCTGCAGGGCATTTTCCAGCTGGGACAGGTCCATCCCGCTGCCCCAGTCAGCCACCACCAGCAGCAGTTCGTCCTTGGCGGAACCGGGGGCCAGCCCGATGAGAATCAGGGCTTTTTCCCCGGGGAGGGCGGCGGCGATGGCGTTGTCGCACAGCTCCATGACGCCCTGGTGGAAGGCCATGTTCTGTTTGGCCAGCCCGGCAAAGGTGTGCAGGGTGATGTTGATTTGAATGGAATGGAAAATCTTATGCAGTTCGTTCATGGTAAAACTCCTTTGTGATAGGCTACAATGTAAGGAAAAACAGGGGAAAGAAAGGCGGCTATCTGGTGGAAAAACGGGGGTCGTGCCCGTGCTCGCGCTGCAGATGGAGGGCAAGACAGCTGGTCACAGGAAAATTCAACATGAAATACCTTCTTTCTCCCGGATGGGTTGCAATGTCCAGAGAAACCGTTCGGAGGCGGGAATGATGCTTTGCAGCACAGCCTGTGCGTCGGCTTCGGACAACCGGCAGGCCCGGGCTAAATCGGTGGTGAGATACCAGTCCTTGTCCCGGTAGCGGGCCAGCAGGATGCCGTCCGAGCGGGTTACAATGAATGTTTTCGCGGCGTTTTGGCTCATGGTCAGCTCCTTTTTTCGGAAAAACAGGAAGAGAAAACAGCCGGCCATTTTCTGCGCCAGTAGCGTGGATTGCGCCCGTGGTCGCGGCTCAGATAGGGGGCGATGTTTTCCAGGCCGGTCAGCAGATAGTAAAGGGTGTGGTTCATGGGAAGCTCCTTTTTGATAAATACATGTGCAAGTATGATATACTGTGCAGTAAAAGAGTATGAGGGAACAGGGAATATTATCTTTTACTGTGCTTTTATTATATAATACATGTGCATGTATGTAAATTGGAGACTTTCACAAGCATACATGCGCAAGAAACGGCTTCGTTGTGCATATTGCATACTTGCGCATGAACGACCCCGTTTGCTATACTGGTTTCATACCATTTTATAAAGAGAAGGGAGGCTTTTCCATGGGAAAAACATCCGCAGCGGTCAAAAACCGATATGCGGCCAAGGCGTATGACCGTATCAATCTGATTGTAAAAAAGGGGCAAAAGGAAGTCATTCAGGCGCATGCGCAAAAGCGGAACGAAAGCGTGAACGGATTTATCAACCGCGCCATCGAAGAAGCGATGCAGCGGGATGACGAAAAAGAAAGCTGATGCTGGTGCGTGCCTCCCAAAAACTGCGGTGAAAATTCCCCGAGAGATTCCACCGCAGTGTTTTTGTCTTTGGTCAGGGAGGAATTCTCTGGTGCAGTCCTTGAAACCGGGGCCTCCCAGGGCATCCAAAAGTTCTGCCGGATTTTTGGGCGGGGCACAAATTGACGGCCGGGCGTTTTTTGCCTATACTGAAGGGGAAGCAATGCAAAGGAGGCGCGGCCGGTGAACATACCATACATCGTGGGAATGGGCGTGGCTTACACCGCCGCCCTGGGGCTGCTGGTGCGGCGGCTGCGCCTGCCGGGGCGGGGCTATCTGCCCGAAAAAATACTGTGCAGCCTCTGCTTTGTGGCTGTGGCGGCGGTGTGCGCTACTCTGGGCAGCCGTCCCGAAGCATTCTGGCATTTGCTGCCGGCGCTGCTGTGCTGTGTGGCGGGGGATGTGATGCTGGCGCTCTACAACCACCTGCGCCGTCCGAGGTTGTTTCTGGCTGGGCTGGGGGCCTTCCTGGCCGGACACGCCCTGTTTGTGTGGGGCCTGTGCCGGCTGCAGCCCATGGGCTGGCCGGTGCCGCTGGCCGCGGTGCTGGGGGCGGTTGGTGTGGCGGTGCTGACCCTGCTGAGATCGGAAGAGCACACGTCTGAA
>ERZ809224.1140-NODE-1140-length-20577-cov-9.901569_pt1 | contig 20577 bp, 19 predicted proteins | sample MGYA00520513_ERZ809224 | MGnify/ENA primary metagenome ERZ809224 (study PRJEB31576, sample SAMEA3212658) | Homo sapiens | biome: human-gut; feature: human gut; material: fecal | place: Sweden | collected 2012 ... | reverse complement strand
TTCATGGTATACTTCGTATACTCCTTATCAGGCTGAAATCTCACAGGGACGTTTGGAAGCTTTAATGAATTACCAGACCATGATCTCCGAATTAACGGGCTTACCCATTGCCAATGCTTCTCTTTTAGATGAAGCGACGGCGGCAGGAGAAATGATGCTGATGTTTTTTAACAGCCGTAGCAGGGAAGCCGTTAAAAATGAGGTGAAGAAATTTTTCGTTTCGGAAGATGTTTTCTCCTATACCATAGGTGTGCTTAAAACCAATGCGGAACCCCTGGATATAGAACTGGTGATCGGTAAAGCCGATCAGGTGAAACTTGATGAAACCTTCTTCGGGGCAATGGTGCAATATCCTAATCAACATGGTGCTATCCACGATTACTCTGAATTTGTGGCCCGGGCCAAAGCTTATAACATTTTCGTAGGAGTAGCCTGCGACCTGCTATCATTATCCATCCTCACTCCTCCCGGAGAATGGGGCGCGGATTGTGTGGTAGGTTCTACCCAAAGATTTGGTATTCCTATGGGATATGGTGGTCCTGCTGCTGCATTTTTCGCATGTAAAGAAGATTTTAAAAGACAGATTCCGGGACGAATTATAGGAATTACCGTAGATGCGCAGGGTAACCGCGCTTTCCGCATGGCCCTCCAAACAAGGGAACAACATATCAAACGCGAAAGGGCAACTTCCAATATTTGTACCGCTTCGGCTTTGGTGGCCGTGATGTCGGGATTTTACGGTATGTGGCACGGTCCGGACGGATTAAAAGATATGGCTCTCCGTATTACCACCCTGGCAGGCGTTCTGGAAAAAGAAGCTGTAAAATATGGTTATAAACAATACAATGAATATTATTTCGATACATTATGCCTGGAAGTTCCGGATGGTGTATCCATAGAAAAATTAAGAGAAAGAGCGTTAAGTAACCGGATCAATTTCTACTACTGGTGCGATACCTGTTTTACTATTGCACTTGATGAAACTACCACATTAGAAGACATTAACCAGATATTGAATATACTTGCTTCCGTTGCCGGTAAAAAATACGAGCCGGTAAAATGTGAAGGAGAATGCCGGAAAACCATCCATGTCCCGGCTCAGGTCGAAAGAAAATCTTCCTTTATGAAACAGGATATTTTCAGGAAATACCATTCCGAAACGGCCATGATGCGGTATATGAAGAAACTGGAGATTAAAGATCTTTCCCTCAACCGGGCTATGATACCTCTGGGATCATGTACCATGAAATTGAATTCAGCGGCTGAGATGCTGCCTTTGAGCTGGCCGGAAGCAGGAGGAATCCATCCTTTTGTACCGGCTGACCAGGCTGAAGGTTATCTGGAAATTATCCGCGAAATGGATCAGTGGCTTAGTAAGATTACCGGTTTTGCCGCGATGTCTTTCCAGCCCAATTCGGGTGCTGCCGGCGAATACGCAGGACTGATGGTGATCAGGAATTACCATATCAGCCGTGGAGAAGCACACCGTAACATCTGCCTGATCCCTGCTTCCGCACATGGTACGAATCCGGCCTCATCCGTGAAAGCGGGCAACAAAATAATAGTGGTGAAATCAACTGCGGAAGGTGAAATAGATGTGGCCGACCTCAAAGAGAAAGCGGAACTTTACCGCGATAACCTCTCCTGCCTTATGGTCACTTATCCCTCTACTCATGGCGTATTTGAAGAGGCAATTCTTGACATTATCAATATTATTCATGATAACGGCGGTTTGGTTTATATGGACGGGGCGAATATGAACGCCCAGGTAGGATTAACTTCTCCCGGTTTTATGGGTGCCGATGTTTGTCATTTGAATCTGCATAAAACCTTTGCCATGCCTCACGGCGGTGGCGGTCCCGGTGTTGGTCCGATAGGCGTTTCGGAAAAGCTGGTCGATTTCCTTCCCAATCACGTATTGGTACAAACGGGTGGAAAACACGGCAGTGAAGTTTCTTCCGCTCCTTTCGGAAGCGCTTATCTTTTACCGATTACATACGGCTATATGAAAATGTTAGGTGGCGACGGCCTTGCCGATGCTACCCGTTACGCTATCCTTAATGCCAATTATATCAGAAAACGGCTGGAAGGACATTATAAAATATTGTATACCGGTTCCGAAGGGATGTGCGCCCATGAATTGATATTGGATTGCAATGAGTTTGAAAAGAGCGCGGGCGTATTGGTCGGAGAGATCGCCAAAAGATTGATGGATTACGGATTTCACGCTCCAACCGTAGCTTTTCCGGTGCATGGCACTCTAATGGTGGAACCTACCGAAAGCGAGCCGTTAAGTGAATTAGACCGTTTTTGTGACGCCATGATCGCGATCAGGGAAGAGATCCGGGAAATTGAAGAAGGTCGCGCCGATAAAAAAGAGAATGTTATTAAAAACGCTCCCCATACCATGGCCGTTATATGCAATGATATGTGGGATAGGCCTTATAACCGGGAAAAAGCTGCTTTTCCGCTTCCGCATGATGATAAATACTGGCCTTCAGTGGGCAAGATTGACGATGCTTACGGAGACCGTAATTTGGTAACCTGCCTGGGATAACATCCTAATTGCTTTTGATGATTTGTAAAGTAATGAGGCTGTATAAAAAGTTGATATGAAATACTTTCTGTCATTCTGAATGAAGCGAATAATCCTGTAGTCAATACAATATAGATCCTTCACTACGTTCAGGATGACAAAAAGTAAATTTTTTGGATATTATCAATACGCAATTTCCCCACAGGAATTTATTTATCCATATGCCAGAATATTTTTTCGATCTCGTAAGGAAGCATCACCGAATTTATTGTATTTCCCAATGGCATCTCGATGAAAAAGAGTTCACGTCCCGATACGGCGGCTACGTGGGTAAGGTTTTCATTTTTTTCAAGTACAGTAACATTTCCTTTGGCATTTAACATCGTAATACCGTGGCCGGAGAAAGGCCGGTATGACCATATTCCTTCCTGAGTGGCCAACAGGAATTGCCCGTCCGAGAGTTGCTCCACATCATTCAAAGTTTGGCCGTTGATTGTTCTCAACACATTAATGCCTGCCATGTAGTAGGATAAATACGCGATCTCAAATCCATTTTCGGTATTATAGAAAAGATAAACCGTATTATCATCTTTTTCATACCATTTAATAAGTTCATGGTCAAAGATCATATTCTGGACGAGGTTCATTCCCATATTGTATACCAGTATCCTGTTATGGTCGCCGGAACGTAAGGGTTTCTGGTAATATAAAGTAAAAGAATTAATCCGTAAAAAATGCTTTGCGGTATAAAATGGCAGGGCTTCCATGACCTGTAAAATACTTTTATCATGGCTGTAGACCGTAATATTTGATCCGTAGTCTCCTACATAAAGCCGGTTATCGATCAATTCTATTCCCCTGAACCATTGCTGGGAAGGAGATGAACCCGGAGAAAGGCTCCATTTGGTTCTTTTGGTATAAAGGTCGATCGCCTGCATTTCCCCGTTCTTCAAAGGGAAAAAGTATAACTGTTGATATAAATTATCGATCCGGGCATCGAAAAAATCACCATAGATGGTAGTCCATAACTGGGGATTACCGGCAGAATCGATATGATAAATATTCGTGGAAAGCGAAGAAACTTTATTGATTGCTATTAACCCCAAAGGTTTGGGAGGAATGCCGTTAATACGGATTTTTACGGATCCCGTACTGATTTTTCCATCTGATTTTACATTGCAATGCAAGTAATATTCTCCGGATACAAGTGTAAAGTCATCGATCGGATAATAACCGCTGATTACCGCCGATAGCCCTGATGGTCGATAGAACAGTGAAGTTCCGCTGGTGGGGCCGCTATTGGAATAAATTGCGATTTCAGCATATTCGATAGTAGTTTCAGAGGTAATCCTACACTGGAAAAATATACTGTCTCCTACCTCGAAAAGACTCCCTGAAAGCGGTTTTTCCATCGTGATAACCGGCGGCAAACTTTCTTCTCTTTTACAGGACAAGAAAATTTGTATAAAAACTCCGAACAGGATCAGGAATAATAAATTTTTTTTCATTAAAATTTAATATGAACTGCAAATTTAACTTTTTTAATTTACTTTTGAGGTTTGAACAAAGAAATCCTTTTCTTGTTGATTTATAAAATATTATAGTCATAAACTCAAATAACTAATTTATGAAAAAGATACATCTCCTATCTTTTTTTATTCTTCTCTTATTAGGTTCATGTTCACAAAAGGCAGAAAAAGGATCATCCCAGGATAATCTTTCCGTAGATTCGGTGCAAACGGTTCACAATCAGCCAAAAGAACCGGAACCCATTGTAGTGGCATTAGAAAAAGATCTAACATACGATAAATATACTCTTGACGACACCTATCCATATAAAGATACGACACGGGAATTTCAGTGGGATAAAATAAAAGATCATATTAAAGTGATTGAAACCGCCCAACGGGAACCTTCTTCCTGGGGTATCGTACAAAATCGTAAAAATGTAAATGGACTGGCTCCGTTAGCCAGGAACGTTAAACGGAATGAATATAATAATCTTCAGGACCCGTACGGAGTCGAACGTTACCAATCCATACCGCTTTATCTGGTCAATGATCTGGAAAAACCCGAAAGATACGCTACCGACGGCTCTCTTATTAAAATATTGGACGAAGACAGTAATTTTTATCGCGCCGAATGTATCTACATAGGAGACGAATGGATGATTCCTAAAAAATATGTTAAAAGAATAGCTGATTCGGTACGTCATTTTTCCAAAGTGGTTATCGTCGACCGGCACAACCAGAATACCGCGGTATTGGAAAAGATAGGTTCCACCTGGAAAATACGCAGTATGAACCCTGCTACTACCGGGGTACACCGTCCTCCTTACCAACACGAAACCCCTCTGGGCATTTTTGTGGTACAGGAAAAAAAGGTGAAAATGTATTATCTGGTGGATGGTACCTCCAATATCGGCGGCTTCTCTCCTCATGCCAGCCGATTTAGCAACGGAGGATATGTTCACGGAGTTCCGGTGAATAAACCACGGGAATCCATTATCGAATACAGTCAGACCCTGGGTACTATACCACGTTCCCACATGTGCGTGAGGAATGCTTCTTCCCATGCCGAGTTCATTTATAATTGGGGTCCCATCGATCAAACACTTATAGTCGTGATTGAATGATACTTTGTATTGAATTTTTTTGTATTTTTGTAATTCAGAATTTTTAATTACCAAAATGCAAAGATTTTTCATACTGCTGTTAATGCTCTTTTTTCCTTTAAGTTACGGCTGGATCCATCACTCGGTTCCCCTGGTTATACCGTTAAACACTACCGAGCAACTCTATTACGAGATGCAACTGGAAAATACGATAAATTACGAAGCTTTTGAACAGGCGATGGCCGGATACGAAAAAATAGAAGCTTCCAATAAAGATATATTGACCCTGATCGATTTTTCAAAGCCTTCCACAGAAGAAAGGTTTTATGTGTTGGACTTAAAACAAAGAAAATTACTTTATTCTTCGTATGTTTCACATGGAAAAAACAGTGGAGACAATTACGCGGTTTCCTTTTCCAACAGAAAAGGATCCAATCAAAGTTCATTGGGCTTTTATCTTACCGGCAACACCTATCAGGGAAATAACGGCTATTCTCTTGTCCTGAACGGTTTGGAAAAAAACATTAACGATAAAGCAAAAGAACGCGCTATCGTGATACACGGTGCCGATTATTCCGATCCATCTTTTATAAGGTGGGCGGGAAGACTGGGGAGAAGTCAGGGATGTCCGGCTTTACCTCGTGATGTTACCAAACCTATCATCAACACGATCAAGGAAGGTTCACTTCTTTACATATATGCGGATAATGCCGAATACCTCGAACAGAGTCCGGTATTATCTGACCGTGCGATGTTGTAGAAGATAATTTGTTATTTTTTTACAATTGATCCTTTCATGATTGTTGCGGCTGTAATCCACCCTGTTTTTCTTTATAGTGGTTATTCCAAAAAAACATGTAATTTTGTCCTCAAACTTTAAATAATAAAGCATGAAGAACAAATCTCTTGTCTGGTCGCTTTTACCGCTGGTATTTGGTTTTTTCGTTATGGGTTTTGTGGATGTGGTCGGTATTGCCACCAGTTATGTGAAAGATGGTTTTGGCCTTTCGGAAAGATTATCCGGCTTCCTTCCAAGCATGGTTTTCATATGGTTTTTGCTACTGGCAATTCCATCCGCGAGATTAATGAACAAGATCGGCAGGAAGAATACGGTACTTCTAAGCATGCTGATTACTATTATCGGGATGTTCCTGCCTTTTTTTACCCTGAATAACCTCAATATTTATGTTTGTTTTGTGGCATTTGCCTTACTGGGAATAGGTAATACCATTTTGCAGGTTTCTCTGAATCCTTTGGTTTCGAATGTGGTAACCGGCAAATCGTTAACCAGCGCGCTTACCGCCGGGCAGGTGGTAAAAGCGATCTCTTCTTTTTGCGGTCCGTTTATTGCCGGTTTCGCCGCGGCCCGTTTAGGTAACTGGATGTATATGCTGCCCATTTTCGGTTTCATTACGCTTTTTTCCGGTTTATGGCTTTTATTCACTTCCATTCCAAAAGAGGTCTCCAGTTCTGCAACTTCTGTAAAGGAGTCTTTTAAACTATTGGGAGATAAGACTATCCTTTTATTATTTCTGGGTATAGTAGCTTGTGTGGGTATCGACGTGGGCGTAAATATGGTATCGGGAAAACTGTTGATGGAACGGTTGAATCTGCCTGTGGAACGCGTCGGATATGCGCCGAGCGTTTATTTCGCGTGTCGTACCATCGGAGCTTTTATAGGTACCGCTCTTCTGATCAAGATGGATGCTTTGAAATATTTCAGGATCCATGTTATATTAGGTTTAGCGGCACTGGCAGTACTTATTTTCGTTACCGGAAAATGGCCTATGCTCGTGCTTATAGGGTTGACAGGTTACGCCATGTCCAGTATTTTTTCCATAATATTTTCGTTAGCGATGCAGGCTCGTCCCGAAAGAGCCAATGATATTTCGGGTCTGATGGTTACCGGAATTGTGGGAGGTGCTATAATCCCGCCTTTAATGACCTGGGCCAGTTCTTTGTTAGGAGGCAGACAAGCCGGAGCTCTTATTGTGTTGCTTTGTATTACGGTATACCTGGCTTACCTCGCATTTAAATGGAAGCCGGTCAATATAGAAAAAACATTATGATAATTATCAATATAGGAGACGAACTCCTGATAGGCCAGGTGGTAAATACCAACGCGTCGTTCATGGCCGAACGTTTTAACTCCCACGGCTTTCCTGTAGAGGAAATCATGATCATCGGAGATAAAGAATCAGAAATTAAATCTGCTGTTACCAATGCCTTTACGAAGACAGACCTGGTTGTGCTTACGGGAGGATTAGGCCCAACTAAGGACGATATTACTAAAAAAGTATTGGCTGAATTGTTTGATACTAAACTGGTTGAAAATGAGGAAGTTTTGCGTTTAATTCGACAAATGTTCGGAAGGCGGGGAATTGAAGTGAGTGAAAGCAACAGGTTACAGGCCCTGATGCCGGAAGGATCTGTTACGCTTCCTAATCATAACGGAACCGCGCAGGGTATATGGCTGGAAAAAGAGGGTAAAATACTGGTATCTTTACCGGGTGTTCCGTTTGAAATGAAAGGGATCATGGATAATGAATTAATACCGCGCTTACTTCAACGTTTTCCACGGAAAGAGTTTATTATCCACAAGGTGGTTCAGACTACCGGTATCGGGGAAAGCGACCTTTCCGATTTACTGGAATCCTGGGAACTCAATTTGCCTTCCCATATAAAATTAGCTTATCTGCCCCGACCCGGTATTACCAGGTTGAGATTAACCGGAACCGGTATTGATAAAGAAAAACTTCAATCCGAGTTACAAAAAGAAATTGAAGAATTATCCAGTATTGCCGCTCCCTATATCTGGTCGTACGAGGATAACCAGATCGAAGAGGTGGTCGGCGATCTACTTAGGAAAAGCGGCGGTATGGTCGCCGTGGCGGAAAGCTGTACAGGAGGAAATATATCCCGGCTTATTACTTCGATACCGGGAAGTTCGGCTTATTTCAAAGGCTCTGTAGTGAGTTATTCCAATGCTGTTAAAAGGGAAATCCTGAATGTTAGGGAACAAAACCTGAAAAAAAGCGGCGCGGTGAGTGAACCGGTCGTAAGCGACATGGCGATCAACGTCATGGGATTGTTTGACGTGGATTACAGTATTGCGGTTTCAGGAATAGCCGGCCCTGACGGCGGAACGGAAGAAAAACCCGTAGGTACTGTTTGGATCGCGGTAGCCACTCCTACCAGGTTAACAACCAGGCTTTTCCATTTCGGTACTGCCGGAGGACGGGAAACCGTTATCCAGCGTGCATCCGTAGCGGCATTAGGTATATTGAGACAGGAAATATTAAAGGATCTGGATAAATGAGAATTCGGATTATCCGTAAAAAACATTGTTTCCGAATGGCTATATATTGCTGTATAACATTTTGAAATTTTTGTTAAGAGCATTTACCGAACTTTAACCGGAAGAAATTGTTTATGAGAAAAATATATCCATCCGGTAAAGTAATCGAAAAAATGTGTATTTTTGCACCCAATTTTTTATAAATAAAGTTTTTATAATTAAAATAAGAAAGGAGAATCAGTATCGCAACGCAAATGAACAGGCCCTATCAACGCAGAGGAGCCCCACCTAAGAAAGAAGCAGCTCATAAGATCAATCAATATATTACCGCTCCGATTATCAGAGTCGTGGGTGATAATATGGAACCTAAGATTGTCTCTCTCCGCGAAGCTTTGGCTATGGCCGAACAGCAGGGACTTGATCTGGTGGAAATTTCACCGCAAGCTAATCCGCCCGTATGTAAAATAATGGATTACCAGAAATTTTTATACGAGCAGAAGAAAAAACAAAAAGAGATCAAAGCCAAATCGGCTAAAGTAGTCGTGAAAGAAATACGGCTCGGTCCTCAAACCGATGAGCATGATTTTGAATTTAAAAGCAACCATGCCATCAAATTCCTTAAAGAAGGTTGCAAAGTAAAAGTGGACGTTTTCTTTAAAGGAAGATCTATCGTTTATAAAGACCAGGGGGAACTGATCCTGCTGAAATTTGCCAAAGCCGTGGAAGAATACGGTAAACCGGAGCAAATGCCTAAGCTTGAAGGTAAACGTATGATCATGATATTGAATCCCAAAAAATAGCACACATTAAACTCTAAATATTAACCTTAAAATTACTTGAAAATGCCTAAAATTAAGACCAAATCCGCTGCCAAGAAGAGATTTACCCTGACAGGTACCGGAAAAGTAAAAAGACACCATGCTTATCACAGTCATATTCTTACCAAAAAAAGTAAGAAAAGAAAGCGTAATTTAGCTTATTCCGTGATTGCAGAAAAGGTGGATGAAAAGAACATCAAACAAATGTTGGGTGTTTGTTAACCAGAATTATTAACTTTACTATCAGCACCAAAGAGTTTTATAAACCGCTGACGTAAAAAGAAAGGAGAATTTATGCCAAGATCAGTAAATCATGTTGCTTCAAAAGCAAGAAGAAAAAAGATTTTGAAACGTACCAAAGGGTACTTCGGTAAACGTAAAAACGTTTGGACCGTTGCAAAGAACACGTGGGAAAAAGGACAACAATATGCCTATCGTGATCGTAAAAATAAGAAAAGAGCATTTAGAAGTTTATGGATTGCCCGTATCAACGCGGGTGTACGTGAGCACGGCTTATCCTATTCCGCCTTCATGGGCATGTTAGGAAAGAAGGGAGTTGAACTGAACCGCAAAACCCTCGCCGATCTCGCGATGAACAATCCACAGGCATTTAAAGCAATAGTTGATTTAGTGAAATAAATCAGCTTAATTTGGAAATTAAAAGAGTTTAATGTTAAAAAAAGGTGCTTAAGGCTCCTTTTTTTGTTTAATTTACGTACACGTAATAAAATATATCAAGCCATAACCCGTTAATCATAGCGGTGTATCATAACAATATAAAACCAGGATGAAAAAACTGCTTTACTTATTTATTTTATTGATATGCAGTTTGAGCTTAAATGCCCAGAAATCCGAAGTAGGCCCTTTTTTTGGGACTTCATTTTATATTGGTGATCTCAATCCCACCTCCCTTTTTGCGAATCCGAAACTGGTGGGAGGCATACTTTACCGTTATAATTTTAATCCAAGATGGGCCTTAAAAGCCAATATCCTTTTTGCCAATGTGGCTGCCAGCGATTACCGCAATAACAACCAATACGAACGGAACCTCAGCTTCAGATCCCCGATCACGGAAATCGGAGCGGAAGTGGAACTGAATTTTTTTAACCTCTACAATACTTCCGGAAGAAACCGGATCACTCCCTATATTTTCGCCGGTATTGCCGTATTTTCATTTAATCCGCAGGCGGAACTGAACGGTCAGTATTACGATCTGCAGCCGTTGGGTACCGAAGGACAGGGAATGGAAGGAGAAAAGGATTTTTATTCGCTGACCAGTGTTGCCATTCCTTTCGGATTAGGAGTCAAAGTGAATATAGGACGCTATATATCGTTCGGATTAGAATGGGGAATGCGCTACACTTTTACTGATTATTTGGATGACGTAGGCGGTAACTATTACGATAACGACTTGTTGAGAGATGCCCGGGGTGATATTGTGGCTGATCTTGCCGACCGTTCGCCGTTTGTACACCCGGCCGGTACCGGAAGAGGAAATATTACCACCAAAGACCTCTATTCTTTTTTGGGAGGTTCAGTAACTTTTAAATTCGGCAATGAGGATAAATATTGCGATTTAAAGCATAAACCCAAGATTCGCCGGACCAAACACAGAAAACGATAATATCATTTATGTCAGAGTTATTAGAAAAAATTCGGACTGCCGGAACGAAAAAACTACCGCAACATATCGCCATTATCATGGATGGTAACGGCAGATGGGCTAAGATTCAGGGTAAGGAGAGAATTTACGGTCACCAGCATGGCGTGGAGGCGGTAAGAAGCGTTATCGAAGGTTGTGGTGAAGCCGATATCCGGTATCTTACATTATATGCTTTTTCCACGGAGAACTGGAACCGGCCGGAAAAAGAGATTAATGCCCTGATTTCATTATTGATCCAATCTATCCATAATGAACTTGATAATCTGGATAAAAATAATGTACATCTGGGGACTATAGGTGATATCACGAATTTTCCGCCGGAATGCCGGGAACAACTTGCGGTCGCCATTGAGCGTACCCGGAAGAACAACGGGCTTCATGTAACGATAGCTTTAAGCTACAGTGCGCGGTGGGAAATGGTGGAAATGGTCAAAAAAATAGCGTTACAAACACGCTCCGGAAGCCTCGATCCTCAAAAAATCACGGCGGAAACGATAACCCGGAACCTCACTACTGCAAATATGCCCGATCCGGATATACTGATTCGTACGGGGGGAGAATACAGGTTAAGTAATTTTTTACTTTGGCAGATTGCCTATACGGAACTGTTCTTTTCACCTATTATGTGGCCTGATTTCAGGAAAGAAGATCTTTGGCAGATCATTCTTGATTACTGGTCCCGCCAGCGACGTTTCGGTAAAACCGGAGAACAAATAGCCGCTCATTAATTTTTTCCCTATATTTGCCAACTAATTTTTGGAGCTACAATGCCTGATAGATTTCTTAAGTTTTTTTTCGTTATAATACTTTCAATCATAGTTCATGGAGAAAGTTATTGTCAGGTAGTGATTTCAAACCGGGAATCCGGTTCTCCCCAATCTATAGACTATAAAGATCCGAAAAAATATGAAGTAGGCGGTATTACTACTTCAGGGTCATCCAATCTTGACCAGAGAATGCTCTATTTCAGGGTAGGGGATATTATTGAAATTCCGGGAGAAGAAATTTCCAAATCCATAAAAAGACTTTGGAATACCGGTATATACGAAGAAATTGATATTTCGATTTCCCGAATCAGCGGAGACATGGTTTTTTTAGATATATATCTGGTAGAAAGAGCAAGGCTGGTGGCTTTTGCTTTTAAAGGTACCTCCAAAAATGAAGAAAATGAAATTCGCGAGAAAATCAAGATTTCACAAGGGAATATCGTCAACGACAATATGAAAAAAACCTGTATCAACATCATCAAAAATTATTTTGTCGATAAGGGTTTTTACAATTGTACGGTTTCGGTTACCGAAGAAAAGGATAGCAAAATAGTGAATGGAGTTAACCTTATTTTCAATGTAAATAAAAGGAAAAAAGTTAAGATAGACAATATCAATATCATCGGTAATCAGCATGTTACCAAGGCCGTGTTGACAAAATCAATGAAGGAAACCAAGGAACGGTCGCGTTTTATGCCTTTCTATAAAGCGGATACCGTGATCGCCTATATGTTCAGAAATCCTGATTATTACCGGTCAAAAGATATATTGGACCACTTGAGCGATTATTTTTCGGAAAGGGTAAAATTCCGGATTTTCAAGCCATCCAAATTTTTAGAAACTACCTACGAAGATGACAAACGGGCATTAATAGCCAAATATAACGAACTCGGTTATCGTGATGCTTATATCGTGCGTGATTCCGTTTATGTTAGTAATAATAATATGCAAATCGATATTGAGGTTTCGGAAGGCGATCGTTATTATTTCAGGAATATTACTTTTGTTGGGAATACCAAATATAAGTCAGAAGATCTCCATCGGTTGCTTAATATTGAAAAAGGTGATATCTATAATATGACCCAGCTTCACCAAAACCTGATGATGAACCAGCAGGGGAATGACATCAGCTCATTATACATGAATGACGGTTACCTTTTCTTTTATGCTAATCCTGTGGAAGTGTTGATTGAAAATGATTCCATCGATATTGAGATCAGGATCCGGGAAGGCAAACAGGCGGTATATAACAGGATCACCGTAACTGGAAATACGAAGACCAATGATAATGTTATCCTGAGAGAGGTTACTACTATTCCGGGACAAATGTTTAATCGGGCCGATATCATCCGTACCCAGCAGGTGTTATTGTCGTTAGGATATTTTAACCAGGAGAAAATGGATGTGGTGCCGAAACCTAATGAAAATGACGGAACCGTGGATATCGAATACGTAGTGGAAGAAGCTTCTTCCGACCAGTTCGAATTGTCGATCGGTTATGGCGCGGCGGGTCTTATCCTGAGCGCGGGGATCACTTTCAATAATTTCTCGTTCAAAAGGATGTTTAAGAAAGACGCCTGGACCCCGATTCCGGCCGGCGACGGACAACGTCTGGCACTCAAAGCCTCTACCAATGCCCGCTGGTACCAATATTACGTGCTTTCATTTACGGAACCCTGGCTGGGTGGGAAGAAACCCAATTCGTTCACAGGATCCGTCAGCTACCAGCGACAATCTAACGGATATAAAAAGACAGATGCGGCACATGCCTCTATCGATATCATAGGTGCTTCCGTTTCATTTGCTAAAAAATTGAAATGGCCGGATGATTATTTCCAGATGTCGCACACCCTGCAATACCAGTATTACCGGGTGAAAAACTACCAGAATGTTTTTGTTTTCGATAACGGCTATTCCAATAATATAAGTTACACTTTTACTATCGGAAGGAGTTCGGTTAATGCGCCTATCTATCCGAGAGAAGGTTCCGATATTATATTCTCCGTTCAGCTCACCCCACCTTACTCGCTCTTCTCCAATAAGGATTATTCCAAACTTTCCTCACAGGAAAAATATAAATGGCTTGAATTTCATAAATGGAAGCTGAATGTTTCCTGGTTTACAAGGATTGTGGAAAATCTTGTATTGAACGTAAGATTGAAAGCCGGTTTTATGGGCGTATATAACAAAGATATCGGTCCGTCGCCTTTCGAACGTTTCTACCTGGGCGGTGACGGTTTGGCCATGTATACTTTAGACGGACGTGAAGTGATCGGGATGAGGGGATACGAAAATGATGCGTTAACACCCAGCATAAACGGTTATGATGTAGGTGGTACCATTTACAATAAATTTACGGCTGAATTAAGATATCCTATTTCGCTCAATCCTAATGCGACCATCTATTTGCTGGCCTTTGTGGAGGCGGGAAAAGCCTGGATAGACAAACGACAGTATTCACCTTTCAATCTTTATAAATCTACCGGTGTGGGTATCAGGATATTCCTGCCTATGTTCGGTTTGCTGGGATTTGACTGGGGATACGGATTAGATCCTCTGCCGGGACAAACGAAGCCGTCCGGAGGCCGTTTCCATATTTCCATAAACTCTTCAATTGATTAATAATGATTATAATAAATAAAAACAGGAAGCGTTAGATTTAGGTAATAAATAAAAGCAACAATGAAAAAGAATATTTTATTAGTATTATTAGTGTCTCTGATGGCGCTACCGCTTTTCGGCCAAAGATATGCCTATATTGATTCTGAATATATCCTGGGAAATATGCCGGATTATACGGAAGCCCAGGCTGAACTCGACCGTGTTGCCGCGCAGTGGCAACGTGAAATCGAATCCCAGTTCATGACTATCGATTCCATGTATAAAAAATACCAGGTGGAAGCCATAACTCTACCTGATAAAATGAAGAAAAGCAGGGAAGATGCTATCATTGCCGCTGAAAGGAATGCCAAAGACTTACAGAAAAAACGTTTCGGAAAAGACGGAGACCTTTTTAAGAAAAGGGAAGAATTGGTAAAACCGATCCAGGATCGTGTTTTTACGGCTATCAATGATTACGCCAAAGAGAAAGGATACGCTTTTGTCTTCGATGTCGCAGGATCTACGACCATTGTATATGCGGATCCTAAATGGGATATCAATGACGAGATCATGCAGAAACTGGGTATTTCAGCCCGTAATTAAGAAAAAGAATTAGATATAATATAAAATTAACCTTAAATGAAAAAGAATTTATTGCTCCTGTCAGTGTTCAGCTGTCTTTTATTTTTTTCCGCCAATGTACAGGCCCAGGGTAAATACGGCCATGTGAATTCAAGTGAAGTATTACAGGGGATGCCCGGTGTGGATTCCATTACGATCAAATTGCAGGCCTTCCAGGGAGAATTACAAATGATGTATGAAGATTACGTGTCGGAATTCCAAACGAAAAAAGACAAATTTGACAGGGAAGCAGGTACTATGTCTTCCAGTGTGAGGCAAATGCGGGAAAAAGAACTGGTGGACCTTCAGAACAGAATTCAGGAATTCCAGTATAGTGTTCAGGAAGATTTGGAACAAAAACAATATGAACTGGTTAAGCCATTCCAGGATAAGATCCAGAATGCGATTAACGACGTTGCCAAAGAAAATAATTACGCTTACATTTTCGATACCCAGATTCTGCTTTATTATGACGGAGGTGCTGACGTTACTCCTTTGGTAAAAAAGAAATTAGGAATCAAATAAATCGGTGAAGATGAAAAAATTAATTCTAATAATTCTGCTGATAACCGGATTCCATTGTGTTTTGTCAGCTCAGAATAATAAATTCGGACACATTTCCCCGGAAGAGATTATGGAAATGATGCCGGGTTTTGATACGGCTCAAAATTCCATGATCGAATACCAGAATGAATACCAGAAAGAAGGTGAGGAGATGCTGAAGGAATTACAGTTAAAACAACAGGAATTCGACAACAACGCCGGAACCTATTCATCGGCAGTACGTAAAGTTAAAGAGGAAGAATTGAGGGCCATGTATGCCAGAATCCAGGAATTCTCTTCTACTATCGAAGCCAATATTCAACAAAAGAAATATGAATTACTTCTTCCTTTCCAGACCAAGATTATAGATGCCATCAAAGAAGTAGCCAAAGAAGGTAATTTCGCTTATATTTTTAATAAGTCGCTTCTCACCTATTACCAACAGGGTGAAGATATCACGGAAAAAGTAAAACAAAAACTGGGAATTGTTCAGTGAGGTTTGTAAATATACAGTTAGTTAAAAAGAAAAGGGCACCTTCCGGCGCCCTTTTTCTTTTAATTTTACGGTCGTCCAATCACTATTCAGCATGAATAGCTTCCATAGGACATACATCTGCGCATGCACCGCAATCAATGCAAAGTTCAGGATCAATTTTGTAAGGAGTACCGTCCAGGATAGCATCCTGAGGACATTCACCCTGGCAACTTCCGCAGGAAGTGCATGATTCGGGATCGATTCTATAAGCCATTGTTCAAAGTTTTGGGTTAATAATTGTGTATGCAAAGATAAAACTTTTTTATTTAGAAAGGGCATCCCTGCTTTTTTTCGTATGATTGGTTATATTAAAATAATTACTTTTGCAAAAGAAATCCGGATCCCGGTAAAAATTCATATCATGAGCCAACGTCCGTTTAAATCGGCATTATCCGTACAGGAAGGCATCGAACAGCCTTCACAGGTAAATCCTTATTACAAAGACAAGAAACGACCCGGGAGAAAGGATTTATCGGTGGAAGAATACCTGGACGGAATTTTATCGGGAAACCGTACGATATTGAGTCGCGCGATCACATTAGTGGAAAGCGTAAACCCGGAACATTTCGCCAAAGCCCAGTCTATCATTGAAAAAGCTTTACCATATTCGGGAAATTCTCTAAGGATAGGAATTACCGGAGTGCCCGGTGTCGGAAAAAGTACTTTTATCGAAAGTTTTGGTACTTATGTAACCGGTTTGGGAAATAAACTGGCTGTCCTGGCGATAGATCCCAGTAGTGAAAGGTCCAAAGGAAGTATTCTGGGAGATAAGACCAGAATGGAACATCTTTCGACGGATCCGAATGCTTTTATACGACCTTCACCCTCAGGCTTGACCCTCGGAGGCGTGGCACGCAAAACCAGGGAAACGATCATATTATGCGAGGCAGCCGGATTTAACGTTATGATTATTGAAACGGTAGGTGTGGGCCAATCGGAAACGGTTGTCAAATCGATGGTCGATTTTTTCCTGTTACTGATGTTGTCCGGTGCCGGAGATGAATTACAGGGAATTAAACGGGGAATTATGGAAATGGCCGATGCCATCGTGATTAACAAAGCGGATGGCGATAACCGTGAAAAGGCTACCATGGCCCAGGCCCAATATCAATCAGCGCTAAAACTTTTTCCACCGCCGGAAAACGGATGGACGGTTCCTGTTAAAACCTGTTCCGCTCTCGAAAATAACCATATCGACGATATTTGGCATATGATCGGGGAATTTGAAACATTGACCAAAAATAACGGATCCTTTAAAGAGCAACGGAACGAACAATTAATCAATATCTTTACGGAATGGATCGATTTTAACGTGAAATCCCAATTCTATAATCGTCCGGGAGTAAAAGAGAAGATCAATGAAATGATCCCGCTGATCAAAAAAGGAGAAATTACACCGTATACGGCGGGCAATATTGTTTTGGAAATAAACCGGTAACAAACCGTATCATATAACGAAATTGTTATATTTGCATTTCAAATAAATATTACTTTTATGAAAAAACGTTATATTTTGATTTTCACCTTTTTTATGGTTGCATCAATAGTCTCCTCCTGTAAGAAAGAAACCTGTAATTGCACCATATATAAAAGCGGAACTGTGGAAGGGCAGGAAGAATATACATTGGAAAAAGGAGAACAATGCTCCGAATTCCAGACGTTTGATGAAAAGACCCAAACAGGGATCCGTTGTGACGGATAAAAAAATCGCTATTCGCATCTTGTAGTTTTTTGAGTATTCATCTGTTGTTTATCGTCCGACATTTAGTGGAAACGATAGATAAATTCCTTGGTTATATTTCACAATTACCATTTATAAAGTTTAACGACTAAACTTTTATCGTATCTTTGCACCTTCAAAAAATTAGGAATTTTATTTAATAAGATGCAAAATATCAGAAATATAGCCATTATTGCCCACGTTGACCATGGTAAAACTACTTTGGTAGACAGACTTTTATATCAAACTCATATATTCCGTGCGAATCAACAGGTACAAGAATTGGTATTGGATAACAATGATTTGGAACGTGAAAGAGGAATTACCATATTATCCAAAAATGTTTCCGTCAGATATAAAGATGTAAAGATAAACGTGATCGATACGCCCGGTCACAGTGATTTCGGTGGAGAAGTAGAAAGGGTACTGAATATGGCGGATGGTGTGCTTCTGGTCGTAGACGCTTTGGAGGGCCCGATGCCCCAGACCAGGTTCGTGACGCAGAAAGCCATTGAATTAGGACTTAAACCTATCGTGGTAGTAAATAAAGTGGATAAGCTTAATTGTACTCCGGATCTGGCCCAGGAAGCTGTTTTTGAATTGATGTTCAACCTGGGTGCCACGGACGAGCAATTGAATTTCCCGACGGTCTACGGTTCGGCTAAAGAAGGCTGGATGGGTCCGGACTGGAAAAATCCTACACAGGATATCAGTTATCTTTTAGATCAGATTATTGAACATATCCCTGCTCCTGTGGCGGAAGAGGGAAATCTGCAAATGATGATCTCCTCGCTGGATTATTCTTCCTACGTGGGAAGAATCGCCGTAGGCCGCTTGAAAAGAGGCTCTTTGCAATGGGGTCAAAATGTTGCTCTGATTAAGCATGACGGTAAGGTTATACCGGCTAAAGTAAAAGAATTATATACTTTTGAAGGGCTTGGAAAAGAAAAAGTAAAACAACCTATCTATCCGGGAGAGATTTGTGCCATCTTAGGCCTCGATGATTTTGAAATCGGGGATACCGTTGCAGATCTTGAAAATCCCGAACAGCTTACACCCATTAAGGTAGATGAGCCTACTATGAGTATGTTGTTCACTATTAATACTTCTCCTTTTTACGGACAGGAAGGAAAATATGTTACTTCGCGCCATTTACGTGACAGGCTTTTTTCAGAACTGGAAAAAAATCTTGCTTTAAGGATTGTGGAAGGATATTCACCGGATATGCTGAATGTTTACGGCAGGGGTATCTTGCATTTATCGGTACTTATCGAAACCATGAGGCGGGAAGGTTATGAACTGCAGGTAGGGCAGCCCCAGGTGATTCTTAAGGAAATAGACGGCGCTACTTATGAGCCGATAGAACAACTTACGGTTTTGGTCCCGGAAGAATTCCAAAGCCGGGTTATTGATTATGTATCCAGAAAAAAAGGTGACCTTTTCTCTATAGAAACTATTGGTGACAGGGTACATCTTGATTTTTATATTCCTTCACGGGGCACCATCGGGTTAAGGAACCAGATATTAACGGCTACGGAAGGGGAAGCGATCATGTCACATCGTTTTCATGAATACCAGCCGTGGAAAGGTGATATTCCGGGAAGACATAACGGAGCATTGATCTCTATGGAAACCGGACAATCTTATGCCTACGCTATAGATAAATTACAGGATAGGGGTTCATTTTTTATCGAACCCGGTGAAAATGTTTATGCCGGACAGGTGATAGGAGAGCATATCCGCCAGGACGATCTCGTGGTGAACGTATGTAAATCCAAGAAATTGACCAATATGCGGGCATCCGGTTCTGATGAGAAATTAAGAATCGCTCCTCCCATCAAAATGTCCCTGGAAGAATATATGGAATTTATCGGGAAAGACGAATACCTCGAGATCACGCCGGTCTCATTAAGACTCCGGAAAATAATTTTAAGCGAAGTTGAAAGAAAGAGAGTGGGCAAGAAGAATGATTAAGATGTCGTACCATGGAACAAGAGCTCTTTTTCCGGTATCTATGCGAGGAAATTAAAGAGAATCCCAATCTTTATCCGTATTATAAACTGAATGAAGGCGGTCTGTCGATAAGACGCTTCAGGAAGGCCTATTATATGCAAAGGCTTGCTTATATCGACCGGCATATCGACAAGACCGGTGATCCCGCTATTTTGGATTGCGGATGCGGCTATGGTTCCACCTGCCTTTATCTGGCCATGAACGGAATTCCTGCGAAAGGAACGACGATGGAATATTACGCGGATCAGATTCAGGCACGCCGGAATTATTGGAATCGGTTCGGAGACAGCAATCTCTTTACGTACGTTTATGAGAATATCTTCGATAATCCGCCGGAACCGGAAAGTTTGGATTATATTATACTGCAGGATACGCTTCACCATATCGAACCTATTGAAGAGGGTCTTTCCATTTTTTACAAGGGACTGAAAAAAGGAGGAAAACTCATTTTAGTTGAAGTAAATGGGGACGCCTTATTAGAATCTTTTATTTTTTTCTTAAAAAGAGGGAATAAAAGAATCATAGAATATTACGATGAAAAATTGAGAAAAAAAGTACTCATGGGAAATGAAAATTTCCGGTCAGAACAAAAATGGCGGCAACTTTTTGAAAAAACCGGATTTACTTTAATGCCCGGTTCCGTAGAGTATATCCGTTTCTTTATGCCTTTTTCCTTTCGGAACAGTGAAGAATCACAGGTAATCAAACGCGAGCGGAAGCTGATGGAAAGGCATCCTCTGTTAAAGAAATATGGATTCTTCGGACTTAATATGGTTTTTGTCAAATAAGAGATAATGAAAAGTAAAATATTGATCTCCGGGATGGAGTTTTATGCTTATCACGGTTGT
>ERZ809224.1139-NODE-1139-length-20579-cov-42.144660_pt1 | contig 20579 bp, 16 predicted proteins | sample MGYA00520513_ERZ809224 | MGnify/ENA primary metagenome ERZ809224 (study PRJEB31576, sample SAMEA3212658) | Homo sapiens | biome: human-gut; feature: human gut; material: fecal | place: Sweden | collected 2012 ... | reverse complement strand
AGATCGACATGCCCGCGCACGATGGCCGCCGCCCGCGCGCGCACGGCCGGATCGGGTGCGGTCAGGGAGATGCCTTCCTCCCAGTACGACTGCCCGGTCGATATGGTCGTCACGGCGAGATGGTTTTCCTCCGCCGCGCGGCAAAGGGCCGGCACGTCGATCCGTTCGGGATAGGTCACGGCGATCTCAACGCCCGTAAAGCCCTTGCGGCCGAGATCGGCAAACGCCGCGCGCCAGCCGGCGGCCGGATAGGGGGAGACGATCGAGTCATGCTGCAGGGGGACGATCTGGGAAAGACGGTTCATGGGCGGCTCCTTTGTCTGTGCAGGAAAGGACTGAAATGGACGGAAAGGGGGCGGAATGCATCGGCTGCCGCCCGCTTCAAGGGTTTCTTCTATTGTAATCCAGCGGGGCGGGAGCGTGCAAGCGTCCACAGCAACTTTTCTCTGCGCTCGTGCGGCGGTTTTACGCACTGCGGCCGTACCGCTTTCTTTTGCCAAGCCGGCGGCTGTGCGCTGCGGCGTTGGCAAGCCGGCGGCGGGTATGCTATACTCCTTGCAGCGGGCTATGCGGGCGCTGGGAAATGAGTCCCGCTTTACACAACGCTTTTTGCTACGGGCATCTGTTTCAACAGTCACTGCAAAATTCTCGATGCCAATGTGCGAAATCGTCTGAACTCTGTTATGCTGCCAATTACTCCTTAGATTATATCAAATTCCCCAGAATCACATTTAAAAGCTCCTAAGATATATGCTGCGCTGCACTCAAAAAAAGAATACAGGCGGCTACGTTGCCGCAGCCTCCTGTATTGTAGCCTGCAATGACAGCGGCGCCCATTTCATAGGCACAGGCGCAACCGTCCTATGATTTACCAATTAGCTACACTGATGTCCTGCAAGGCCAGAATTGTATGCGCGTATATTTTGCAGGCCTGAATCATTTCATCAATACCAACCCATTCATCAGCGTTGTGGCAATGATGATCAGGCCCGTCCTTTACGCCAGGGCCATAGGCGACCGCGTTGCACATTGCCCGGGCATAGGTGCCGCCGCCAGTGGATTCCGCCTCGCCATGCACACCGGTGCATGATTCATACACCCGCAATAGCGTTGTCACGACTGGATGGTCTTTTGGGAGGTACAGCGGCAGTTTGTGATCGCGTACCGTCATGGTAGCTCCATATTCCTGGAGCTTGCGCTCAATACCATTCTTGAGCGCATCATAATCCATGGTCACGGGATAGCGGATATCTACGGTTGCAATAAATTTGTCATCCTGCTTGTTGAGCGCTCCAAGATTCATGGTAAGCTTCCCGGATGCTTCATCTTCGAATTGAATGCCGAGCGCCTCGCCGGTGAAATCGGAAAACATCTTGCTAACAAAGTCAATCATATTCCCCACAAGCCCGGCCCTTTTTAAATAGCACATCAGCTTAACGCCGGCATTTTTCCCCATTTCGGGTGATGAGCCATGGGCTGCAATGCCCTCGCTTACGATTTTGGTGTTCCCATTCTTCACCACTATTGAGATTGCTTCATCGTCAGTTGGGGCGGCAATCTCGCCGGATAAGCTCATCTCTGACCTTGCCAGCACAACATTAGGCCTTTCTCCGCCAGCAAGAGAAAGAATCCTCAAATCGTCTCCTTTGGATGGGATGCTGATGTCAAAATGGAGAATTCCTTTTTCCGCATTGGTCAAAGGGAAGGTCCCATCAGGCACGTATCCGAAATCAGGCATTTTTACGTGCTCCTTATAGTATTTCATGTCTTCCCATAGGCTTTCCTCGTCACAGCCATAAATCACGCGAATCTTCTTCTTGAAGGAAACGCCCGCTTCTTGCAGTGCTTTGAGGGCAAACCAGGTTTCTACGCAGGCAGCTTTGTTATCGCTGGCGCCTCTGCCCCAGATTTTCCCATCCTTTTCAATGGCCTCAAACGGCGGCATTGTCCAGTTCTCTCCCACTGGAACCACATCAAGATGAACCAGAATCCCAATCGTTGCATCCCCCTCACCGATGTCCGAATGGCCCGCAAAATTATCGATATTTTGCGGCTTAAGTCCAAAGCGTTCCGAAAGCGCAAGCGCTTTGGTGAGACAGTCCCTGACATTCGGGCCAAACGGCGCATCCGGCTGCGCTGGTTCGCGCACGCTGGGAATCTGAACCAGTTCTTTCAGCGTTTCCGTCATCTCCGTCCGATAAGACTCAATCAGTTCGTCAATACGATCCATAAATTTCTGCATTGTCCTTTCAAAGAATTGTGAAAAGCAAATAGGCTATCAGGCAGATGGCGCCACACATCAGCATAAGCGGAAGAACAAAATTGACAAACCCCGCCAGAAGAATTGCCGGAAGATCGCCCTTTTCGAGCTCGACTTTTTCTGCACGCTTAATAACCTCGGGAATCTCCTTTTCCTTCTTTCTCCATGCCTGTATTCTCTCGCGATAACCGGGTAGCAATCCCATAGAAACCCCCATCTTCCTGTCCCTTGAGTTGCTCAAAGCGATTATTGTGCTGCGGCCACCTGTACTTTGCGTCCACCCGTATCGATGTGCAAGAAAAGGGAGAGGATGACGCAAATGGTGTAAGTCCCCGCTGTAACCGCCAGCACCTGGGGAATCGTCCAATTGTACACATCCACGAGATCGCCCAAAATGGCGGGTGCGGCAGTTCCTCCTATAAGGCAGGCAACACCAAGAATGACCCCGTTTGCAAAGCCATGCAGCCGTTCGGGCAGAGCGTTCCTCGGTATCATATAGGTAAACAGACTGACCGTTGCACCGCCTGCCGCGCCGATTGCGGACAGAACCACCGCGGAGAACATCGTTCCCGGGAACAGCACTACGGACAATGGTGCCAGTAAGGCTAAAACAAACGTGCCTAACATAACCTTCTGCACGGAAAATCGATCTGCAAGTGCAGGCACCGCAATGCCGATTGGCAAATATGCGAATCCACCCGCCGCAATATACGCAGCTTTCGTTGCTGTATCAAACCCCATTACTTCCGTATAGTATATCGGACGAAATACGCTGATCGAAAGGTTTGACACGGTCTCCAGTATCCCGATGACGAAACACATGATGAACACCTTCGAATGAATGCATTCCTTTATCGTTCGCACAACGGGATGCTTTTGCGATGTTTTTTGTACCTCGACGTTTACTTCCTTTACCGTAAAGAATATCGCAATGCTTAATACAACGAGGAGCGCGCCGGTATACAGGTACGCCGTATTCCACCGGAAGTGCGCCGCCATGTATGCGTAGAATACTGGGCCGACAGAAAGGGCAATGACCGAAGATCCAAGGTTGATAACGCCGTTCCTTGTTCCATAATCATCCTTGACAAGATTCTTGGCGATGATCGACAACATAATCGACATCGATCCACCCTGGAAAAGGCCGGTAGCCAGCCGGCATGCAGCAAGTCCTTCGTAAGTGGTCACCATGGATGTGATCAGTGAAACCACGCCGGTTATCAGCGTCATGACGGCTATCAAGATCTTTCGCTTGGACAGCCTGCTGGTGATGATGCCCACCAGAATACAGGAGGAGCTGTAAGACAGATAGTAGTAGGAACTAAGTTTTGAATACTGGCCGGTTGTTATGCCCAGCTGTGTAGTCAGCTCTTCCGACATGTATGTGAGGCACGCTCCATCAAGGCTCTTCATCCCCAGAACAAGGAGAAACAGTGCCGTAATATAATTGATGTACCAAAGTTCTTTCTTCAATTTATTCATTTCCGTATTCGTGGCTCTTCTTCAACGTCAATGTTACTGTTGTTCGTCCTGCTGTGCTTTAATTTCATGCATATGATGGCATGCCGCATAGTGATCCGGCCCTACCTGTTCCCATGCGGGCACTACATGTTCACAAATCTCCGTGCAATAGTCGCACCGTGTATGGAATTTGCATCCTTTGGGCGGATTAACAGGGCTCGGAATATCTCCCTCCAGAATGTGGAGTTCCGTGCCACGGGATTCAACGGTTGGTATTGCCGCTATCAGCGCCTTCGTGTACGGATGCATGGGATTGCTGAATATCTCCTGCGAAGGCGCCAACTCAACCATGTTGCCCAAATACATAACGCCGATTCGGTCGCTGATGTATTTCACAACGGAAAGGTCGTGCGTAATGAACAGGTAGGTCAGGTTTGCACCTGCCTTGAGATCCTGCAGCAGGTTGATGATCTGGGATTGAATTGACACATCCAGCGCAGATACTGCTTCATCGCATACGACCAGCTTGGGCTTCACCGCAAGGGATCTGGCAATGCCGATGCGCTGCCGCTGGCCGCCGGAAAACTGGTGAGGGAACCGATGCAGGAAGTAAGGCTGCAGGCCGCATTGTTCCATCACCTTCAGTACAGCTTCCTGCATCCTGGCATTTTCTTTGATAAAAAGATGATGCGTTTTCATACCGCTGCTGATGATATTGCCGACCGTCATTCTGGGATTGAGTGACGAATACGGGTCCTGGAAAATCATCTGCAGGTCAGACCTCAGCAGCCGCATCTCGTTATACTCAAGCCGGGACAGATCGATCCCCTCGTCCACATATTTTTCTGCTTCAGCAAAGGCATCATCCTGGAGATAGGGCTGCTTGAACGCTTTAATTTCCGCTCTTTTTTCGGCCAGCTGTTTTTGATACTCGTCCCTTTTTTCGCTCAGACGGCTTACTTTTTCTTTGGCGGCATTGCATTTTGCCTCCAGATGCGCCGTGGCCTTATTCTCATCACGGGCAGTCCTGAGCGCATACTCGGCATCTTCATAAGCAGCCTGGGCAATCAGAATGCTCTCATACATCGCTCTGATTTTACGGCAAATGAGATGCTCTTCCTTGAACAGTTTGAGCGCCTCCGCGTTATCCTCAACGGTGATGAAACCGCCAACTACGCTTGCGAGGTCATAGTACTTGCCTTTCAGATCGGCTTTGAGCATGTTGAGCTCGTTCAATTTGGCCAGCTTGTTTTCGCCCTCGTCTGTCATGCCGTCATATTCTTTTTCAGCTGCGTCGACCTTGGCAGCAAATTTTCGATACTCCGACAAAAGCTTCTTGTAATTGTCAAGCGTTTTCCCGACATACTGCGGGGCGACTTCATCCAGCGTGCGTCCGTAATAAATTGCCTTGCCCGAGGTCTGCTTGTTCAGTTGCAGCAAAGTGCGACCAAAGGTAGACTTGCCGCAGCCGGACTCCCCCACAAGACCAAAAATTTCATCCTCATAGATATCAACCGTTATGCCGTCGTTTGCCTTGCAAAACTTTTTCTTTCCAACAGGGAAGTATTGCTTCAGGTCGACAGCTTTCAGCAGGACTTTCTTCTCAGTCATGGCGCGCCTCCTTCTTCGGGTAGTGGCATCTGATCATGTGGCCTGGTGCGATCTCCCGGTATTCCGGTTCTTCCTCGCGGCACTTTTCGGTCGCATACTTGCAACGAGTACAGAATTTACATCCTTTGGGAAGATCCAGTGGATGCGGAACCGATCCGGGTATCACTTCAAGGCGCGTATTCACCGGTGTATCTAGGCGCGGAATCGCAAGCATCAGGCCCTCCGTATACGGATGCTGGTATTCGGAAATACCGTCAAAAATCGTATCCACCGGTGCCATTTCCACAACCTGACCGCAATACAGCACGGCTACGTCATCGGCCATCTGGTTGATGACGCCCAAGTCGTGTGTAATAAACATGATGGCCGTGCCCTTCTCTTTTTTGAGAATGTTCATCAGCCTCAGTATCTGCGCCTGTATGGTAACGTCAAGCGCCGTCGTCGGCTCGTCTGCTATCAAAAGCTTTGGCTGGCAGGCAAGCGCCATGGCGATCATAACGCGCTGCCTCATTCCGCCAGACAGCTCAAACGGATACTGCTTTGCAACGATCTCTGGATTGGGAATCCTAACGTCCTTGAGCATATCGATCACGCGCTGACGCGCCTCTTTTTTGCTCAAGCCCTGGTGAATGATAAAGGGCTCTGACAGTTGTCGTTCGACGGTAAACACTGGGTTCAGGGAAGTCATAGGTTCCTGGAACACCACGGAGATCTCATTGCCTCGAACTTGATACAGTTCGTCCAGTGACAGATGTGAGATTTCTCTGCCATCAAACCAGATTTCGCCGCTGTCCACATAGCCGTTGGCGTCCAGCAGCTGCAGGATGCTCATGGCCGATACGGATTTGCCTGACCCAGATTCTCCCACAACGCCAAGCGTCCGGCCGGCTTCCACGTGGTAGGACACGCCGTTGACGGCCTTTACCACGCCCCGCTTTGTTTTGAAGTAGGTATGAAGATCTTTCAACTCAAGTAGTGCCATATCGTTTATCCTCAATTATCGTTCCAGAGCCTTTGGATCGACTGCATCGCGCATGCCATCGCCCATCAGGTTAATGCTGATCGTGCAGAGGCCAAAAATAGCAGAAGGGAACACCCATCTCCACCAGAACTGCTGGATTACAACGGAATCATTACATCCCTTAAGCATGTTGCCCCAGGTCGGCGTGGGCGGAACAATGCCAAACCCCAGGTAGGACAGGGAGGACTCCGTAAGCATGCAGGTTGCAAAGCTCAGTGTTGCCGTCACCAGCAGCTGTGACAGAATGTTCGGGAGTATCTGTTTGAACATGATCGACGATTCCTTTTCGCCCATCGCCTTGGACGCAAGAATGTATTCATTCTCACGAGCCTGGAGAACCTGGGCGCGCACCAGGCGGCAGCTGCCCGGCCAGTACAGGAACCCCTGGATGACCATGATCAAATACATTCGTGCCTCCTGCGAAATCTTTGAGGCAAGAATGGATGACAGGATCATTGCCATGGGCAGGAACGGGAGCGCATTGATTACTTCCGATATCCGCATGATAACCATATCGACGGCGCCACCGAAATAACCGGACATGAGTCCTAGCGAAACGCCAATCAGCAACGAAATAATAACGGATACCGCGCCAACAGTCATGGTCACCTTGCCACCGTTGATGATGCGCGTGAATACGTCACGGCCCAGCTCATCCGTGCCGCACAGATAGCCCTTCAAGCCCCAGGTAACCAGTTTGTTCTCCTCCGTAATCGCATAATTCTGATAGAAGCCGGAGGTAAGATATTTGATGTTCGCCGTGCCGTCAGACAGGCTTGCAGGGATTTTCGTCTGGCCGTGGATATTGTCGCCCCAGGAAATATACGAGCCGTCCTCACATTCGGCAACATAATGATATCTGCCGGCATACAGGCGCACAATCTTGCTGTCATGCTCTGGCACGTCGGCTTCGCCCTTGGCCGTATTGCCCCAGATAACTACTGTACCGTCCGATTTCAGGGCGGCAGCGGTATATGCCGTCGCGCTTACTTGAACGACGTCTTTATCCAGCCCTTCAGGCACATTGGCCAGGAGGCTGGAGGAAGAAAAGCCGGTGTACGCCACGCTACCATCGTCAAGCAAACAGATATAGGAGTTCTCGGCCAGCGCTACCTGTGCGATTCTCCCTTGATAATCGGATTTTATCTTGAGATCAACAGCGTTATCGTTGCCCCAGAGGATCAGCGTACCGTCTTCATCGAGCAGCGCAGTATACTGATTTCCTGCATCCAGTTGCTTGATATTGCGATTCCCTACATCCGACGGCAGATCCAGTTGACCAAGGCGGTTGTTGCCCCAGGCGTATACAACGCCCTGGTCATCCACCGCAACGGCATGATCCGTACCGACAGCGAGTTGAACAATATTGGCATTTTTAACATCATTTGGGATGTCTGCAAGATCGATCGTCCTGGTGATGTCCGTCTGGCCCCAATACTCGATGTCTCCGGAGTTGGTGAGTGCAAAACCAAACGTGCTGCCAGGTTCAATGACCTTAACGTCGTCCAGAATATCCTTGGGGACCTTCATCATGTTCATGCCCGGCGCGATATTCTGCTGCGTACTGTCCGAATAGGACAGGTCGATTGGATAAAAATACGGCCCGATGAGCACCAGCAGCAAAGAGGCCATGAAGATCGTAAATCCAACCATGGCTATCTTGTTGTGCAGGAAGCTCTTGAACATCTGCTTGCCCGGGCTTACAATCTGCTCTTCCGCAAGCCGATTGATTTCCTCACTGGGATTAACAAATAGGCGGCGAAGCCATGTCCCAATTCTAGAAGATTTCTTTTTTTCCACGGGCTACCTCCCTATTTGTTAACGCGTACACGCGGGTCCACAATGCCGTATACGATATCGCACAGCAAAATGCCCAGCATGCTCACGATGGTAAAGAACAAATTGATTGCGATCGCCAATTCATAGTCCAGCCAGTTCAGCGCAAGAACGTTTGTGGAGCCCATGCCGGTAAAGGCGAATGTATTCTCAATGATCACCGACCCCGAGAAGAGACGCAAAAACCAAGTGATGATCTGCGTCGTGATGGGGAGCAGCGCGTTACGCCAGGCATGGGAATAGATAACGTACTTTTCCTTGAGGCCCTTCGCTCTGGCGGTGCGGATATAGTCCATGCTGAGAACATCGATCATTGCCGCTCTCACATAACGGGTCATGCTGCCCATATTGGCGGCTACAATGACGATCAACGGCAAAATATAGTGCCATGCCCGGTCGAGAAGTGCCCGTAGGCCCGTATAATCCGCATTTGCCGTAACCATGCCGCTTACCGGGAATATTCGCAGCTGCACGGCAAATATGTAGATGAGCACCAGTCCTATAATATATACTGGTAAGCTGTGCCCGACGATCGAAATAACCTGAAAACTCTGATCAAACAGCGATCCCTTTTTTACCGCGGACTTTATCCCCAGTGGGATTGTAATCAATAATGTCAGGAATGTCGACATCAGGTTGAGGGTTATCGTATTTTTCATGGGTTGCCGGATAACGTCGACAACCGGACGTTTATTAATTGTGGATTGCCCCAAATTTCCCTGGAGCACGCCATTAAACCTATCTCCGCCTACATCCGGATACAGGCCAAGCCAACGCAGATAGCGAATGATCAGCGGATCATCAAGTCCCTGTCTTGCTCTTTCAGCCTGATACAGTTCCTCAAACGTCTTCGCATCGACCAAATCGCGCAATGGCTCAACGACCGTCGCCGCCGGATCGTTGGGAATCAGACCAAACAAGCAATATATAAGGAAGGTGATGATCACGAAGACTATTATCATATATCCAAGTCTTTTTAATACATACTTCCACATATAGTACCTTTCTTACAATGACAATGCCCAAGCAAATTTTGCTTAGTCTGCGGAGTTCAGTTGCAGGGAGTAGGGGGGGGGAATCCCCCCTACTCCTTAAGGGCAGTGTTACTGGATGTTACTCCTCGACATACGCCTCAATGATGGCTTGCGGGAACAGATAGTGCGGGTTCGGTTCGTAACCCTTGATCTTGGTGTTGTAGATGGTGTACTGCTCACCGTTGTACAGGGCAATTTCAGGCAGAAGCTCGTTGAAGCGCACAAGATGCTCAATCCACTCCCTGACAAACCCTTCGTCATCATTCGGATCCATGCCGATCAACATGTTGTTGGTATGCTGATCGAGCTCCTCATCGAAGATCCTGTTCTTATTGGACCGCAGATAATCCGGATCACAGGAATACCGGTAGGTCTGGTCAAAGATGCTCTTGAGACCGGTGGTGGAACTGTACATCGAGTAGGTCGGATAGAAGTACTCGTCGAGCGAGGAGTTGAGATAGTTGAACAGCTGAGAGGAAGCCATCGGCGTGCGATAGAACTCAAAGCCGGCATCCTTGCTCGCCTGGGACTGAATCAGCAACACGTCCAGGACCTCACACATCTCAAGGCCGTCGATCGAAGCCCACGTAAGGACGAGCGGCATGATCACGCGGCCATCCTCAAGCTGCTTGCAGCGCTTATCAGGATCGCCCTTGCTGTTGCCAAAGTCATACTCGCCGTTGCCCCACGGGTTGTACTCGAGAGCGGTGACCTCCTTCCAGCGCGTGCCGGACACATATGGGTCGCCATTCTCGTCCAGAACCCATCCGTCCTCAACCAGCAGCTCGACCGCTTTTTCCGGGTTGAACGTATAGGCGTTGGTCCGTTCAAGGATCTCTTCCTCGTTCTCCTGATACATCCAGTAAGCGCTGGAGATCGGTCCGCAGATGGTATGGCCATGGCCACCAAACAGCGTACTGATGAGCTGATCCTTGTCGATCAGGTAGTTGATGGCCTGACGCACCGCAACAAACTGCTGTGGGCCCCAGTCGCAGCGGAAGAAGATCTTACCGTACGACAGCCCGGTGAAGTGAACCTCAGCAAACCGGTCGTCGGTTTCAATCAGATCCAGCGCTTCATCAATCTTGGCGCCGGTATCCAGATTCTGGATCAGGTCGATCTCGCCCGTTTTAAGGCTGTCGATGAGCGTTGCCTGGTTCGCGCCGACAATGGTAATCTTCTCGATCGACGGCTTGTAGCCGGCATAGTTGCCCTTGTAGTACTCGTTGATGGAGAGCTCCGTTATCTGGGCGCCCAGGTCGACATTGGACAGGTAGTACGGTCCATCGGTCCTGACGTTCTCCCAGTCATAACGCGTGTTGGCGATGCTCTGGGCCAGCTCCGTGTTGGTCGTGTCATACCAATCGTCGCCGACAACATAGCAACCTTCGCCGTCATCCTTAATTTCAAAACCAGGGCACCAGGTCTCCCAGTCAAGTGGATAGCATTTGGAATACTGGGAGCAGTTAAGCATGTTGAGTTCATAGTAGAACGGCGTATTCTCCGCAGAAACCGTATAGGAGAACTTCAGGTCATCCAGCAGGCGCACGCCCGCGAACACCTTGCTTTCACCGCTATTGAACTCATCATACCCGACAAAGTATTTGCCGGCCGTACCATAAGAGCCGGAGGTGACGCCGATCGGAGAGGAGAACAGGATCGGATACGCCACAAAGTTCATGGCGGTGATCTGAGTGCCGTCGTTAAAGTACAGGTCGTCGTGAAGCGTAATGGTATACGTCTTGGACCCGTCCTCATTCTTGGTGGTCTCCATTTCCTGCACCACCATCGGGTTGATGGCAAGCTGGCCAGAACGGTCCGTAATCGCCAGATGATAGGCATGGATCATCTGATACGAATAGGAATCACTGCCGCCGCCGTATTCGTTCGACTCAAAGTTGCCGTCCATGACCGCTGTCTGCGGGATTGCAATGCTGCCGCCAACGGGGTTCTGAATGACCTCTGGCTCAACATACTGGACGACACCCTCTTCTGCCGCGGCGCCGCTAGCCATGTCGCGGTTGGAATCCGTATTGTCCGTGCTCCCTGAGCCATTCGAGCTGCTCGAGCTCGAACTGGAGCTTGAGCTCGAGTTGGAGTCTGATCCAGACTGGTCGTCAGCTTCCGGGGTCGTACAGCCGACCAGGGAAAACAGCATCACCACTGTGATCAATAACGCTAGGATCCGCTTTTTCATGTGGTACCTCCTTTTTTTATTCACCCATGCGGGTTGAATCCAACAAAATTGTCTAAGATTATGAATTGCCTCCGTTTATCTCTTCCTCGAGATCCAGCCAGGTGTTGTAGTCCCAGCCACCCATCTCCGCACGCTCCGCGTCTGTATACTCCGCGCGGTGCGTATCCGGATAAACGGTGCTTTTGTCCGCGAACACGTGACGTCCAAAGTCGACCATCTGCCCGAGCGCCGCATCTTCGAGATAATGCATCGTCACGAAATTGTAATTCATCGACAACAGTTCGCTCAGATCTGCATCCGTCTCGCCATCATGCGATACGATGTCCGGGTACATCTTCCAGCCTTTCACCCGTTCGTTGAGATAGCGTGCCTCTTCTATGCCACGGACATTGTTAATCATCGTCATGTGCGCGCCGGCTTCCTCGGCTCGCACGCACCGTTCAATCGCCTCGTCGAAACCATCGTTGATTCTGACTTCCGTCCGGGCAATGAGCACACAGTCGGTTCCTTCAATGGCAGCTTGGGCAGCCTTGATCTTCGCAATGAAGGTATGAACCGGCATGTGCTCATAGGGCCGTTTACCGGTGAGGCGCGCGCGCGGCATTCTCGCGGCACCGCGGAACCCCTGCCCATCATCCAGCGTAAAGCCCTGTACGCCGAGTTCTACCAGGCGGGAAACGTTATGATACACATTGAGCGGACTATCGCCATAGCCCTCGTCAAAGTCCACAATCAACGGAATGGAGGAAAACCTTGCAATCCTGCCGGATGCACGAATGATCTCCTCTGCATTCATGATGCCAAGATCGGGGATTCCCATGAGACTCCTGGAAAGAGACGCACCGCTGAGCAGCATCGCCTGAAACCCCACCATCTGCGCCGCCAGCGCAGAATAACAATCCCAAACGCACGGAGCGAACACCATCTCTCCGTCCTTGAGCATCTGCATGAACCGTTTTTTCTTGGGATATACCCTTTTGAGATTCTCCAACATCATTCTGGCGCTCCCCGTCACTTCGTTCCGTTATAAAACTCTTGCTCAAGATCCAGCCACGCCTGGCTCGACACAAGCCGCATCTCTTCCTTGCTTACGCCATAGTCGTAGGTATCCGAATAGACCGTGTCGTTGTTCTTGCAGTTGATCTTTCCGTGCTGCAGCATGGCCGAGAGGGATGCGCCTTCGAAAAAGTGCATCGTAACAAGATTGAATCCCAGCTTGAGCAGCTCGTCCAGCTCGGCATCGGACTTGCCATTGTGCGAAACGATGTCAGGATACATCTTCCAGCCTTTACAGACCTCGGCGACCTGTTTTGCCTCTTCAATTCCGCGAACATTGTTGATCATCGTCATATGTGCGCCCAGGTCTTCCGCCATCTTCATGCGGTAGATTGCCTCCTCAAAGCCCTCATTGCACCGGACTTCCGTCCGTGCAATGACAACCACATCTGTCCCTTCGACAGCCGCAAGGGCAGCGCGGATTTTCGCCGCAAAGTGTTCGCGGCTCATGAGTTCATATGGATGTTCGCCCGGCTTCGCAACGGCCAGCCTGGCCCATCCCCTGATACCCATGCCATCATCCAGCGTAAAGCCCTGTGCACCCGCCTGCACCAGCCTTGTTACGTTCCGATATGTGTTCAGCGGACTATCGCCGTAGCCTTCGTCGAAATCCACAAGAACCGGAAGCGGTGAGAAGGTGGAAATGCGTTCAGTCAAATACAGCAGTTCATCAACGCTCATCAGCGCGATATCAGGCGTGCCGGTAAGTCCGGCAGCCGCCGGCGTTCCAGCAAGCAGCACGGCGTTGAAGCCGCACATGTCGGCAACGGCTGCCGAGTAGCAGTCCCAAACGCAGGGAGCAAACACCATTTCGCCCTTTTCAAGCAGTGCCTTAAAGCGCATCTTTTTATCCTTAAGCAACATAACGCACCCTCCTTAGTTGTTGTAGAAGTGCCTCTCGAAGGCCAACCATTTCCGTCCGTTCATCGCGCGGATCTCTTCCCGTTCTTCAGGTGTCATGCCGGTTGGCGCCGTATCAGAGTAAACGGTGTTTTTGTTCTTGAAATTTTCCCTGCCATGCTTGATCATGGCTGCTATCGAAGCGCGCTCGAAGAAATGCATCGTAACAAGGTTGAAGTTCAGCTTCAGCAACTCGTCGAGCTTGGCATCCGTCTTGCCGTTATGCGAGACGATATCCGGGTACATCTTCCAGCCCTTGCAGGTTTCTGCAACATGTCTGGCCTCCTCAATGCCGCGGACGTTATTGATCATGGTCATATGAGCTCCCAGATCCTCTGCCATCTTCATGCGGTAAATCGCCTCTTCAAACCCCTCATTGATGCGAACTTCCGTCCGTGCGATTAAAACGCAGTCCGTCCCCTTAATCGCCTCAAGCGCGGCGCGAATTTTGGCCGCAAACTGTTCCCTTGAAACGAGCTCATACGGATGCTTACCTTGCGCGGCAAGCGGCATCCTGACACAGCCACGGATACTCATGCCGTCGTCCAGCGTGAAGCCCTGTGCGCCCGCATTCACCAGCCTGGAAATGTTCCGAAACGTATTGATCGGGCTATCGCCATAACCTTCATCAAAGTCCACCAGAATCGGGATGGAAGCAAAGGACGCAACTCTCTCCGTAAGATAGATCAGCTCATCTCCCGTCATCAGGCCGAGGTCCGGCGTTCCCGTCAGTGCAGCAGCCGCCGGCGTGCCTGCCAGAAGTGCAGCTTTGAAACCGCTCATTTCCGCGGCCTTGGCAGAATAGCAGTCCCAAACGCAGGGTGCAAACACCATCTGCCCCTCTTTGAGCAAGTCCATGAAACGGGTTTTCTTGGCTTCCAGCATTTTCATCTACATGGTCCTCCTTATTCTTTTGCACAAGCCTCTTCGGCGAACTTGTAGTACTCTGCTTCCCGAATCAGCAGATCGGAAGCGCCTATGTGCATAGCCTGTTGTCTGATTTTTTCGTTGAGACCGCCCATGTCATGCAGCTCAGAATACACAGTGTTTCGGTTGGCGCGATTCTTCAAGCCATAATCCAGCATGCCGTACATTGCACCCTTTTCCAGGTAGTGCATTGTAACATAGTTGAACCCCAAAGCCTCGATTTCATCAAGTTCCACCTCCGGACTCCCATCCGGCTGTATGACGACGTCGGGGTACATCTTCCAGCCGGTCAGCCGCTCCGCAGCATGGCGGCACTCATCGATATTGTAAAACCGGTTGATGAGCGTCATTGGTGCCCCGATATCCTCCGCCCTTTTGCAGCGGTCAATCGCATCGTCAAGGCCGTTGACCGGTCTGGCTTCCGACCGGGCGATCAAAAGGCAGTCCGTTCCTTCGAGAACATCCAGCGCCGCCTTAATCTTTGCGATATAGTGTGTCGTCGAGCACACCTGATAGGGCTCGATCCGAACGCCGTTCCTCACCAGCTCAATATTTCGGCTCTGTGCCAGCCGATCATACCCACGGATGCCCAGGCCGTCATCGAGCGTAAACCCTGCAACGCCCGCTTTGAGCAGCCTTTCCACGTTGCGGGCAACATGCAGTGGACTATCGCCATAGCCTTCGTCAAAATCCACCAACAGGGGAATATTGGCAAATTTGGCCACGCGCTCGGCCACATACAGCAATTCGTCAACCGTCATAAGGCCGAGGTCGGGCTGCCCCGTCAGACTCTCGGACACCGCAGAACCGCTCAGCAGCGCGCACTCAAAGCCGGCAAGTTCCGCCGCCTTCACTGAATAGCAATCCCATACACACGGCGATAGCACCTGACCCTCGGAAAGCATTTTTTTCAGAGAACCCTTGAACATCGACGCCACCTCCAAATGAACTCAGGCAAAAGTTCTGCCCGGCATCCCGCCTGAGAGGAAACTCCTCACATCGTCCGAAAGCTCTCGACAGTTCTTCTCACCCACATAGATCATGTGGCCGGATTCATACCCCTTGAAACAGACCCGCTCTCTGGGCAGGCCGCTGTGATCTACCGTGTAGAACACATGCCCAACTTCCGTCGACCCATCCAGCCAGCCGTTGGCAAAGAACACTCTAAGTCCCAGCGTGCGCGTCATCGCCTGATGCAGCAGCTGTGCGGTCGTCCCCTTAGATTCATCGAAATCCCACTTCTTCCCAAACCGGACGAGTGCGACATACTGGCGGTCGAGGTCGATGTTCAGGTGCGGGTGGATATCCCCCAGTAAGGCTGCCTGAAAAAAGCCCATGTACTGGTCGTCGATTGCATCGTCCCACGCGCCGTCCTTCTCTTCCACGATTTCGGGGATATGGCGCAGCCGCGTCAACCGACCGTCGTTACGGGAAACGCACCTGTTCTTATGCTTGATTACCTCCTGACGGAACGTCACCGGGTCTATCCGCAGGGCCAGTTTTTCAAGGTAGTCTCTGCTCATACCAGTAAAGTAAGAGATTCTTGCTACGATATCATCACGCTCCTTGCCGCAAAGAGATTCGCCCCTGTACAGCGCCGCCAGATAATCTGTCGCAGCAAACTCCTTTGCCTGATAGGCGAAGGTCTCAAGATCGACATCCGCAGGATGGTTGTGATACCAATGGATTGCGGCAAGCGTAGGAAACCATGTAACTGATGCCTCAACCGGAAGTCCTTCCCGGAAGTACCGGCCAACCGTTACGGTATTCCCAATCATGACGATGCCGTCGAACCTGACGCCAAAACTCCCGTTTTCAGTCCCCAGAACCGAAAGTCCGGCCGCCACTGCATTGCGCGTGCAGCCATAGCTCTCACCCAGCAGATACTTAGGGGAGAGCCATCTGTCATACTTGGTCAGCCATCGTTCAATAAACCTGAGCAGCGTTTCTGCATCCTGCTTCAAACCATAAAACTCGCTGCTGTGCTCTTCGTCCAGCAGTACTCCATAGCCAGTGCCCACCGGATCAATCAGCACAATGTCGGCAACATCGAGAAAACTGTTCGGATTATCGACTATCTCGTACGGCGGCAGCGAGGTGACGCGATCCGTACCGTCGAACTTCATGCGCCTCGTCCCGAGGAATCCTGCATGGATGTACATCGCCGAACAGCCCGGCCCGCCGTTATATCCAAACACGACCGGCCTGTCTCTTTTGTCCTCGACGTCCGTCCGAATATAGGAATACGAAAATAGAGAGGCAATGGGCTTCCCGTCACGATCGTAGAACACATTGTCCTCGGACACCGTGCGATAGGAAATGGTTTTGCCCCGGATCGTCAACGTGTGCTCGCTCTCAAATTTAGCTGGATGAAACTCCTTCGCGGAGAATGACTCGGTTTTGTACATGCGTCTCAGAGCTCCTTTTTGTTAAGCAAATGTCTTCCCCGGCATTCCGCCCAGCACAAATTCCTTGATATCCTCGGAAAGCGCGCGCGCATTTTCTTCCCCAAGATAGATCATGTGTCCGGACGCATAGCCTTTAAAGCAGATCCTGTCCTTGGGAAGGCCCGCATGATCCAGCAGATAGAAGATATGCCCCGTCACGGTCGCCCCATCGAACCAGCCGTTTGCAAAGAACACACGCATGCCCAGCGTGCGAGTCATGGCGTTCCTGAGCTGCTCGGACGTCGTCCCTTTCACTTCGGAAGGATCCCAGCCATCTGGAAGCTTGTTGCTTTTAAGGTACTGGCGCTCCAGTTTTACGTTTAAAAGTGGCAGAATCGTTCCGTTGACGGCCCCATAAAACGCAGCCTTCCAGCGATCGTCAGAAGCATCGTCGCGGATGCCGACCGTTTCCTCAACTCTGCCAGGAACCAGCTGCGGCCTGGTCACTCGACCGTCATAGCGCGACACGGATTTGCTGGCCTCCTTGATCACTTCAAGTCGGAAACTCTGATCGTCGATCTTGAGCGCATGCTTCTCTAGATAATCCGCCGTCATTCCGGTATAATAGCCGATCTTCTCAATTATTCCGCGTCGCTCTTGGTTTGTTAACGCCTCGCCCCGGTGCAGCGCCAGCAGATAGTCCCTGTCCGCAAAGTGCTTCGCCTCATATACAAACTCTTCCAGGCTCTGCTGCGAGGGATGATTGTGATACCAATTGATTGCAGCAAACGTTGGGAACGAGATTACGGACATCTCGACCGGCATGTCCTTGCCGAAATACTTCCCCATCGTGACCGTGTTGCCAATAAAGACGATCCCGTCGAACGCAAAACCATAGGTTCGCGCGTGTCCGTTGGTCGCGGCAATCCCTGCAGCAACTGCAGACCTCGTACACCCGTAGCTCTCACCAATGAGGTATTTGGGAGAATTCATGCGGTTATACCGGTGCAGCCAGAGTTCAATAAACTGAAGGAGCGCCTCTGCATCCTGCTCGATGCCGTAGAAATCCTCCTTCTTGCCACTATCCAGCAATACGCCATACCCACAGCCAACCGGATCGACCAACACCAGATCGGCCACTTCAAGAAGACAGTCCGGATTGTCGATCGTTTCATACGGCGGAAGGGACGTTGCTCTGTCCACATCGCCATAAAAAAGCCGCTTGGTTCCCATAAAACCTGCATGGACATACATGGAAGAGGAACCCGGCCCTCCATTGAATCCAAAGAGCACCGGCCTCTTTTCGACATTAACCACATCGGTCCGGAAATAAGAATAGGAGTAAATGGAGGCAACCGCATTGCCCTCGTCGTCATAGAACACGTTATCTTCGGAAACGGTATGATAGGAAATCTCTTCTCCGCTACGCAGCATCAGATGCGCATCCGCCTCAAACCTTGTTGGCGAAAATGTCGATGCCTTCTGCGCTTCCGTCTTATATGTTCTGTACATGTGCTTGTCCATTCTCTCTGAAAATCAGTATTTTCGTTCTGTTTGGATGACTTGCTTCTTCAGAAACCGGGCAGTCCTTCAATGGCATAAACGCGCACAGGGCAGGAATCCAAGCCCTTGATATAAAGAGGCGCAAACGAAATGAAGAACGTATCCTTCGTCAGCTCATCAAGGTTTTTGAGCACTTCAAGAAATGTGATGTTCTCCACCATGCAGATGTCATGGAACGGCTTTACGTCATCATTGCAATTCTCAATCGATACACCGTCGCCAAACCCTACGCTCTTCACGCCATGATCCACCATCCACTGGGCCGTTTCTCCATTGACAAATAACCGCTTGTCCTCAGGCGTATTTGTCTTTTCTGTAAAGGGTGGAAGCTTGTATGGTGAGTCAAGAATGACCACATCGCCGGCCTTCACCTTGCTCCCGAGGGTACGATCCAGCACCGCAGCCGTAAGATAGCTGTTCGGCTCCACGTTCTGTACCGTGACGTAAACGCCGCGTCCCATGAAGCTTGTCAATGGCAGTGCGGACACGTCCGGCCAGTTGTCATCATGATGGTACGGACACTCGCAGTGCGTTCCCAGATGACTCGTCAAATCCATAATTGTATGGAAATCCGGGATCGGTCCTCCAGTATTAAACCGGAACAGGTGACAGCGGCGCGTCTCCGTCGCCGGATCCAAATACTTCGTCAGATCGATGACCCGCAGGCCATTGAGTTCATAAACGCTCATCGTTTTCTTCTCCATTTAGCTGATTTTGTCTCTTTTTTTATGTTCAATCGCATGGATCAAATCCACGACCATCTCATGGCAGGGAACGGGAACGCCCAGCCCTTTTGCCGCCTCCACGACCGACCCACTGATCGTATCTACCTCCGAACGCACCCCGTTTTTTATGTCCGCATATATAGAGGTATATCCGTTCGGCGCATTTTTACAAATTTGCTCCACCTCTGCTATCGCTTCAGACTCGCTAAAACATACATAGCCCTCTGCATTTGCCACCTGCACCGCCTCATGGCAGAGCTGATGCATGATGGCCCGCGCATATGTGTCATCAAAAATAAACCCTAGCGGAACCTGTAAAATTGCAGTCAGTGAACTGGCTGCCGTATTGATAAATAATTTTCTCCAAATCTGTTCCTTCACCGCGTCGTTTGTCACACATTCAAGACCACAGGCCGTAAAGCTCTCAGCAATATGCGCAACGCGCTCACTGCCTCCTGCCAGGAGCCCGATCGAACTTTTTCCACCGCCACCATGGTTCACATACCCATTTTCAATGATCGAACTGTTATGCTGCGTGGTTCCAATGATCACATGCTCGCGGTCAGCAAATTGTAAAAGCTTCGACTCATGCCCAGCGCCATTTTGCAAAGTCATCAAATATGTGTTCTTATCGATCAAGCGGCGATTCGCCTGAAGGGCGGACTCCGTATACATCGATTTGACAAACACAATCACCAGATCCATCGGCTCCATGCCGACAGAATCGGTTATTGCATTGGGATGGAAGACTCTGTCCCCGTCCGCCTCACGGATTGAGACGCCTTCGCTTTGAATCTTTTTGACTCTTTCCTGATCCACGTCAAGTAGCCAGACCTCATTGTGCTGAGATAGATACCCACCAAAGAGCATCCCCATTGCACCCGCACCTAAAATTGTAATCTTCATTTTGTTTTCCTTGCTGTCAGATGTCATAATAGCAACAAGATTTACTTAATAGTTTGACATCGTTTGCAAAAACATACTACCATGACGAAACTGAAATTGCAAGCACAATTTGAACTTTTTGAACAATCTCTACTATCCCATGTCATTTCAAACAAACGCAAATGATGTCGATGCATCATGTCATCCATCTTCAGATACGACTAATCTTGCAGCATCGTTTGTATTACCAGCGATCCTCCCGTAAAAGATTCTCTTCCAGATTTCAATCGTTTTCCGTTTAAACTCTATGAAATTTTAAGTTTATAAATCTATTTACGTGTAAAACATTCGTTTTCTTCTGCTCATTTATGATTATTTCGAATCATTAGGAGTTTTGCGAGCAGATTGTCTTAGTGTTCAGCATAGAACCACATAGGTCTGTTTCGCAAAATTCGTTTTCCGCACGCTGTTCACCTTCTGAGACGCAGATTCGAGCTCATTACGGTGGCCGTAAACGGATGGACATTTTTGCCGCCAGAAATAACCATACGCACCTGATCTTTGTCGAAAAAATCGAAATCGGTTGCAAAGAAATGGGGCGCGCCTCCTCGTTTTTTTGCAATCGATTTCGTTCATAAAGTGTATCGCGCTTCAAATGCCACCAAGCCGGCGGCTGTGCGCTGCGGCGTTGGCAAGCCGGCGGCGGGTATGCTATA